>Ga0206992_1235_pt1 | contig 10588 bp, 8 predicted proteins | sample Alteio_BWMinCont_6_FD_153267 | JGI IMG/M metagenome (GOLD analysis project Ga0206992, IMG submission 153267) | Enriched cells from forest soil in Barre Woods Harvard Forest LTER site, Petersham, Massachusetts, United States -... | ecosystem: Environmental > Terrestrial > Soil > Temperate forest >... | reverse complement strand
AAAGCAACCTTAGCAAGTACATCGGCCGCGGCGAAATGATCGGAAAGAAGGGGAATGACCTGGTCAGCATCCCGCTGCCTTCCATCGAGATTCCTCAGTTCCGTTACGGAAGCAAGGGCTCGGGCGGAGTCGGTGTCGGCGAGGGCGCGGTCGGCCAGCCCTTGACGGCGCCTCAGGGCGACGGCGAGCCGAAGGCCGGCGATCAGCCGGGAGGCCACATTCTCGAAGTGGAACTGTCGATGGAGGAGCTGGCCGCCATCCTCGGCGAGGAGCTGGCCCTGCCCCGGATCGAACCGCGCGGCAAGAAGAACATCGTCACCGAGCGCGACAAGTACACCAGCATCCGCCAGGTCGGCCCCGAGTCGCTCCGCCATTTCAAGAGGACCTACAAGCGGGCGCTGCGGCGGCAGATTGCCTCGCGGACCTACGATCCCCGCGATCCACGGATTATCCCCATCCGCGCCGACAAGCAATACCGCAGCTGGAAGGAACAGCCGAAACCGGAAAGCGTCGCTGCCATCATTTACATGATGGACGTCTCCGGGTCGATGACCGACGAGCAAAAGGAGATCGTACGGATCGAAGCCTTCTGGATCGACACCTGGATCAAGGCCCATTACAAGGGCATCGAACGGGCCTACATCATCCACGACGCGGTTGCTCATGAGGTGGACGAGCACACGTTCTACCACACGCGCGAAAGCGGCGGCACGAAGATCAGCTCCGCCTACGACATGGCGAACAAGATCATCAACGCCCGCTTTTCGCCCGAACAGTGGAACGTCTACGCCTTCCACTTCTCGGACGGCGACAATTGGGGCGACGATATTCCGAACTGCGTCGAACTGTTGACGTCGGAATTATTGCCCAAGCTGAATTTGTTCGGCTACGGCCAGGTGGAAAGCCCTTACGGCAGCGGCGAGTTCTACGACTACGTCAACGAATTGACCGGCGAGCACGAGAATGTCGTGACCAGCAAGATTCCCGATCGGGAGGCGATTTTGGGGTCGATCAAGGAGTTTTTGAGCACGGGAAGGTGAGCGAGGGAGAGCGAAACATCGATCGCAACATGTCGGAGAAACCGTGATGGACGATGACCTGCTTATCCTCCCTGTCCTTCCGGAGGCCACAACGGAATATGAAGCTCCCTACGCATCTCCAAATGCGGTGAGCGACATGCCCATCCTCTACGAGGACGAAGGATTTGAAGATATGGGCGATTCGGCTCCGCATACCGATGCGATCCAGATTCTCCAGATTGGAATCGAGTCTCATTTCGCCGCACGGCCCGACATCCAGGTTTTTTCCGACTTGAATCTGTACTACCATCCCACGGATTTGAAAGCTTACGTGTCCGCCGATTTGATGGTCGTAGCGCCTTTCCAGCCGATGCCGAACGCCAGCTCCTATCGGATCGGCAAGGACGGCCCGGCTCCATTGCTGACGCTCGAAGTGCTCTCGCCGCGGACAGCCCAGCAGCGCGACCTAGGCGACAAAGCGGATATCTACACACGGCTCAATGTAGCGGAATACATCCTGGTCGATCCGAATCATTTGTATCTCGAGCGGACCCTGCAGCATAGAAAACTCCAGTCGAACCAGGCGTGGCTCGAGTTGTGCGACCCTGATGGGGGAGTGACGAGCGACCTTGGTTTTCGGATTGTTATCGACGACGACGGACGATTGCGCGTGACCGACGCCGCCACAGGTCACAAGTATGCGAGACCGAAAGAGGCGGAACAGATTGCCCTAGCTCTGCGAAAGGCCGATGAGCGCATTCGCGAGCTCGAGGCTGAAAATACGAGGCTGAGGAACCGTCTTGGAGACGGGAGTTGAGTCTGCAAAATTAGCGGGGACCGCCGACCATGTTCTACAACACCAATCTTCCGCCAAACCTTCGCGTCCTCAAGGACGAGATCGAAGGCTATGCGCGCGAGTTCGGCCTCGACTTTTACGAGACCATCTTCGAAGTCGTCGACGCCGACGACCTCAACGAAATCGCCGCCTACGGCGGTTTTCCGACGCGCTATCCGCACTGGTCGTTCGGCATGTCCTACGAGGAGCTCAAGAAGGGCTACGACTACGGCCTGTCCAAGATCTACGAGATGGTCATCAACAACGACCCCTGCTACGCCTACCTGATGCGCTGCAACAACGTCGTCGATCAGAAACTGGTCATGGCCCACGTCTACGGCCACTGCGATTTCTTCAAGAACAACGCCTATTTCTCGCACACCAACCGCAAAATGATGGACGAAATCGCCAATCACGGCGCTCGCATCCGCCGCTATGCGGAGCGCTTCGGCGAGGACGAGGTGGAGTCGTTCCTCGATCGCTGCATGTCGCTCGACGACCTGATGGACATCCATTCGACGGCCATCCGCCGTCGCGACGAGCATTCCCGCTACGACTTCAACGACAAGCCGGAAGAAGAAGCGAAAACGCACCGCTTCAAGAGCAAGCCCTACATGGACGACTACATCAACCCCAGGGTCGCTCCCGACGCCGCCGAGGAAGCGCGGCGCAAGAAGGAAAAGGCGGAAAACAACTTCCCAGATCACCCCGAAAAGGACGTGCTCCTGTTTCTGATCGAGTATGCCCCGCTACAGACCTGGCAGCGAGACATCCTTTCCATCGTGCGCGACGAGGCCTATTACTTCATGCCCCAGGCTCAGACCAAGATCATCAACGAGGGATGGGCGTCGTACTGGCACTCCACCATGATGACGCAGAAAATCCTGCAGCCCGCCGAATTCATCGACTACGCGGACCACCATTCGGGCACCATGGCAACCAGCGGCCGACGGCTCAATCCCTACAAGCTCGGCATCGAACTGCTGCGCGATATCGAGCATCGCTGGAACACCGGCAAATTCGGGCCAGAATACGACGCTTGCGAGGACCTGGAAGAAAAACGCCGCTGGAACAAGGATCTCGGACTCGGCCGCAAGAAGCTGTTCGAGGTCCGGCGGATTCACAGCGACATTACCTTCATCGACACCTTCCTGACTCCCGAATTTTGCCGGGAGCACAAGCTGTTTTCGTTTGCTTACGCCGAGCAAAACGAGCAGTACGTCATCGAATCGCGCGAGTTCGACCTAGTCAAGCAACGGCTGCTGTTCAGCTTGACGAACTTCGGCAAGCCGTTCATTTACGCGATCAACGGCAATCATCGCAATCGGGGCGAGCTGCTGCTGAAGCACGATCACAATGGTGTGGATTTGAAGCTCAACCACGCACAAGACACCTTGGGAAACCTACAATTCATCTGGAATCGTCCGGTGCATCTTGAGACAATTGTGGAAGGGAAGCCGACAATGCTTTCCTTCGACGGGACGGAACATACGCAAAAACCAATCGGAGAAACCGATGAAAATCGCCGAAACGCTCCTGCCAAAACTAAGTGAATGGGAATCGAACGGCCCCGAACGGCAGCACTGGTCGGGTGCGCTGCCCAAGACGGGCTGGTCGCTGCACCTGGCCGCCGACCGCGTTGACACGCTCGGCTGCCTGCTGTGGGAAGCCACGCTCACCCGCGCCGATTCGACGCAACCAAAAACGAATGTCGCCCTGAAGGAACAGGCTCTCAAAGTGGCCGACCGCGCCACAGGTTTGATGGAATCGCTCCATTTCGTGGAACTGGACGAACCTCGCGGGGTTGCGCTCTTGCGGAGCGAGGCGCCTGCCAAGCGCGGCGATCGACTCAGCTATTACGAGGTGCTCATGACCGGCGGCCTGCACATCGTCGTGAGACGATTTCAGCTCGATGGTGATAAGGGCGGCAAACGGGTGCAGGTGGCCTTTGCCATGACGCATGAGGCGATCGCGAAGTTGGTGGATGACCTGGTTCGGGAATGATAAACGAATCGGACACTGCTACTGCGAACATGATTTGAGCAGGACCTCGAAAAGGAACGAGTCATGATCTCTGTCACCAGAATCGTCATTACGGACCCCGAACTCATTTCAAAACTTGCCGGTGCGAACGGGCAGATCATTTTCGAAGGACCCAACGGCAATCAGGTGAGGACGGTGGAAACAGTCCCGTTCGGAAAACTCCCGCCGGGGGTGAAATCGCCCGTTTCCGATAAAGAATTCGAAGAGGCTCGAAAATCTCCCGACAGCGGCATCACTCTGGACGAGTTTTGGAAGCGAGTAGAGCGGGGAGAATGGAGATAAGGTTGCCGTCGAGTGGACCATCGACGCTCTGGACCAACTCGCTCAGTCATGGATGAACGCTCCGGATCGTGAACTCCTCACCCCTCATCCACCACATTCTCCAGCGCCCGGATCGTGTCGGAGAGATGGCTCAATGTCGGATTAATCTCTAACGCCAGTTTGAATGCACGCAGTGCCGCGGAGAACTTGCGGAGTTTCATGTAGCATTGGCCCATGCCCGTCTGGGCGCCGAAATGATGGGGATTCAACTCCAGAGCGCGCTGGCAATCGGTCGCGGAGCGTTGATACTCGCCGCGCTGGAAGAACATGATGGCGCGCTGGTTGTAGGGTTCGGCGAAGTCGGGGTTCTCGCGAATGATCTCGTCCAGCCCCGCCATGACTTGTTGAAAATCGGGCAGCCGCATGACGCGGTGCAATTCCAAATTGGCTTCCTCGGTTCCCGCCCGGAACCAGATCTCCCAGAGAGAATCGCTGGCGGTTTTGGATACTAGCTCGTCCTCGTCGTGCAGCATCCGGGCCAGCGAGGCGTTGGAATCGATTGTCCCGGTAAGGCCCAGCGCCAGAACCGCCGCCCGGCGAACCTCGCAATCGGGATGGCTCGTCAGCCGTTGCAGTGAACCCTCCGAGTAGCGCTTTCGCACTTGGCGGCGGAAGCCGCGCAGCGCCTTGTTCATTTGGTTCGCCCAGAGCTCCGGGTCGTCACCGGCCAGGAGATCGGGGAGTTCGCGATACCAGTCAACCAGCAAAGCATCCGCCACGGGACACCTCAAAGAGTACATCAAGAAGCAGTTTCGAGAGGAGTCTACCGACAATCTAGCCCGCGTTTCGCCCGCGCGGCAACCGAGAACGCAAAAACATTTCAGAAAGAATGGGCGTCCGCCGTAGGAAACCGCCCGCATGTCAATTAAGGCGACTTCGGCATAGGCGAGGTTACCGGCGGCATCGGTGCGCCGCCTCCCGAACCGGGAGACGCCACGACGCCTCCGCGCGCCTTTTTCCACACGATGACATCCTGTTGCAGCACCTCGACCGATTTGGAAAGCTGCATGTCGACGCCCTTCGCCATGTCCTCGGGAGACGCCTCCACCAGCACGTCGGGGATCACGCCTTCCTTTTCCATGTTGACGCCCTTCACCGTAAACACGCCCGTTCGCGGCAGGCGGAAAGTCGAGCCGTCGATCAGCCTCGTCGAGCCGGTGCCGATCACCAATCCGCCCGTCGGCTGGCCCACGATCTTGCCCAGTCCCAACGTACGGAAAGCGCTGGGGAAGATCTCCGCATCGCTGTAGGAACGGTTGTTGATCAGCACGACCGACGGCTTGGTCCACTTGCGGTCGTAAGAGCGCATTACCAAGCCCTCACCGCCGTCGCGTTGCCGGAAAAAAGTATGCTCTTTCGCGCCCAGGTAATTTAGCACCTGATCGTGAGTGAAGCCGCCGCCGTTGAAACGAACGTCGATAACGATTGCGTCTTTATCGAAATTGTCGGAATAAAGCGAACGCACGAACTGCTCCAGGCCGCGCTCGTCCATGCTCGGGATGTGGATATAACCCAGTTTGCCGTTGGATTGCTTGGCGACTGCTTCGGCGTTCCTGTCCACCCAGCGTTGATACATCAGATTGGCGACCTGTTCCCGATCCGCTCCCTGGAGTTCGATCCGCCGCGTCGCCTTGGGATCGGCCGGATTGCTCGTGACTTCCAGCAGAATCGTCTCGCCGACCTTGCCGTTGAGCAACACGCTGAGGTTGCTCTTGTCGGTGACGACGGCCCGGTCAATGGAAAGAACGACGTCGCCCGTTTTCAGGCCGATGTTCCGCTTGTCGGCGGGCCCGCGCTTGAGCACTTCGGCGATTTTGAGCCCAGGTCCGCGGTGGGCATCATCGAAGAGAAGGCCCAGGTTGGCCGTGACCTCTTCCGGAGTGCGTATCGGTCCCGTCACGCCAAGGTGGGACGCGTTCAACTCGCCGAGCATCAGGCTGATGAGCGCGTAGAGATCCTCTTTCATGGCGACGTGGCCGACCAACGGCTGGTAGCGTTCGCGGATCGATTTCCAGTCGGCGCCGTGGTAGCGGGCGTCGTAGAAATTGTTCGCGAGAGCCCGCCAGCATTGATCGAACATCTGCGAAAACTCTTCGTCGCGCTGGATCGTCATTTTCGCCGTGAAACTGACCGCGTTGGCGGCCGGCGGAGTTCCGGTGATGTTCAGGAGGGCGCCGAATCCCAAGTCGACTTTCCGCAGCGCCCCGACGGCGTCGAGGAACCAAAGCGTTTGCGACGATTTTGACCAGCGGATGATCCTCGGGGCGACGCCGCCCGAGGTGATCTTTTGCACGACCGAGCCATCCACATTGGCCACCCAGAGATCGTCGCCGGGGTCGGAGCGATAGGCGATCCACCTTCCGTTTCGGGAAATCGTTCCTTGGGAAGCCAAGTTGTTTCCAGGCCGGACGACTCTCATATGAATGTCGTCCCAGTCGATCAGGGCGGTCGGCGAAGCCGCTGAGCCGCTGACTACCGACCCCGTCGGCTTTTGCAGCGACAGAACGTGCATGGCGTAAACTCCGCGCCGCTGGCTCAGGAAGGCGATCTTGCCGGCGTCGTTGTTCCAGCTGACATCGCCGTTGAATGTCGCGTACCGGGTGATGTTCTTCGCCGGCAAGCTGCCGTCGAGAGGCATCATGTAGATCTCGCTCGCGAACGAGCCGTCCGAACGGGCGTAGACGATCCACTTTCCGTCGGGCGACCAGTCGTAATCGAATACTTGCGTTTGATCGACGACAACCTTCTGTTCAGTCCCGTCCGGCTTCATCGTCCAGAGTTTGCCGCCCCGGATGAAAATGATGCGCGTGCCGTCCGGCGAAAAGGTAGCGCCGACCTCCGTCTCGGGCGTGTTAGTCAGCTGCTTGGTCTTGAAGCGATGTGCCTTGGTCAATTCCGGATGTTCGGGATCGTCCGGCATAAGCAGGAAGAGATCCTCCTGGCCGTTCTGGTCGGCCGTGAACAGGATCGATTTTCCATCGGGCGAAAACGAGATGCCGTGCTCGATCGAGTGCGAATCGGTCAGGCGGTTGGCCTTTCCGCCGCGGGCGGGCATCAGGAAAATCTCGCCGTGGATGACGAAAGCGACGTGCGAGTCGTCGGGACTGAGCGCGTACTCGGTGATGTCGCGGGTGAATGTGGCCATCCGATCGGTGTTCGACTTCTCGTCGGCGTGAACTTCGATGGCCAGTTTTCGGGGCGTGCCGCCGCGGACGCCGGCGACCCAGATATCGCCGCCGCATTCGTAGACGATCCACTCGCCGTTCCCGCTGATCCGGGCACGGCGGACCGCATCGTCCTTGTGCTGTGTGACAAGCCGGGGTTTCCCTTCGAGCTGCGGAGGGGACACTCCCGGGTTGACGTCCTGGCAAACGATATTGGCGGTCCCGTACAGCTCGCTGACGTAATAGATCTTCCGGCCGTCGGGCGCCCACATGGGCGAGCCGTCCTGTCCGTTGAAATCGGTCAAGCGCTTGACGGCCGTCCCTTCCGCGTTCGCCAGCCAAAGGTCGTCGTTGGAAGAGCCGCGATAGCCCTTGCGATACCAGAGGCCGGGACCGCGTGTGAAGGCCGCGTACCCTCCCACCGGACTGAGAGCGACGTCCTTGGCTTCGAGGTACGGCAAGGTTCGTTCGCGGCCGCCTTCGATGGGGACCACCATCAGCTCGGGGCCGCCGGGGAATCCGGTTGCTCGGGTTGAGCTGAAAACGATGCCTTTTCCGTCCGGAGTCCAGCCGAGAGCCATGTCCTGCGCCGAATCGAACGTCAGCCGTTTCGGTTTGCCGCCGTAGGAAGCGACGACGAACACGTCGTAACTGCCGTGCCGGTTGGAGGAGAAAGCAATCCAGCGGCCGTCGGGGCTGAAGCAAGGATTGATGTCGTGGGCTTCGTGCATGGTCACCGGCCGGGCGACACCGCCGATGGCTTCGACGGTCCAGATGTCGCCCAAATAGCTGAAGGCAACCAGCTTGCCGTCCGGAGAAATATCAGGAGTCCTTGGAAATCGAATGGGTTCTTGAGCATCAGAATTACCCGCTGCAGCGGCGATGGCAATGAGGAGCAGGGCGGCACGTCTGCACGAAAACATGAAACACCTCGAAAAGGCGAATGGCTCTCGCGGCACGCGTGAGGGGAGAGAAGAACCGCAGCGGAGAATTCACGGAGACTTCACATTGATGTAGTTTACCGGTTTACTTCGCCCAGAGCAAAACATAAGCGCAGAAGTTACAGCTTAACACACGATATGACGATCCTGTTGTCCGGGATAAACCACGCAGGCGGAATGTTGGGGTCAGTAATTGAAAAGTCCGAAATGAATAAAACAACCGCCGCCCGGCTCTCACCGTGCGGCGGCGTCTTCCCCCTCTCCCTTTGGCCGCAAAGGGTGTCTTCATCCTCGCCGAGGCGAGTTCAAAGAGCCCCATGATCGCGTTGGACAACTTCGTGATTCCCCGCCCGGCAAGGCCGACCCAGCCCTGTTCTCCCGCGAGGAAATCGACTCGAAATCGAGCCGTGCCGTCGCCCGCAAACGCTCGGCGCCCGAAGCCGTCAACTTCAAGATTCTCCCCTCCGCCGTTGAGAAGGAGCAAGTTCGGCGGAAAGGCCAACTTCGTAACCCATTCGCTATCAACCAGTTGCGCCTATGTCGGTTGCAACAGTGAGAGGGCGTATATCCGGACTTTTCTCATTTGTGAAGGGGAGTTTTATCAAAGCACCGCACGGGCCAGGTTGAGGTAAATCAGCAGGCTGACCATGTCCGCGATGGCCAGCGCGATCGGACCGGCCGCCACCTCGGGGTCGCGTTTCATCAAGCGCAGCACGTAGGGCATGGCCAGCCCGAACGCGGCGGCCATCATCACGCCGCCCGAAATGCCTGCCAGCAGACAGAAAGCCACGTGCCAGTCGCCCTTCCAGATGGCCGCCGTCCCGCCGATCATCACCGCGCATCCCAGTCCCAGCAACAGGCCCGTACAGATCTCCCGCGAGAGCTTGCCGAACAATTCGCTCCAAGTCGGTTTTTGATTCTTCAATCTCAACAGGCCGAGCGTCACCGACTGAATGCTGACGCTCTCCGCCAGCGCCAGCACCACCGGCACGAACAACGCCAGCGTGACGGCCTTCTGCAGTTCCTCCTCGAATACCCCCATGATCAAGGCAGAGAGAATCCCGCCGCCGATGTTGCAGAGCAACCACGGGAACCGTTGCCGGAACGAGCGGAGCGGTGACGATTGTTTCGCGCCTGCCAGATGCACGCCGATAAGTTGAAACAGATCGTCGGCCCGCTCCACCAGGTCGGGGTCGTTCATTTCGCTCAATTCGTCCGTGTAGAGTTCCACGTCGACGACCCCGACCAGGTGCCTTTCGTCATCCACGACGGGAAACGCGAGAAACCGGTGCAGCGTGAAAAACTCGCAAGCGTCGAGAACGGATGCCGATTGGTTGATCGTCACGACATTTTTGACCATGATCTCGGCGACAGGCGTTTCCGGGGCGCTGAGCAGCAATCGGCGCGTGGGAATGACTCCCTGCAACCGATTCTCGGCATCGACGACATAAAGGTAGATAATGCGTCCTTCCGGTGGTTTAGCGCGCAGCGACTCGAGGGTGCCGCCGACCGTCTGGTCGATGGCGATTCGCGCGAAATCCTGGCGGAGATGTTTGGTGATGGGGTCGTTGAGAGGTGTTGAAGCCAGCGAAGGGGCCAATGAATGCCTCCTGGGCGATGGTTGTCGGAATCCAGTCAATGCTCGATCAAGAACCACTCCGGCGGCGTCGCCTCGTATTTCGAGTATACCTCGTCTTCGTCGATCGGCTCGAAGTCCATTTCCAATTCGCGAAGGAGCCCACCGAGTCTTATTGCAACCTCCGCTTCGACGAGATACTGCCGCGAGAGGCGAACTCCCCTGTTCTCGAAGATGCTCATCTCGGCATAGACCTTTTCGAAGTCCGCCTGATGTCGGCGCAGCGCGTGCGTCCACAGCGCGCTCAGACGGCCTGTGAATTCGCCGGCGCTTTCGCCGGGCCGCGACAGCAGCGTGATGCACCGGTATTCGTCCACAATTGTCTCCGAGCAGGTTAGGATCAATCAGGATGTATCGATTGCGCCGCATTCGTCGAGTCAGGAAGCAATGAAGACCGATTCGCACGGCCTGCCTCGCCCGGTCCGGCGGTTACAATTCTCAAAAGGAACATTCCCCCCTTCTCCTTCCGGAGTCACGCACGATGCGGCGGCATTCCATCAATACATTGGCATTCGTTGGCGCGTTCACCGTTCTGCTTTCGGCGGCCGCGGCGGAAGCGCAGATCTTCAAGAGACCCGCTCCCAACGCTGCACCGCCGTCCGGCGTCGATCCGTATGCCTACCCGGGAT
>Ga0206992_1234_pt1 | contig 10714 bp, 9 predicted proteins | sample Alteio_BWMinCont_6_FD_153267 | JGI IMG/M metagenome (GOLD analysis project Ga0206992, IMG submission 153267) | Enriched cells from forest soil in Barre Woods Harvard Forest LTER site, Petersham, Massachusetts, United States -... | ecosystem: Environmental > Terrestrial > Soil > Temperate forest >... | reverse complement strand
CTTCGACGGTCAGTGAAATGAGTTCGGAACGCCTGAACGCTCCAGCGAAACCGACTAGCAACATTGCCTTATCCCTCACCCCTTTTTTGCCAACCAGATTCTTGACCATTGCCAGCACATCTTCTTTAATAGCTGGCGTAACCTGTCGCTGTGCCGCTCCGTATTTTCTGCGCATGCCCCTCATGACTGCTTTAACTAAATCTGATTTGGTAGGTGATGTTAAGTTTTGTGATGTGTGAGCTTTGCTTATGGACACTAAGCGCCTGCTTAGCGTCGCAATAGAGAGTTGACCTGCGTAGGTCGCGAGGTAATGTGCAATGTAATCAGGCGCGGATGGAATCGTGCCACCCCATTTAATGAAATGCTTTAGGTCGGACTGATATGCGATTCTGCTGTTGTCGGAAATTGCAGCGTGAACCAATTCGGTGATGCTGCTGCAAACTAGATTATTGGAGTTTGTAGAAATTGATAATGCAGGATCATAGTCTGTTAACAGGGGCATATAGTAACTTTAGTCCTGTTACTTCCCTTGTAAAGGGGTGTGCGCCAATTTAACAATTAATTGTGTTTGTCGCTCGTGCTATTATTTCTGCAGATTTGGTTAGCCTGATCATCTGCCCCACCTACCGCTGAGGACCGAACCATGACAAACGAAATACACCCCGATACTTCACCCGACGCTGCTGTCCCCAATAATTTTGAGCGGAAAATACCTATGAGGTGCAAGGAAAAAGGGACGCATCTGTACAAGCGGTATGAGTTTACCCCGTCCGATGAAATTCAATTACGAATCAATGCTTTGCTATCGGATATTATGGCGGAGTTCAAAAGAGTACATTCCTTTGCGTCGGATATAGAGATAGATGGAATACCCGTTTATAAACGGATATCCGATATTTGAGCTACCACAAAGGACACTATGCATGGTTAAAATCATTCCCGTCGATCCAAGCGGAGGGCCCGCACCATACCCTGCCACGACTGGAGTTTGGGATTCCTCATCCATAGATTTTGATGCAAACTGGCGAGAGGAATGGTATGTTTTAGTAGGGCGCTTTATGCTCGCATTTGGTGAAATTGAGCTGTTTACCGCGCAGACATTTGCAACGTTTGCGGGTGGTTCCATAGAGGCCGCCGCTTTGATCGGATTTTCTAAGCGCACAGAATGGATTCGAAAAAAACTTAAACCTCGCGACGCGACAGATACAGACGTTAAACGTTTCCGTAAGCTGCTCAGCAATGCGCTGATAATTGCCGAATACAGGAACCTGATAGCTCACAATCCCCTAAAGCTATCCTCGTTTTACTTCAACACGGTTACCGGGGAAGCCGTTTCGCATGACGGAATTATCCAGTCTGCACAAGATCAAATGAAAAACACCTCTAAGGAGAAGCTTCAAGAAGCTGCCGATGATGCTAAAAACCTGTTTTCAGAGTTGTACATAGCTCGCGGAATGCTACCGGAATTTTATATTGACCAAATTTTGTGCATGTCTGATTTTTCCGGATGTGACAACGAGCACGACATGACCCCTGAATTCTCAGACTGAAAATTGTGCAGACTTACAGACACAGTCCGAAGGCGACTACCTAAGACCATTGCGAATGCAATGAACTGAAAACGGAGCAGCAGGCCGCGAGGTAGATTGTGCTGCTGCGAGTGAAATTAGAGGTGGTTTTAGGTAGCGATAATTGAGGATTATCGCTAGTTAGTTCTGGTAACTTCCCGTTAGCCCCCGTTTCGGTTGCAATTGATTGCAGGGAAAACAGGATGCTAAACCGGGATCAGTTTTTTGATTATGCGCTGCGTTACTACGTAGGGCTCAACGTGTTGGAAGGTTAGCTCCGCTAGCTCAACGTTTGGGTAGAGTTGATGCAGCAATGTCATCACCGGACCCCATTCAGGAAAATCCGTGCGAACATAGTAAACCCGCTTTAGAACCTGCCCCATGATTGGCATCGGACCAGCGCGAGGCGAGATAAACCGGACTTCGTGTTCATGATTCCAATCGCTATGCTTGATCGACGCCGCGCGGCAAGTGTTCATTGTATTAAATCGAAATTTGAAGAATTCAGTTTGAGTCTCCTCCAAAATTCGAGGCATCGACCAATCCGGATGTAATTCAGCTTCTTCACGAATCAATTTGTCGAAAATGTCGGCGCGATTGTGAACTCGTGCCACTGAAGAATACTGCACGCCGACAGGCGCTAACTGGTATCGCCCCAGCACAGTGTCCGACCACTCTAATTCAAAGCAGAATCCCTTTGAGTTATCGCAGTAATAGGCCCACATAGGCTGGTTGTCAGGTCTGCTTGCAGTTGAGTAGATACCGACTCGTTGAGTCGCTTCCAAGAAGCTGGCGTTTTCATGCGTGTACTTAGCCTCATAGGATGCGAGCGCGTGCTCAGGTAAGGTGTATCCGCCAGTCCCCCCACGTTGCTGAGCAATGTCTCTGATTGATCTATCCATGCGCGCGATGTAGTCGGCAGCACTTGAATGATCGAACTTTGCTTCGAGACAGTCATTAAACTCTGAGGGTGATGCGAAGTAGGCCAACCCATCAGAAAGGCAGCGCAGAGCTGCAGGCCCCGAACGATACTTGAAGCTGATCCGCCTCAGGGGTGCGGCTTGCTCGTTCTCAGACGACTGATCCGCTTCTAAGCTTTCGCTCCTCATTAGGAATTACCCTCCATTTGATCGATACGCACAAATTATACTAACCGTGATTCGCTAACAGTGGCTGCGGTCATGCCGACTTCATTGCTCCGGACAACGGCCATTCGGTAGATTAGATAATAGTTATTATTTGTAAGTCAATGAAAGATATCCAGCCTGTTGAATTCTGTCTCATACGGAGGTTGAAAAAGGTTCATTGTTCATATTTGACCTGATCCACTCATCTAAATCACGATCTGTGGCTGATGGCTGTACAGGCAACGATATCACCAACCCTCTGCGCATCGTGGCAACGGCCCTGCAATTGATTGCACGAACTTCCCATGATTGACAAATAAGGAAGCGGTAGCCACATGCAATTGATTGCAGGGATTGACTACAATTGATAAATGCTGAGGCCGTCCGGCCAGCGCAAGTCAATCTACTAGATAGATGACGACAATCAAAAATATGTGGCTGATCAGATCAGTAATCCTGCTTTAATGCTTCGGCACGAATGCGATTTAACGAGGGCAGGTTGGTACTAGTGATGGTTAACAGTTCATTAGCGGCGGCTCCAGTCAATCCTGTATGTTCAAGAAAATTTCGTTCGAATGTCTGGCGCAGGTCATCAGATTCGGGAAACGTAACCCAGTGATCTAATTGTGAACCCTCAATGATGAATACCGCAACTCCCAGTACGTCCACCGGCTTTAGGTCTGGATGCTTCTGGAAGAATTCGGTAGCAGGACTAATCTCTTTGGCAAACTTGGCGAAGCACCGTTTACCTATACGTGTATGCCTGTCCAGCGTGGCGTATAGAAGGCCGTCAGTGCCTTCAAAATTCTGACTGGACTGTTTATCATGCTGCTCACCACGTGCAAGCTGTATGACCACTGGCAGAGCGACATTCATTGACTCCGATGTGTTCTGCCCCGATAGAAAGAGTGTGGTCTCAGTTTCAGAGAGTGCTAACGCATTACAAACCTCCCTCATTAGGTCTGGGCGGGCTGGCGTGATCATACGATAACTGCCATAGGTGTTCTCACGGTATCCGCATATGTGCCGGAGGGCGGCCACCCGGTCTAGCATTGGTTCATCTGCACTACAAATGACATTTGTCAATTGCGAATCTGTCAGAGCAAAGCCTCGCTTTTCAATTTCGCTCAATCTGACATTAAACTCCAACATAGCAATTGCATCGCATAGACTCCGGCTTTTTCTGGAATTTGCCAAGGTCTCTGCAAAGTATGCCGCTACGCGTTCCGCACCAAGATCACGACGCAAAGCTTCACGGCGGAAGGTCTTTAGTAATTCGTGGCAAAGTGGGATGGCTGAAACGCCTATATCTTCATACGCGATTACCAGCAGCCTGCGCCAGAAATATTTCGCGTCTACTGATACCAACTTGATGGCAGTGCCTGCTGCGTTATCAATCAACCCCCTACGTATACTTTTTTGAAGGTTGGATGCAAGCACCCATTTGTCCGTGGTCTTCGGTATGTTTTCTGGGTTTGGATTAAATTGGTAAGCGCATATGCTCTCTATGAGCACGTTAGATTTTTGATTATTTGAAAAAGTCATTACAGTCCTCTACACAGATGGTTGAAGGAAATAGCTTGCCACTTCACTTCATCATGTCCAGTGTTTTACGAGGTGTTTTGCGCATTTGTGTGCATCAGGCTATGAAAGAAATGTGTCACGTATGTAGATACACGCCTTTCCTAAAATAAACCGGAATTACATACATTTGACATCAAAAATTTGCGAAGGCCAAGCAACGGTTTGATAGAAAACTGGCGTTTAAAAAGCCAAGTCAATCACGTGTGCTGATAACCGAAAATTGCTAATTCAATCGAATTTACGCGATCAATTTTTAGATCGCGTGACTAATCAATGCATCTTAGGATAATCTAACCTGAAATCAGTAGACATCCAAATTCCAAATGCATCCAGCAATTGATTGCATAGTGAAGATTAGGGCGCAATGATCGCAACAGCGTTGGGCAAGTCCGACCATATTTTTTCGGGATGGAACCAGCTTACTTGCAGTTTCTTAAGTGCCTTCATGTGATTCTTGCGATGCTGCGGAAATTGGGACAACGCCTTTGGTAATCCAGTAACTTTACTCATTGATATGAGCTCCAACCAAATGGGATCGTTTGATGCGGATTCTGCCTTATATAAATCAATGACCAGAATATGTCTGAACGGATTTTCCATTTGTGGGAGTGTGGCCGGTGTGTGATGTAATTGACGCATTACAGCTTCGATTCTGGTCTGTGCAGGGTATTGAACGTACGGCACTGGCTTTCCGGCATCTAAAAATTTCCTCCGCTTATTGTAGAAGCGTGTACGCATATTACTGGTCTTGTGACCGAGATATAGTGTGCCACGAGTACCATCTTTTCTCGGGTATATCCATGATTTCGAGCAGTACAGGCGTAATGGAAGAAAGGTATGATTTTTGTGCGTGAGCGAATCAACAGCGAGTTCCAAATACGTAACCCGGCCGGTATAGTACAGCTTCTCATATCTGAAATCTGGCAATTCTGTTTCAAGTATCTCCTTGAAGCGATCAAAATCTCCCGCTTTGAACTGCGATGGGTACAGGGTGAGTTTAAAGTACCGCTTAATAACGCCGTTCAATATGTATGTGCCGATTGTGATATCAGCTATTTTTCTGCGATCAGGCTTATTGAAAGATGCGTAGTAATCTAGCCGCATCTCATACTCTTTTTTGTTGACCTTGATTTTACCCTGTGGCAGTAACTGTCCTTGCATCTTCTGCATGGAGTAGAACTTTGCTTGCAATTTGTAGTAGGCATCTTTGTCTCCAATTACAACAGTAATACCGATCCTATCTAACAACAATGGCGTCATAAAATGTAACGTCATGAGTTACTCCTTAACTCAGATAACTTCTTATCTTTTGTTTGATTATTTACGTTCGGGTGACTTCCTGCTGGCTTACTAGTGAGACAGAGATTCAGGAGAAAATTTTGGAAATAATTCCATCTGCCGTTTTGTCTAATACGTTTTTGGTTTCAGTGTTTTTAGGCATTCAAATGCCGTCTCCGGCTTCCATGTCCAAGGAGAAGAACCATCGGACGGCGGGATGCCACGTCGATAACGTGTCGTTTTGGTTCTCGCATTTACCGCTGAATGACAAAGGTTTAAGTAGTACATCCAATTTGCAATCGTGAAATCGCCTGATCCTCCGTAGACCTCTGCTTTTACGTGGGTTGATCTCTTCTTTTTTGGAGGGGCAGGGGTGCGCAACTTGTTGTTGATAACTAGCATGATTGGTCCTCTCCAAGATAATTTTTTATTGTGGAGGTGTTCCAATAATTACGACCATCGCTTCCGTCGGGAGCGGGAAACGAACCATTTTTGATGCGTAAATAAAGACTCGAATGAGAGAATGCACACAGCGCCATTACTTCGCCTGTGCGAAGCCTGCCGGGGGAATTGATATCAATGATGGGGCGCCGAGGTGCTACATGGCCTCGCTGTTTTTTTACGGCAGTGGATTTGATAGCCTGATTATCTGCACTGGCGGTATCAGCGTTATTTGAAAAAGTCATATTGAGACTCCGAATTGATTGGGCTAAAACAAAAAAGGCCGTTGTGGTGGAATATGAAAGCCAAGCGGCCAACCTATCACATCACAACAGCCTAAGCTGAAGCCCAATGCACTATGGGTCCGAATCGATGCCCTACTATATCCTTTCGTAACCACCTCGTCAATGCTCACCAGATTTTGTTCATTCGTCGAATGGAAAAGCGCGTTTTGCTTATTCCAATCTACCAATCAGCATTTTTTCAATAACATTTCTAAGCACTTTTTACTAACGAAATATTCGCTGGTGGATTGAGGATCAGGGATATTCGATCCCCCAACAATCTCCACGCGTTGCGCTTTTCATCGGCGTAATCATGATGCAGATAATGTCTGCGGACTTTGCTGCCAGATAAGACATGATTCTGGCACCTGTCGATAATATCCAGCGGTACGCCAAGACTCTGCATCATAGTCGCGCCGGTTCTTCGAAGATCATGAGGTGTCCACGCACCATTTTTCCCGTTTCCCAATACAAGCGCATTATCATGCCGACGGTTTTTCATTGGCAGGCGCGGCGTACCATCCCTGTCCGTTTTAAACATGGCCTGACGGTCACCTATTTGTTTGCTCATCGACTTTACGCATACATGTCCATCTGTGTTTGATGCAGGGAAACACCATTCCGAATGGCCCGTTACTTTATGCAGCAGGCGAAATTGATCCGCCGCGAATTTGGAGAGATACACCATCAGATCAGATTGATTGCCGACACTGCCTTTTGTATTTTGGCGCGGGATAAACCATGCGCTGTTATCGAAATCAACGTGTTCCCACCGTGCCATGGATAGCTCACCAACCCGGCAGATAGTTGAAAGCATGATCCAGATTGCTAGCTCGGTTGTTTGCTCCAGTGGGCGCTCTGCAGTGCGCTTGTTTTCTGCCGTACTATACAGAATGCGCATCGCGTTAAGGTTATTGCGAAGTTCGGTAATTTCACTGCTACTCAGTATCCGATCACGGGTATTGCTCAAATCGTATTTTGGGCTGACGATCTTATCAATCTCTATTAACTGAACCGGGTTACCTTCCGTCAAAAGTCTTCGCCACGGTTGGCGTTTTTCTGCCCATAGGAACATCTGCTTTAGATTTCCGGATGTCACGACCGCAAGGCGGTTGACGTCGCGTTCAACCATTTTGCGTAGCATGGCCCTTAAATCATGCTCAGTTACGCTTTTCAAAGGTTTGTCGCCTATTTCAGGCAGGACGTCCTTATCGAATGATCGTTGTAGTTCCGCATTACCATCCTTGCGTTGGACACCATCAGCCATCCAAGCAGTGAACAAATTCCTGACGGTGAGGTTTTCAGTTTGTTCTTCTGCTCGTTGCGCATCCTCGCTTGCTTTTTGGTCGGCGCGGGCCTTGGCTTCGGCCTCAAGCATTTGAATTTGTTGTACCTGATAGTCAATGCCTTCACGAGCCAGCGCCCTGATTCTTGCGGCTACATTTTTTGCATCAGCCATCGAAAGGTGTCCATCATCCGTAGATTCACCCCATGGTCTGGGTAAAACGTGTTCGCGCTGCCGCCCAACGTAATGTGGGGTCTCGATAGGGTTGCCGGCCAAATCCCTTAGTTGCTTTACCGTGTAAGTCACAATCCAGCTTTTGACGCCACTGGGGGCAACTCTTATAAGCAATCCAGTATCAACTGCCTTCTTGTATGCCGTATCTTTTTTAGCAAATCCCGCAATCTGTTTAACATTGAACTTTGTCGCCATAATCATCCTGTGCCGTAAATGTGCCGTAAATTTCTTTGGCTTTAAGTGTACGAGATTAGTTAATTATGGACAATGAAAATATTCAAGATATTGATATTAAATGATATTTTGTGTTGAGATGGATGCCGGTGGATTGTTCTGGATACTCATTTAATTAACTACGAACCAAGGGGTAGTGGGTTCGATTCCTGCCAGCCGCACCAGCAATACTGAAGCCGTTAGTGATAGTAATCACTAACGGCTTTTTTCATTTCTGCAGCCGTGTCCGAACGGTGTCCGAAAAATCTGTTAACACAAAGAGACAGATGATCTTGGCGGTCAATCTCGTTCGGTGACGTCCGGGGACATTCAAATGACGTTGATGTTATTAATATCGCGTCGCATAAGCGTCACCGCGAGCACAAATCAAGTTGCACGAGCCTTAGTCAGCGTAATTTGAAATTCCTGCTGTAAGGTGGCCGATTAGCGCCATTATTTTTTAATTTCCGAAAATTATATTCTTGAGGTGCATTCAATTTTCCGGAAATCCTCTGAATAAAAAAATCTACCGGTTTCCACTGAACTTCCCATGGCAGGGTTTGTTCGGTTGTCGGTTGTATTGGGCATCCTTCCCTGCTCACGATCAACGTGGTATGCGGGCGATAAATCCGGGAGATTTCCGGCTCTGGATATATAGCTTGTAATTTCCATCCTTTCGCGTATGGATGGAGGTTATTTAAGTATGATAATGTGATATTTATGCATAAAAATGCTTTTATTTGCATGGATAAAATTTATTTATGCATATATAATCCTAATGTTGTATAAATTTACGGATTAAGAAAGCTATGGAACATTTTCCGATTGTGCTGGGTCTTTGTCGATCGGCAATGCAGAACGCTAATCCAGCGCTCCGTTCACATGTGGAACGCCTGGTGCGCGCACTGGAAAAAGAAAAGCATCAAGATCAAGTCGATGCTCTTCGTAAAGTCCTTAAGTCGGCAGAAAGTTTGCAGGAAATTTCCCCCAGCCGCGTTGTCTTATCGCGAGCTGCTTTACGAGGGGAGACGCTCACACCGAGTGTGGCGACGCCAGTTGACCGGGAGACTGGTGATCCACTGGCTGAGATTTTTCTTCCTGGGCAGTTAGTCGCCGAACAACCATTGTTCAGCGGCGCGTTAAGTGCAGGAATCACTGATCTGCTTGAGGAGTGGAGGAGTGTTGATGAACTGCGTGCTGCAGGCGTACGTCCGGCGTGGGCGACGATGTTATTCGGAGCTCCGGGAACCGGTAAAACAATGTTGGCTCATCATATTTCAAATCAACTTGGCCTACCACTGGTCGTTGCTCGTTTAGACGGACTGATCTCATCTTTCCTTGGTACGACCGCGAGAAATATTTCAAGCCTTTTTACGTTCGTCAATCGATATAAATGCATATTGCTATTAGATGAATTTGACGCAGTTGCAAAGCTTCGTGATGATCCGCATGAACTTGGCGAGATAAAACGTGTGGTCAATACTCTGCTTCAATGTATAGACAGTCGATCTGAAACTGGTTTTACGATTGCAATTACGAACCACGAGTCATTACTTGACCCGGCAGTTTGGCGAAGGTTCGACATTCGAATTGAAATTCCGAAGCCCGATGTTGAAACACGCATGGCCATGCTTAAGCGATATTTTGACCCGCAAGAGATCGATGATTCGAGGGTTAGACTGATGGCTTGGATCACGGACGGAGGTAGTGGATCAGATATTGGCAAGTTAAGCGATTTCATACGGCGTCAAAAGGCCATTCGTAAAGAAGAATTTAATTTTCTGCAAGCGATCCGCAGTTTCGTTCAGATGAGCGCTCATGAGGGGCAATCTTCAAATCGCGGGACGATATGGGAGGAAGATGATGCGCTTGCCCGTGCATTGGCGACTGATCGTGCAATTCCATTTAGCCAAGAGCAACTTTCAGAACTGTTTGGATGTACACAGCCCACAATTAGTCGATGGTTGAAGAAAGACAAATAATTCAAGGATAATGTGCTATGGCTCATAACCCAGTTCAAATAATATTGAATGCGCAGGACTACGTTCGCAAGGCTGACGTGAATCCAGGTGGAAAAATCAAGGATTTTTATGCTGGCAGGAACGCAGATTTTGTCGAGCACCGGAATCGAATTGAAGTGCAGGTTCTGGGATTACGAGAGGCGTATCACGACGTGCATCATGATGATCCATTTTATGCATTTGTCGAATTGCAAACCGATGCATGGGCTAAAAGCCATCGACCAATTCAAAAAATATTTCCGCCTGGTCAGCAGGTTTATGTCGGTGGAGGGAAGCTCGGATCAATGGTAGTTGAACTGACTGCTGCTGACATTCCAAGGATTGTCGCAACTGTGGCGTCCGCAGAGGCTGAGGTAATCAATGCCGTAAATAAGGATGGTCAATTAAAGCCTAAACCAACTCGCGCGCGAGGCGAAGTAGGTGCCATCAAGGCGATTCGAGCCTACGCAGCAGCTGATCGTCGAACTTTTTCCTTGGAAGTAGCACTGCGCTGGCTCACCGATCCTAGAACCGGCGGAGCGTACTATGTGGAGACCTTTGTTTCTCGATCATCGATTAAGTCTCGCAGTTCTCAACCTTTGCGACTACGAGGTGAGCGTGCGCTTATTCGATTTGAGGAGAGTCTACGAGCGCTCAACCTTCCAGTTGAGATTTCCAAGGTTGAAGATGAGTGGATTCA
>Ga0206992_1233_pt1 | contig 10714 bp, 8 predicted proteins | sample Alteio_BWMinCont_6_FD_153267 | JGI IMG/M metagenome (GOLD analysis project Ga0206992, IMG submission 153267) | Enriched cells from forest soil in Barre Woods Harvard Forest LTER site, Petersham, Massachusetts, United States -... | ecosystem: Environmental > Terrestrial > Soil > Temperate forest >... | reverse complement strand
TGGAATAATATTTTTAATTTTTTATATCCTTCTCCTATTTTGTCGTCTACTTTATAAATTTGTCCGTTCAATACACTTCTCTGAATTTCAGGATTATTACTGAACGCCCAATCATTAACATCTCTCGTTAATAAACATATATGTTTTGCATTCTTAACAGCAGACAAAAATTTCTCTGTCCTTTCGATGTTATTGAAATTTTCATTGATAGCAAAATCGTCAATACATACAACATCATATTTTTCTATTATTTCGGGTACTATCTCTGTAAGTTCATAAGTATCCATTATTCCCTGCATTGCATCCCTCAAATATAACTGAATTTTAAGAAAATTTATGCATACAAATTTTTCAGGATCATGTGAATGTATATAAGCGTATTTATGTGTCATCATTTAATTAAATTAATATATATTTAATTATATATTTATTAATCACCACTAAATGAAATTAATATATATTTTTAATTATATATTATGTACCAAAATTTACTTATAACTGGTGGATGCGGTTTTATTGGATCCAATTTTATTAACTACTATTTTTATAAAAATACAACAACCAATATTTATAATATTGATGCATTATATTACTGTGCATCAAAAGACAACATTTTAGAAGAAATACGTAATAGTAGTAGATACCATTTTATTGAAGGAAAAATACAATCCCGAGATTTAATTAAATACATATTGAATGAATATCATATTGATGCAATCATTAATTTTGCGGCCCAAACACATGTCCAAAATTCATTTGATGGACCATCGCAATTTGTGTATGATAACATTGTTGGGACCCACAATCTACTGTTAGAATGCAAAATATATGGAAAAATTAAAAAATTTATACATGTATCCACTGACGAGGTATATGGAGAATCACAACTACATGAAAATTCTCAAAAAACTGAATCATCAATTCTGTGTCCAACCAATCCTTATGCTGCTAGCAAAGCATCAGCTGAATTATTGGTCAGATCTTACTACTATTCCTATAATTTTCCTATCATTATTACCAGAAGCAATAATATTTACGGTCCAAACCAGTATCCAGAGAAATTAATTCCTCTATTTATCAAACAATTAAAAAAATCATTACCGGTCACTATACAAGGAGACGGATCAAATCTTAGATCATTTGTCCACGCTTATGATATATCTAAAGCTTTTGAACTAATTTTGAACAAAGGGACCATAGGCGAAACTTATAATATTGGCGGATCCCACGAATATTCTGTTATGGATATTGCAAAAATATTAATTAGTCTTATTAAAAATACCGAAGATTTTGAAAAGTGGATCGAATACATTCCGAACAGACCTTATAATGATAAACGATATTTTATTAATGATAACAAAATAAAACAATTAGGCTGGAACCAACAAATATCCTTATTAGATGGTATAAAACAATTAATATAAATTTCAAATAGTATATTATATATGTCCAACAAAAGTATAAAATGGGTTAATAATAAATCTATAAATCATGAAATAGTAAATAGTTTACTCCAAAAATGTATTATAGCGAACCATTTTGCAAATTTTGGTCCTAATACTTCTATTTTAGAAAATGAAATTAAAAATAAATTAAAAATAAATCCAGAAAAAGAAATTATTGCTGTTGTTAATGCTGCATGTGGTATAAATGCACTTATAGCTGCTCTTTGCCTCTACCATAATCGTAAACTTAAATTTGCCGTCCAAAATTTTACATTTCCCTGTTCTGCACAGGGGCTGCTTTCGGATAGTCTTATAATTGATCTGGATGAAAATATGAATATTTCTCTTGAAATGCTCGAAAAAAATAAAGATGAATATGATGGAATGTTAATCACAAATTGTTTTGGATCTTGTACGGATATCGATATTTATACAAATTTTTGCCATAAAAATAATAAAATTCTTTTATTTGATAATGCTGCCAGTCCCTACACTATTTATCATGGTTCCAATATTAATAATTATGGTGATGGATGTGTTGTTAGTTTTCACCATACAAAACCAATTGGATTTGGTGAAGGAGGATGTATTATCGTTGACCATTATCTTAAAGATTTTGTCCGTAAAATAATAAATTTCGGATATACTCCGGCCGATCGATATAATTATAGCATGTATGCATCAAACTATAAAATTTCAGAAATTAGTGCTATTTATATAATCCAATGGTTAACTAATTTCGACAAAATATTAATGCATCATACTAAATTACTAAACTATTTCAGGGAACAAATTTACCAAAAAAAAATACCAGTGAAATTATTTAATTCGTACCACGATACAACAGAACCTCATCTTTTCTCCACAATACCAATTATTTTTGAACATGAAATTGGACTAGATTATTTTACCAAAAATAGTATTGATGCCAAAAAATATTATTATCCATTAAAAATCGGTAATAATAAATCTGTTTCAAAATATTTATTTGACCATATTATTTGTTTACCTCTAACTTTGGATATGGATGAAACAGATATAGATAATTTAATTAATATAATCGACAAAGTTCACAAATAAAAAAATTGATTATTAAATTCCATTTAAATAATATCTATATGTTATAATATTAATACCAAGTCACTAAATGATGGATTTAAATAATTCTGACAACATTACAATTGTAAATACAAATACAAATACAAATGATTTTTCACAAAATAAATATAATATTTCCCAACCAGATATAGTTTATGGACTAACGGGAATAGTCAATACCGGTAATACATGTTATATGAATAGTGCAATCCAAGCACTGAGCCACCTATATCTTCTTACCAACTATTTTTTCACGGACAAAGAAAATATTTACAAAATATTAAGAACTAATGCGAGAAAAATTTTAAAAGATAACGAAGCATTCCAGCTCAATTCTAACAATATCATCCCAATGGAGCTCAAACAAAAAATTCAAAACCCAGATTATAAACCGGAGATGCTAACAGAAAATGAATTTGGCTGCATTTATAATAGCACAATTACCGCACAATTCATCAGGTTGGTAGAATATATGTGGAGAAGAAATTGTTCTATTATTCCTACTAGTTTTCGGTTCATATTTAGCGAAACAAAACAAAAATTTTTCTTCGGTTACGAGCAACATGATGCGGAGGAGGCCTATTCATGTATCCTACAAAAGATGCAAGAAGAATTGGCCGAGGAAAAAAATGTAGTTTTTAAATCAGACAAAAAATCTTTTAAAGAATTTTTAAAATTCAGAAATGATATTATAGAACAAATCAAAAAAGAAAATGATACTGCAAAAAAAGAAGAACTCCAGCGAACATATATAGACAAAAAACGGTCTATGCCAGACGAAGCATTAATGTTGGAGGCATCACGGGAAATGAAAAAATATTATGGAACATCTTACAGCCGCATAACAGAAATTTTTGCTGGATTTTTGCATTCGAGTATTAATTGCCCCGACCCAAATTGTAAATATATGAGCAACAAATTTGATCCATTTCTTATTTTATCACTGCCCATGCCAATGCCAACAGCACCTACAGGACCAAATATTGTACAAGAAATTAATCCATTAGCAGGCGACCATACTTTGTTGTACAGAAACAGGATGCGAATGTTCGAAAATCAAAATTTACACCACAACATAATAACTATTGATGACTGCATACAAGAATATTTTAAAGAAGAAGCACTTGATGAAAAAAATCTTTGGTCTTGCGAAGGTTGTAATAATAAAGTAAAAGGTATCAAAAAATTACAATTGTGGTCGGTTCCACCAATCCTTGTTATACAGTTTAAACGGTTCGGTGCAGAAAGAATTTTTAAAGATTCACGTTTGGTTAAATATCCGCTCGAACATTTCGATATCAGTTCCGTAGTTTCTTCCGTACAAAAAAGTGAAACTAAATGCTACAAATATACTTTACAATGCGTTATCAACCATACAGGCAGTCTGCATAACGGACACTACTACACATATTGTAGGGATGAAGATACAGGAAAATGGTTCGAATTCAATGATGGATCGGTTGATGAAATTTCATCGTCCGTAATTGTTACGCATAATGCATACATACTATTTTATATAAGGGAAGATATGTTCAACTAAAAAATTAAATTCAAATTAAATTTATGATCAGTATAAATATACTAACCATAAATAAACACAAATTTCACAATTTCGCAATTTCGCAATTTCGCAATTTCGCAATTTCACAATTTCGCAATTTCGCAATTTCACAATTTCGCAATTGTTATTAGTTGCAAACATAATTTTTTAGGATAATAATAGTCATCCTGTCCAAAACAAATTTATTGATCCTGTATTTTCTCATTTCAAGCAACATATATCCAAAATCATAATTATTTGGCAACTTAAGAACAATCATTTTATTCCGCTCCCTTTTGAATAGCAGGTGGCATACATCTTCGACAGAATATTTTCCGAACATCAATCTTAAATTATTGAACAATTTGTAGTCTTTGCCTCCCCAAGGTGGATCAAAAAAAATAATGTCCTGGATAATATCATCGTTATTGATCAGAAGATCTAAAGAGTCTTGGTTATAGCAATTAACATTATCATAGCCATACAATCTAATATTTTTGTTCAAATAATTGCAACGAATTTGGTCTATTTCGATTGCATTGATATATTTAAAATATTTTGCAAAATTAATAACATTTCCTCCTACTCCTGCGGTCATATCTGTTATGACCAAATATTTCATTTTTTTGTTTAATGATTTTGCGTTCCATTTCTGAACAATAACCTCCATATCACCCTGTAAAAATGGACAAGGAAAATCTGTTAAACTGTTCATGATGATATTTGTTATTTCCTGTGCAGATGAAGCAAATGTTATATACTTAATCGATTCGTCGTCTATCATCAGTTGGTTCACTTTTTCTTCTTCGATTGGCGGAAAAATTAATTTTTTAAGAGATATTATTTTTTTATAGTTATTATTTTTATTGATGCAATACATATACTTTGGTTTGTCGGAATAGTCCATTACTACTGTTTAATAGTATTAGTTTAAGTTAATTTATAAAAAAATTGAAAATATTAATATTTATAGTCCTGTAATTCATATTAATACTATCTAACAACGTCCTTATATGGAAATAGAAGAAGAAAATACCCATAATAATATCAGTTCAGCAGAAAACTCTATTCATAAAATCAAACGGCTCCACCAGGACCAAATTGAACAGCATACGAACAATGTTGCTGCTAACAGTGGTATAACTTCTACCCAAAGCACTTCATCATCCAATGATAATGGTTTGATTTTTAATGTAATTGATAAAATTAAAAGAGAAGTATCTGTTGTGTTCAGTCCAACTTATCCATACGATAAAACTGATATGCTTACGATGAAACGCAAATCTGAACATGTTGCAGAAAAAAAAGATGAGAAATATAAACCGGATGAAATGGACAGCAATATTTGTATTAAAAAATTTTATGACTACAGACCTCTCGAAAATAAAAAATATTTTAAAACATTTACCAAAACATTTGACAAAAATGGGATAAAGCGGACAGGACTGTCTGTTGTCATACCATTTTTCAACGAACCAAGCCACGAATTACAGCAAACATTAAATTCTCTGTACAATGCCTACTTGGAATTGCAACTATCATCAAAAAGGTGGAGGGAAAAACAAATCCGTATTTGTCTCATACAAGATGGATGGCATAAAGCACATTTTACGATGCAAAATTATCTTAAAAAATTATTTCCAAGAAAAATTAATGGTGTTGATTGGTGGGACCATTTCCCAGAATTCAACAAAAATTTTAGCGATACTGAAACAAATGCAATGTATATTTTTGAAAAAGGATTTTATGAACCCACCGAAATAAATGTACAAGATGGATTTGAAAAAGATAGGAAACCAATGATACTGACTCTTGTTGTTAAAATAAATAACAGAAGAAAACATAATTCGCATGAGTGGTTCCTTGGTAAAAATGGATACGCGGAAGCATCCAACGGTGAATATCTATTTTTAACGGATGCATTTACATTGTACAGCGAAACATGTTTGTTCCATCTGGTCAAAGAATTGGACAACAATAAAAGTTTGGGTGCCGTTACCGGAAGACAAAGATTAATGACAAGGGACCAGCAGGGAAGCGATACAGAAACAGTACTGTCACTAGGATTTTTGTTAAGGATGGTTCAACTTGGCGATTTTGAACTGGCAAATTGCGTATATAATGGCGCATTCCATAATGGTGGACTTTTGCCTGTAATTCCGGGACCATGTGGACTGTACCGTGCATCGGTTGTTCTGGAAAATAATGTGCGCGATTCCTATTTCAAAGTTGTAAATGAAGAACCCGACAAAACTGGGTTGGTTCTTGGAAATTTGAGAATTGCAGAAGACAGAGTTCTTTCGTTCTATTCCGTAACAAAAGTAAAAGAAAGATACATGGCATTCAATCCGCTTGCAGTATTTTATTTTGAAGCAGAAACAGATTTACAGAAATTTATGTTGCAAAGAAGAAGGTGGATTAATGGATCAGTCGCCGGATATTTATATTTACTAATTTTTAGGTTTTTTGATTATCTGAAATGGGAAACATCCCACCTTAGAAAGCTGTATGTCGGGATATTGCTGTTCTGCCAACTATTTACATATGCGATGGTAGGAATAGCTCCCGGAATATCTTTGAAGATTTTTTATTATGGCATAGACTATTTTAATAACTATTATAATTGGGGTTTAGATTTAGAGCTTATCGCATTGTTTGTCATTATTTGGGCAATTTATATAGCACACGTGATAGTTCACAACATCAAAAAATTTAATTTTGCACTTATTTATATATTATTGGCGCTGGCAATTTGCACATCTGTAGTGACATTTTCATCGCTTTTCCATTTTATATTTATCTCCACCCAAAAAAATACCTCCGAATTTGCGTTGGTTTATGATATAGTTTTGTGTATGGGAGTTTGCGTATTTGTGGGACCATTTTTTCTGGCACTATTGTTGTCGGGAAGGGGCCACAGTTTGCTTTTTATGATAAAATCGTATCCCGCATATATACTATTCATGCCAATGATGATCGCCTGGTTTGGAAGCTATTCATACTCCAGAACATGGGACCTAACATGGGGAAACAGGCCAGCAACTGAACTAAATGATATGTCCAAGGACAAAAAACAAATTATGATTGCAAAATTTAAAGAAAAAAGTGTTAAAATTATTCTTGTATTGCTTGCATGCAACCTAGGAATATTTTTTGCTCCCCTTATCGCACAGGTTGCTGTGGTAGGACTTTTCTTTGCAGTGGCTCTTTACCAGATGTCCCTGTCATTTATTTTCTGCCTAACAAAAATCTATTACAAGATTAAAGTAACAATTGGAAAAATTTGCAGGTTCATAAAAGGAGGCCCTAATCCTGACGAATGTTCTCCACATAATTCGAGAATAATGGATTCGAGGATAGCAGAAGTTTAATTTTTCTATTGAGTTATTCCATAAATTAACAGAAAAAATTGAACTTATGATTTATCAAAATCAACGTCTAATTTTCTCTGTTAATTAACAGAAAAAATTGAACTTTTAAAAGAATAATGTGCTAATATGCATATTGTATACTAAACTATCATAATGTTATCCATTGGAACATTTCGAAATATATTAATAATTTTACTATTTATTAATTTTGCGAACATTGTTGTTTCTCTATCATACCAACAAATTAAAAATAAATATAATTGTTCAAGTATTTCAAATGATTTATGTTGTGGGGATGGATGCACGTTTTGTGGTATCTGTAACGAAACCAATCCATCTGCAAATATGATGTGCTGTTCAATAGTCATAATAGATTCCAACAAAATATGTGACAGTACAACAAAATCTCCATGCATAATTGATTTGACCAAAGAAAAAAATAATAACAAAAACAGTAGCAACAACAGCACAAATAGTTCAACACAAAAAAGTGGAGGAGAAATTGTAATTGATTGGTTCGGAAATTTGAGTGTTATCGGAATTATTTTAATATCAGTTGCTCTCGCATGTGCAGTTATTGTGATTTTGTACGCTTGCTGTATTTTTGGAGACAAAAAACCACCTACTGACTATGCATTAATCGTTGGAAAGGAATAAAAGTGGATACAATAGTACTCACTCTTTGTCGCTCATGATTTTATTAATAAAATTATTTGTTGTACGATCTTTTTCAATATTATCATCAATTATTTTATTATTTATTTTTTTTCCAAAATATAGGGATTTTATTAAACAGCTGTTTATTGTATTAATAATATCTTTGTCGGTTGTTTCATTAATGCGGTCAGTAATTAATTTTTGTCTTGTTATGTCTATTTTATTTTCTACCAACAATTGCGATAACAAATCTTTTGCAATCTCCTTTTTTAGGACGATTTTTCTTCTCTGCTCATATAAATTTTCGAATCGTTCCTTCAAGTGTTCATCTGTCAACAAATCAAATCCTTTATTTTCTGTCTTAATTTTTGGTTTGGAAATTTTTTTTCCTGGATTTTTTCTCTTCGATTGCAAAAATAGTTCTTTGTGGTTATAAATATATTTAATAATATTTGCTATTAATAATTTATTATTTTTAATATCAATTCCTGTAATTTTTCTGATTACATTTCCAATTTTTTCTATTTTCTTTTGTATATTTTCATTATCTTCTTGGCTTAGCGTATCCGAAACTATATTATGGATTGTATTGAGATCTTTTTCTTTGGCATGCAACAGTTTATCCATTATTATCTTATTTTGCTCCTTCACCCATGTTTCTCCATCATAAATATAGTTGAGTGCTGATTTGGTATCTGTTATTCCAACATTGTGGTACTCTGGTTTGGAAGGATTCAAATTTGTTTTTATTATTAGCATTATTATCGGATTTTCGTTTGAATTAAATATTTCTTTTATATCTTTTGTTGTAAGACCATCTATTTCTTCTTCACCAAACGGTTTGAGGTTGTTACAATTTATTGTTATATTATTTATGTTCTTAATATGTTTACTGTTGTCATTATGGTTATTTTTTTTGATAGAAATATTATTATTTTTGGATTTTTTTAATGACAACCAATGTTTACATGTTTTATGATGCCTATTTAATGAATCTTTTCTGGTATATTTTTTGTTGCATTCTTTTGCTCCACATATCAACATTTTTTTATCATTTTTTTCTCCATTTTTGCAATCTATTGGACCTTCTTTATGACGTTTTAATTTCCATTTTGCATCAAATTTTGTATCACATTTATCACATATATATTCATCCATTTCGATATATAATCTAATGATATTATTACTTTTATATTTTAAATTATTTATTAAAATATTTGGGATATACTAATTTATGTTCTAATTTAAAAATTCATCGTTGTTAACCATTATAAGTATTTGTAGTGGCTTTCTTTTGATATTTACCTTCATCTGTCCGCCGTCATTATTAACCATTTATAGCACTCACATTGATTTTCTTTCGATATTCACCTTTATTAATATTCATCTGCCCGCCATCGTTATTAACCATTGATAGCACTCACAGTGATTTTCTTTCGATATTCACCTTCATCAATATCCATCTGCCCCACCATCGTTATTGACCTTCATCAATATCCATCTGCCCCGCCATCGTTATTAACCATTGATAGCATTCACAGTGATTTTCTTTCGATATTCACCTTCATCAATATCCATCTGTCCCGCCATCGTTATTAACCATTATAAGTATTCGCAACGGTCTTCTTTAGATATTTACCTTCACCAATATCCATCTGCCCCGCCATCGTTGTTAACCATTATAAGTATCAGCAGTGGCCTTCTTTCGATATATACCTTTATCAATATCCATCCGCACCGCCATTGTTATTAACCATTGATAGAATTCACAGTGATTTTCTTTCGTTATTCACCTTCATCAATATCCATCCGCTCCCGCCATCGTTATTAACCATTATAAGTATTCGCAACGGTCTTCTTTGGATATTTACATTCATCAATATCCATCTGCCCCGCCATCGTTATTAACCATTGATAGCACTCACAGTGATTTTCTTTCGATATTCACCTTTATCAATATCCATCCGCCCCCGCCATCGTTGTTAACCATTATAAGTATCAGCAGTGGCCTTCTTTCGATATATACCTTCATCAATATCCATCCGCACCCGCCATTGATATTAACCATTGATAGTATTCACAGTGATTTTCTTTCGATATTCACCTTCATCAATATCTATCTGCCCCACCATCGTTATTAACCATTGATAGCATTCGCAACGCCCTTCTTTGGACATTTACCTTTATTAATATCCATCTGCCCCCGCCATCGTTATTAACCATTATAAGTATTCGCAACGGCCTTCTTTGAATATTTACCTTCATCAATATCTATCTGCCCACCATTGTTATTAACCATTATAAGTATTCGCAACGGCCTTCTTTGAATATTTACCTTCATCAATATCCATCCGCCCCCGCCATCGTTGTTAACCATTATAAGTATCAGCAGTGACCTTCTTTCGATATATACCTTTATCAATAATTCTTATTATAGAATCTATTATTGATTTTAACATAAAATCTATCAATAATTTATAAATATAAAACTCATTGTGATTTCTCATTAATGTTCCCATTAATAAATTGAAATTTTTGCACGATTTTTTGAACACAAAAATAAGAAATCATTTATCAAAATTTTTATTGGAAAGAATTTTTTT
>Ga0206992_1232_pt1 | contig 10747 bp, 16 predicted proteins | sample Alteio_BWMinCont_6_FD_153267 | JGI IMG/M metagenome (GOLD analysis project Ga0206992, IMG submission 153267) | Enriched cells from forest soil in Barre Woods Harvard Forest LTER site, Petersham, Massachusetts, United States -... | ecosystem: Environmental > Terrestrial > Soil > Temperate forest >... | reverse complement strand
AACAGTTGCGCGAGCAGCAAACCGCGATGTTCGGTGAAGCGAATTACTATTTCACGCCGACCTTGCATGCGACAGTTGGATTGCGTTATCTGGTAGCGACCGACAGTATTCAGCAGACCAACGGTTTGTATTCAGCCGGTTTTGGATCGAATACCTATCAGACCATTTCAAATTCCACCAACACCACCGCATCGACACCGAAGTTTGCGCTGACCTGGGAAATGACGCCGACTGAAACCGTCTATGCCAGTGCGGCGAAAGGTTTTCGTCTGGGTGGCGGTAACGAGTATGTTCCGCCGGCATTGTGCGCGGCAGATCTGGGTGCGCTCGGCCTGACCGCCGCACCACTGACTTATGCGCAGGACAGTTTGTGGAGTTATGAGGTGGGGATCAAGTCACGCTTTATGGAGAACACCGTTTCGGTGAATGCCGACGTGTTTTATCTGAACTGGAAGAACTTGCAGCAGTACGTCAATTTGCCTGACTGCGGTTACGAGTACAACACCAACGTCGGTAATGCGACCAGCGCCGGTGCCGAGCTCGAAGTGAAATACAAACCGGTACGCGAACTGCTGCTGGGTGTCGCAGCAGGTTATACCCGCGCCGTATTGTCGGATAGTGACGGTTATCTGAAGGACGGTATCGTCGGTGCAGTGGAAGGCGCGCCGATAGAAGGTGTACCAAAATTCAACGCGCAGCTGACTGCCAAATATAACTTTGTCGTGATGGAAGATAAATCGGCCTATGTATTGGGTGCCATGCATTGGATAGGCAGCAGCCACGGCGAACTGGATCCAACCGATCCCGATTACCTGCGTCCTTCTTACCATACGCTGGATTTAAGCGCGGGGATATCGTTTGAGTCCATCGATGTCAGCATCTTTGTGAAGAACGCGCTGGATGATGACACGATAATTCAACATCCCAGCGTGAATGACACCAGCGAAGGTTATCGGGTTAATCCGCGCACTATCGGGATGAATATCGCTGCAAGGTTTTGAGAAGGCGCGACTTGTAGCAATGTAAATTCGCAGGAAGCTCTTATTGATGCGGAAACTCATTTTGAGTTTCCGCATTTTTTTAAAGTGGACTTGATTGATGCTCTCAATAAGAGTAATGTCAACTCGATTAATGTCATGGCAACGAATGATTAGAAATATTGCGTCGCAAATGCAGAATGAAATGCGTGTATAGACAGACCGATAAAATGATGGGTACATGTAGCAGCTAAACAAAAGGATATTTTATGATGACCGTTGTAATTGAACATGTCGCATTGAATGAACTGCCTGACGCCTGGCGCGCGCACTTGTCTGACGCTACTAGCTCGCGCGTTACGATACGAATCGAAGAAGAACCTGAAACTATAACTGCTGTTCCTGCTAGTGATAACCCTTTGTTTGGACTGTGGCATGATCGCGAAGATTTAAACGACGTCGCTGAGTATGCGCGGCAATTGCGTGCACCTCGTCAGCAGGACAAAGGTTGATGCATGTTGATTGACACCGATGTCTTGATTTGGATGACGCGTGGTCATACCGGTGCTGCAGCGCGTTTGCAATCTTTGCTGCCCTGGACTATTTCGGCGGTCACATATATGGAGCTGGCCCAAGGATGTCGTAGCAAACAGGAGTTGGCGCAAATCCAAAAGGGCCTGGCGTTGAGCCGAACCACGATTTTTCCGATTAGCTCCGCCATTTCTGATCGCGCTATCGAGCTCATCAATTCTTATGCGTTGTCACATAGTATGCGGCTCGGTGATGCGTTAATCGCGGCCACTGCAATGGAACATGGTTTGGCTGTATTAACAGCGAATGCGAAACATTTCAGCGCCATTCCTGAATTGGCAATTGAAATATTTGTTCCTTCCCGATAACCGACGAAGGCAGATATCGCGACTTCAAAGTAAGGAGTATCTGCCGATATCGGTTCAGTTGGGCAGCCGCCGACATTCCGATAGTCAGTCCAGCGCTGCGTGGATGTCTGCAGTGATCTCATACGATCGCAGACGGGCAGAATGATCGAATATCTGTGACGTGATCATTAATTCATCTGCGCCTGTACGTTCAATGAATGCCTGCAAATCACGCGATACCGTCGCGGGGGAGCCAATCGCGGCGCATGACAGAACATGCTCCAGAAGAGTCCGTTCCTGTGGGCCGATGCTGCTCATATAGCCATCCACCGGCGGTGGCAGACGCGACGGACGGCCACTGCGCAGATTGACGAATGCCTGTTGCATCGATGTCGCGCGAAATTGCGCTTCCTCGTCCGTGTCTGCGGCAAAGACATTAAAGCCGAGCATCACATAGGGCTTGGCCAGGTGCGCCGATGGTCGGAAGGTGGCCCGATACAACTCAACCGCCTGCATCATTTGCGCCGGTGCAAAATGGGACGCGAACGCATACGGCAGGCCCAGCTCGGCAGCCAGTTGCGCGCCAAACAGACTCGATCCCAGTATCCATACCGGCACATTCAGTCCAGCACCGGGAATGGCACGCACCGCTCGCGTTTGTCCTGATCCAAAGTAGTCCATCAGTTCGACGACATCCTGCGGAAACTGGTCGACGTCTGACGAGAGCGTTCGCCGCAATGCGCGCGCCGTAATCTGATCCGAACCCGGTGCACGTCCCAGCCCCAAGTCGATACGACCGGGAAAGAGCGATTCCAATGTCCCGAACTGTTCAGCAATCACCAGTGGCGAATGATTAGGCAGCATAATCCCGCCGGCGCCGACACGTATCGTCGACGTACCACCAGCTACATGGGCAATCAGGACGGCAGTCGCCGCGCTGGCAATGCCTGGCATGCCGTGATGTTCAGCCAGCCAGTATCGGTTGTAGCCCCAGCGTTCTCCGTGCTGCGCGAGATCCAGCGTGTTACGGAACGACTGAGCGGCATTGCTGCCTTCGGTGATGGGGGATAAGTCCAGAATGGAAAATGGGATCAAGTGCATTACCTCACGACGATAATCAAACAGATAAACCTGGATGATACTCGTCATTCGAGTTTTGATTTGCCGCCACTATGGCCGCGTAAAGAAACTGGGCTAGCCCTAGTGGGACGAAGGGGGCGACTGCCTTGTCTCCATGATGTCGGGAATGATGGTATTGATACAGTCAGCCAATGCCTCAACTCTCTCGCCTACAGTTCTTCCCAGTGGAGTCAAAGAATATTCCGTATGGGGAGGGACAGTCTCGTAAGACTTACGATGCACCAGCCCGTGTGCTTCCAGGCGCTTCAGGGTTTGCGACAACATTTTTTCGCTCACGCCGCCAACCATTCTACGTAGCTCGCTGAAACGTCGAACGTCGCCCATCAGCACAATAATAAGCAACATACCCCAAGGACTCGTGACGTTTTTAAGCACCTCACGACAAGGGCATTCAGTTGAGGTGAGCTCTCCGCGTCGAACTTGTGCGGAAAAGGAATCAGATGCGAGCAGTTTTGTTTGGGTTTTCATCTTGACACTAACCTTTCGGTGCGTACTTGTGGAAAGTAAAGTAAGCCAATAGTATAGGTGCCTTACTCACCCAAACCAAGGAATTTGTCATGATTGTGAAGTCAAGACGATCGGCTACACGAGCGTTCTGCACTCCAATGTTTGGGACGATAACTGCGCAACTTAAGGCGTAAATTTTTGGCACGTTGCCGCCAGGCCCACGCTTTGTCAACGGTCAGCTGTTTGTTTTTTTACTGGAGGTTCCAATGGGTATTCGATTTCTCAAGATTGCAGTGATCTATCTTTTCATCGGTGCAGTGCTTGGCGGTTATATGGGGGCGACAGAAAATTTTGCTTTGGCTCCTGTCCATGCGCATATCGCTTTGCTAGGCTGGGCTTCGCTCGCGCTTGCAGGTTTAATTTATCACCATTACCCAGTTGCGGCTCTGACGCTGCTCGCGCGGATTCATTTCTGGCTGCACAACATCGGACTGCCATTTTTTATGCTCGGTCTTTGCTTGGTGCTTACCGGGCACATGGCTGCGATTCCCATCGTATCAATCTCTGCTGCCATCGTCATTATTGGCCTCGCAGCGTTCACCGCAAACGTTCTGATGAACGTGAAAGCTAATGCCAGCTGACGGTAATCTGGTGGAGAAACGCATCGCCATATCTACCCAAGGAGTTGAACATGAAAAATTACCATTTTTTAAATTCTAAATTAATGAGGAATACACAATGAAATACGGAATAGTGGGTGCCACCGGATTAACGGGGCTTGAAATTCTCAAACAGCTGCCCTCGGATGACGTTTCGGTCTTTGTCAGGCAACCTGACAAACTGCCTAAAGAGATGAAGTTGGAAGTTATCCGAGGAGACGTTTCGGATCAAGAAGCCCTAACAGCGTGGGCGTCAAAACAGGAAACTGTGTTTGTTACCTTGGGCCATCCCATGTCTTGGAATCTCGTCCGTTACAATATCGGCCTCTCGCGGGACTACCCATTTAAGGGAATTTTAAAGGATTCGCTTTTGGCCGTTATGAAAGGAAAACCAAAACGAATCATCTACTTGAGTGCCTACGGCACGCATGAGACTCGATCCGATATGCCATTTGTGGTTAGAAAAATATTTTTGCCGATATTTATTGCTGAGACCTACCGTGATCACGAAGAGGCTGAAACACTTTTAAGATCCTATTCCGAAGAATGGGTGGTGGTGCGTCCAGTTCAATTGACCAACGATGCTGCTCGCAAGCAGTACCGTGCGGAAGTAAGATTAAATCCTTGGGGTGCCGGAAAAATTTCGCGAGCGGATGTTGCTCATTTTATGATTCGCTCAGCCAAAGATGCTTCATGGATTGGTAAAAAGGTTGGATTGTCTTACTGAGTCGTTAATTAAAGTTATTTCGACTGTCAGCCACGTAGCGATTTTTGCCCTTCGAATTCAAATTATCGAATCCGCTGTCCCTTCGAATCGTAGGTAAGCGGACTTGTCGGAATAACGTTGAGCGTTTCCCATTGGGGGCCAAGCAGGGTGCCATTCGTGTCCCATCGAATAATTTCCAATTCCAACAATCGATTATTTGCATCAGCATAGAGAAACACTGACAACTTCACACTATCACCATCCAACATAGAGCCCTCAACTCCAAATTGGTGTTGGCCACGAATTGACGGTCGTTGATACCCCGAAATCTCAAACATGACAACAGAACTATCCAAGGTAACCTCTTTTGCCACGGAGTTTGAGGCATCAGCAAGCAATTGTTCTTTTATTTCATTAGGAAGTTCTTTGGCAAAGTTCGCAATTATGTATTTTTCATTTTCAGATAGTTCGCGCAATTTCCTTCGGCCGGGAAAATTGTTCCAATTGAGCAGCGCGATAAACTTGTCTACAAACTCGCCAAAAGTTGCGACGTCCAATCCATTCCAAAATGACTGTGGAATTTTGAGATTATATTTTTTCTCAATGACATTTAGTGCATGCTCAAATGTCAGGTCGTCGATCGATTGGAACCGGGGACCATTCCAAATAACCGCCAACATATCTTGTGGAATAAAGACATTGGATGCCCATTTCTGACTTTTGCAAAGTTCCGTTGAAATCGCTTCCGCAATTTCCTGTCTAATCCCTCCGCCCCAAAGGCACAATAGTTGTATGTCGCGTGCGCCTTGTTGTTTTTCGATATCTTTAAAAAAGGACAAATCTGGGCCAATCCGGCGAACGCCAATGAAGAATTTGTTCCAGAAGTCCTTTGGAGGAAAATGATCTGGAAATTTAAGCGGTTCTATTTGACTACTCATAACCTATTAACTTCCTCAAATTGACCGACTTCCAATTGCTCCGGTTTGTGCCGCAACCGGCCTTTTCTTAAAGACTCAGTTAATCACATCGACACGTTGCTTTCGCAAGTTTGGATATACAACATTACCTTTGATGTTTCTGTCGGATATTCTTTAACGGCGAGGTCCCACCATTGCTGCTCTGTTTTTACATCAACCTTAATGCCTAACTCATCAACTTTGTCTATGATTTCAGAATTGCCGGCAATCTTCGGTGAAAAACCAGACAACAGTTGAAGAAGTATATTTAGACAATATTTTCGATTCCCATGTTCCACAAATGCTGTATAGGAGTCCCCACCCTTGCCGAGTTGCGGAATACCGTAGATATCGGTCGGTATCGCCGACGCAAACAGAGGCATATTTAGGTAAGAAATTGTGGATCTCGCTCCAAGCGCCGGTCGTGATGGCCTGCCTGCGTCACCCCCATCTCCGCCTCGTGCGTAGCCAGAACCGATAAGTGTGCCGCCCCCACCGTCGCCACCGTTCCCATGTCCCAATGCGCCACCTCTCCCCCCATTTCCGCCTTCGGCGATACCTGGTCCGCCTAGTATTTCGACAGAACCACCATTGCCGCCGAGAGCATATTTTTTGTTATCCACCGTTGCCTCCACTCCCTCCAATAGCTTTTCCACCTCCATCAACCCTCGCATTTCCGCCACTCCCACCGGGGCCAAACGATCCGGAATTTCCACCTTTTCCACCGCGAGCCTCACCATTACCGATAACTTCTGCAGCCCCCCCCGATCCACCAGATGAACTCAAGTGATCTATTGATTTCAATACTCGACGATAAACAAGAATAAACGTGACCGCACAGATAAAGATTACAGCGACGCCTGTATTAGTCGATGAAAAACGATTGCCGAAGAGGCTAAACTCAATTGATGCAACTCGTTCAGCGAACGCAAGGTAGATGCCCCCGATAAGCCCTATTGTGCAGATTATTCCAGCAATCACAACGATTGGTCGCAAAACCGTACTCGGTGATTGTTCACTTCCCGATCCCCAAAATTTCATTCTAACTCCCGGTTAAATTCTCTTGAATGTGAATATTGATGACCTCACGGCCCAAGTCATTCAGTTCTTGCTTTCCGATGTCTTGTTCTTAGATTACCCACTGTCTGGATTTCGCCTGGATTCCTTGCTAGGGTCATGTGGTCTGCAGTGACCACCAGCAGTAATCGAATACGATTTCCCATGATCGTCAGTAAGTTCCAGTCTACAAATGTAGGGTTCACCAAGCGCTGATTGAAAAAAATGATAGCGTTTATCATTTTCTTGATTGAAGCTTATTACTATATTCGCCTTTGCGATCCACGATGCAGGAATTGATTTTCTAACCAAAATTCCTTGAAGCATTTCACGATAGTGCCTGACCATAGCTTCAAACTCGATTCTGTTCAAAGAAGAGTTCGTATTCAGAAGATCCAGCTTTATTTCTGACGTGCCACTTTCCTTCGCCGCGAGGCAAAGTTTCCCGATTCCCCAATAACCGGACAGATCATTATTTCGACTAATGAAAGAAGTCACAATATCGTGTAACGCGCCTTTCAGCGCTGTTCTACGCATCGTGATCCATTCTCAAAACAATTTTCATATCGACTTTAGGTTATAAGTATTCAATTTATAGAAAAATTCTGAACTTTTGGATTGCACACTAACTGCCGCCTTTGTGCCGGTACCGAGCTATCGCCAAATTTCATGACTGGCCCCTGTCGTGCACAATGCAGCCAGATACAAGTGGTAGTTCGATAAATTAAATACTTTTAAAAAGTAATTTATTGTTATTACACGGACTCTGCCGTTACAGGACTTTTTTGTGGTCACTACAGCCGTAGATGCCATCCAATCTTTTCACGAGCCAACCCAAGTCACCTGAGGTCTGATTGACCGGCGTCTTCTTTATCGCACCCTTGATGCAGACACAGTCGCCGTCGCCATGTCCTTGGAGGCCATTTTTCGGCGAATAATATTGCAAGTAGTTTTTGGTCGTTTCGTTATCCAAACTGACGTTGAACTTGCCGTCTTCAATCCAGATCGCGTCGGTCGCGAACTTCCCAGCCCAATGAAACGTGCCACAGTATAATTTTGAGTCTGAAGCTGAATCTTTTAGCAGTTCGCCGGAACGTGCAGGCATCGAAACTCCGACATTCAGAAGAACCAACAGTGCAGTGGCGTTCCACCGATTGCGATCACAGAGATTCATACCTCTCATTTTTACTTCACTCCTACGTTATAGATTGTATTCAAGCTCTGACTGATTTGTGGCTTTCTGAAGTATTCCCGTACGTCGCGTTTGTGCAGAGACTGTGTAAAAAACCAAAATAAATTTTTACGCAAAAAAGTCGACCTTTTAAATCTCGCCATGTTCAATTTTTTTCGATGCGGGGAATGGTCCCGTACCCATGAATTTTCAGAAAAAGTTTAATTTTTTTTGTTTTTACGCGGTCTCTGCCGCAACCCGGCAGATTGTAATCCAATAGGATTGTGGCCTACGACCTTGAGTTTTTCCTACGCATTTCGTATCTCGTTGTCGCAGTCTGCACAAACACTAGGAAATCAACCAGATCTGAGCCCACCTCAAACTTTTTTCCTGTTTTTGATTCGATAAGCAACGATGTCAGCGCTCGGTATGACTGCACGCTCAAGTCGCATATTTCGTCAAAATCAAATTTTCTTAAGAACATTCCTTGAATCGAAATCGAGTGCTTATCGATTGATACGCGATACCTTAATCTGAATATCGCGATCGACAGAATCACCAAAAGCACAAATATTTCAAAAGCTAATCCTGTCGATGTCAATTGTCGACCAAGTCTATTAACTGAATTTGAGCTGACAAAAAAAATATAGGTCGCAACTAAAAACAGAACAAGCAGCATTACACTGATCAGATATGGTTTTCTGAAACTGATTTTTTCATCCGTATTTTGGAACGATTCATTTACGTTTTCACCAGCTACGATATGTTCAGCTCGCCTAGTGGCTTCAACACCCTTTTGACCGAAATAAATAATGGCGCCGAACATTGCCGCCATAAATAATCCGAGTAGAAGATATACCTCAGCGCTCGACATTGTTTCCCATCCCAAAATTTGAAGTTATCGTGCGTATTTCTATCGGCCAAGGTGCTGGATCGGGCTTTCAATCCCGAACACCAGTGAGCACATTTAGGCAATCATCCCAACGTCCGCAAAGTGCCGCGTCCAGCCTTTTAACACCTTGTATCTGCCTGCCAAAATTTTACTGCACCTCGTATCCGGCAGGTTTTTCTTTGCCCCACGCCTTGGATTCCCAAAAAGCATCCTCAAGACGACTAAACCAAGCGCTATCCATTCCAATGCTCATGTGATCGCCAGCACTAAATAGAAGACCCCATGGTGAGTACGGACCAAATCCCTCTCGGCAGTATGCGATAGAAGTATTTGACGGAGGGTGCACTAGAACAATCCAACATGGAAACTCTTGACCGACCGGTCCATAGTCCCATGGCCGCATTTCACATTTTGGCGCGACTATTAATTTCCGAATATTCGCGAGAACTCGCTTATCTTCGATTTGAGAAATATCTTTCTCGACCAGTTCCTGAACAATCTCTGAATTCAATGAAGCCGAATAAACTTTGGAAATGTCGATCATTTCACCAGTTCCTCATCAAACCACACATCTTCATACTCATTGGCAAGTAATACTCGCCAACCTGGCGCCAGTGCTAAGTAGGGAATAATTCGTGGGCAATATTTACTAAGGTGGCTTACATGAAGTGGTTGATAAAAATTGGGATCTTCTGATAACTGGCCGCCGTAAATGTACCAACCGCAAGTTCCATTTTCTAGTCGGAGACGTACCGCGTTAAGCGGGTCCAATTGCAGCGTGTCGAGCGCAATTCCCACTTTCGATTCTGCATCGACACGAACAACGTCAGACTGGAATCGTCGACACACGGCTAGTTGTTCAGGACTTATTTGCAATGAGCGGATATTTCCCATATTAATTGCATCTTTCGAAGAAAATTGGTCTCATTCAGGACTGGCTGCAACGTGCCGTCAGGCGACTATCTGCTCCCCCAAATCCTGAAAAAAACGGAGTAAATAACCGTCCGGGTCTTGAACAATGAATTGCCGATTACCTACATAGATATCATTGGCACGATACCATTTTTCTTCCATTGGAAAGAAAATTGTGGCACCGGATTTTTTTACACGATCATATAAGGTATCTACCGCTTCAGTCTCAATTTGTAAGTTCAAGCCTCGACCAAATGGAACCTCGAGCGGCGCTGCAACCCAGGTTCTTTCATTTTCAGAGTCGTATTCATCCAACATAATCCTTGCACCTTGGCGCTCGATCATTGCAAATCCTGCCTCTTCACGTTGATATTGAATATTAAATTCAAGCACTTCTGTGTAGAAGCTGAGGCTGACTTTTATATCCCTGCAGATCAGTTCCGGCGTTAGTTGGGTAGTAGGGAAATTTTTAGCCATGGAAAATTATTCTTTACTAATGGAGAAGTTAAACGGCGAATTCAAGACGCGCTATTGAACCTCTTTTAATGTCAACGGCTCATCAAAATTGGTGCCGACCGTGACTGGCGGAAAAGTGCCGATTGTTCTCATACACGGACATGCAATCATCGCCTGGTTCAGTCTGACACCTGACATACGTTTTGACACGGTCTCTGCCGCAACCCGTCCGATTACGAAATGTACAGTGTTAATTGACATCCGTTTTTCCTAGGTTGGGTCGTCATCGTACACGTTCATAAACCGAAGTAAATGGTAAAGTATGCCGACTCCAACTTCAATGCAAATGCAAATCTGCACACAAAGCTTTGCACCTGGCCATGCCGTTAATTTGAGCATTGCGAAAGAAATAATCGACAGAACTAGGAAAATCAAAAATGCACCTAACAATCTCGGTTCAACAAGCGATTTTTTCATGATTTGCTAAATTGATTCAT
>Ga0206992_1231_pt1 | contig 10822 bp, 16 predicted proteins | sample Alteio_BWMinCont_6_FD_153267 | JGI IMG/M metagenome (GOLD analysis project Ga0206992, IMG submission 153267) | Enriched cells from forest soil in Barre Woods Harvard Forest LTER site, Petersham, Massachusetts, United States -... | ecosystem: Environmental > Terrestrial > Soil > Temperate forest >... | reverse complement strand
GCCGAATATTCAGCCGATCCCGGAGGCTGTGCCGTCGCTACCGGTTAAGAGCAGCACATAATCGTATTTGGAGAAATTCTTGAACAATCACTGGTCCCCTTTGAAGATCATCGTGCTGGTGTTGTGTCTTTCCTTGGCGGCGCAAGCGCAGCAAGCGCCGGTCCATGTGGGTTCGACGCCGACCACGGTTGTACGCGGCAAGATTCCAGCCAACCTGCCTCCCGCGGCCCGCGTCAAACCAGGACAAACCGTCGTCATCGACACGCTGTCGCATCAGGGGATGAGTTCGGCGGTCGGCCCGGTCGAGTTCTTCGCCAAGGGCGGGATCAAGAGTGGCGATGTGTTGAAGGATGCCGTTGACGTCTACGGCAAGATTGAACCGGCGACAGGTGTCAGTGGACATGTATTGACCGGGCCGATCTACGTCGAAGGCGCGGAACCGGGCGATCAACTTGAAGTCCGGATCATGGACATCCAGTTCCGAGTTCCTTACGGCGTGAACTCCACGAACAAGGGAACCGGCGTGCTGCCCGATCTGCTTAGCGAGCCTTCATCGAAGATTATCCATCTCGATCTTCAGCGCAAGGTCGCGCTTTTTGCGTCAGGCATTGAAGTGCCCCTCGCTCCATTTATGGGAGTGATGGCAGTCGCTCCGCCGCCGCCGTCTGATGGAAGTGTCGTGAGCTCACGTCCGCCCGGGTCGTTTGGCGGAAACCTCGACCTCAAGCAGCTCACCAAAGGAGCAACACTCTACCTTCCGGTCTACAACACGGGTGCGCAGTTCTTCACCGGAGACGCGCACGGCATCCAGGGTGACGGTGAAGTCGACGGAACCGCCATCGAGATGTCCCTCTCACCCACGGTTAAATTCGTCGTGAACAAAGGCAAGGGAAAGGACATGGCGTTCCCCCGAGCCGAAACCGCGACGCACTACATCGCGATCGGAATGGACAAGGATCTCAACCTTGCGATGAAGAACGCCGTCCAGGAAGCTGTGAACTTCCTGATGAAAGAGAAAGGCCTGAGCTCCGCCGATGCTTACTCTCTCGCCAGCATCGGCGTGGATTTTCGCGTCGCAGAGTCGGTGAACCTGGTTCAAGTCGTTTATGGAATGATTCCAAAATCGCTTTTCAAGACGAACCAGCCTTATTGGTACAAACCTTAGGTTTGGAGGATTTCATGCTGAACAAGCGGATCAGTTTTGTCGCCTTAGTACTCCTCGTCGAGATTGTCCTGCCCGGCGTAACCCCGCAAGTACGAGCGCAGGCGAAGCCGGCGCCATACCCGTACATGGCTCCTCTCAATCAGTACCTCATCCCCGCGAAGGCCTCCGAAATCGAGTTGGCTCGCAGTGCCGCTCCTGCATCTATTTCGAGCGGAGCGGAGGTGCTTGTGCTGGAGCGAGACGGATACGCGACCGCAGTGAAGGGCAGCAATGGCTTCGTCTGCCTGGTAGAGCGGTCATGGGCCAAGACCACGGATGATCCGGAGTTCTGGAACCCGAAAGTCAGCGCTCCCCACTGCTTGAACGCGCCTGCCGCGAAGACCTATCTGCCCGTTTTGTTGATGAAGACCAAGCTGGTGCTGGCGGGAAAGTCAAAGATGGAAATCGCGCGGGCGCTCAAAACGGCAATGGATACGAAAGAGCTGCCCGCGGTGGCGCCGGATGCGATGTGCTACATGATGTCCAAGCAGCAGTACCTGAGCGACAACGACATGCACTGGCATCCGCACATGATGTGGTTCGTTCCGGGCGACGCGGCCCAAAGCTGGGGAGCAAATCTAGCAGGTGTGCCGGCGATTGCCGCGAACGTCCCCGAAGACCGGGTGACCATCTTTATGCTGGTGGTTGGCCACTGGTCTGACGGAACCCCGGTTACCCCCTGACCAGCCAGTTGACCACCACGGTGATGGGCGCGACGGTGCTATTCAGCCATCAGGTTAGCGGCTTGCCACTCGCCTTCGAGTTGCAGTTCGCGAACCCAGTGTTCGAGATACGGTCGGTCGAGAACGTCGCGGCGAGCCCGCAGGATGCCCGCGACATCCTGGATTTGAATCTGTGAGTCGCCCAGCTTCGCCCAACTCAGCTTGGAGATGATGCTGTCTTCGGCGCTGGTTACGAAAAGGCGGATGCCGTCGTGATCGATCGGCGCCCTGTGTGCAAAAGCCTCGCCGTCGTAAGGCTCCCGTTTCTGAAAGATCAGATCGACCTTCCACATACTGGCAAGGTCGATCACATTGAACTGGCTGCGCCGCCGAAATGCATCCAGGGCATCGTCGAGATCGAAGTAGTAACTGGATTCCGGCAGCAGTTCCTTCAGCTTGCGGAGTTGGCGGGTCGTTGGGGCAATGACAATATCGATGTCCTTCGTGGCCCGGGGAGTGCCATAGATGGAGCTCGCCAGTGAGCCTGTCAACATATACGGGACGCCGGCGCCGTCTAGTGCGGATACGATCCGCGCAAGAACATCGTCCGGTTTCATTGCAGAATCGGAGGCAGGCTCTCGGTAGGTTTGAAGCAACTCCTGAGCACGAGTTTCGTTACTTCAGCTTCAGAGAGCTCGGGGCGTTCGCTTTTAATCGCCGACCGTTTCAGACGCTTGACGAACTCGCTCATCTCAATGGCCATTTGTAAGCGCCGGGACCCATCGAGCGAGTCCAGCATCCGAAGCTGCAATCTCGATGCTTCACGGCTTGTGTCTGCAGGAATCACAAAGCTACTTTACTGCGAAAGCGGGTGAAATGACACCGGCCTTGTGGCTATCGTGGTTTCAATGCTCGGGATTTGCTTGAGAGAGTGTCGATTTGTGTGTTTCGACACATTCGTTGTCCGACAGTGACCGATTTCAATCAAGAGCGGCTAATCAAGATAGGAATGGCGTCCGGAAGGACTGGACACCCGGGTACGCCCCCAACATAGGTCCGCATTTATCAGTCGCGAAGTGGTAACACTTACGTTACTATAGTGAGGTCTCGGTGGCGGATGATGTGGACATTGTATAAGCGTCGCAAGCCAACGTCAGATTGAGGGGATACAGAACAATGGGCTTAACCAAAGATTTCAGAGAGAACACTTACGCGCGCGCTCAGCATGATGTTCGGTTTCGAAAGGCTCTGCTGACCGAAGCCATCAATGCTTATCTCAGCGACGAAGAGACCATCGGCAAAGCCATCCTCAAAGACTTTATCAATGCCACGATTGGCTTCGAGAAACTGGCGACTATCGTGCGGATCCCAAGTAAGAGCCTGCATCGGATGTTGAGCCCAACCGGAAACCCAAGTACCGCAAATTTCTTTGCCGTCCTGCGTGTACTCCAGGAAGAGCTTGGAGTTCAACTGAAAGTTAAAGCCGCTTGATCCTGTCAGACGGAGGTTTAGCAGGCGGCAACTTTTCGACCCTACATTCCAACGCCGGTCGGCGTCGAAATCTTCGCGTGGTTCTTCGCGTTATAGTCGCGAATCAGGCTCGGTTCGATCGGTGCGAACTTGCCACCGCCGCCCTTGACGGCATCCGGGGGAACAAGGCCCTTGCTGTTTCCCCAATTGGATAGAACCTGCCAGCTTCGGATCAGATTTCGAAACGAGGTCCATTTGAAAGTGGCGTTGCTGTTGAGGACCTTCCCGACTGCAAAATTCACTATCGGAAATCGAGCCGCCTCGGCGAAAAGGAAGGGCAGCACACGCAGTGTGTTGTGCGATTCATTCGAGCCTGTGCCGTCGAAATCGCGCGCATCGGCAAAAGCTGTGTCTATCGACGACTTGTTGATGAGAACGGCGCTCTCGTTGTAATTGATCAAGCGCTGAGGAATCTCGACTCCGCCGAAGTGCGTGATATAGAGGTCCGAACAGCGAACCGTCATCTCGAGCGTGTTGTTCCCCTCGATCATGCTGATGATGAATGCGTTGTTGCTGTCGGCCAGACGCGAGCGCACTTCCTTGACAATGAATTCGCGGTACTTGTCCTGGAGGTAAACGGTCCCATTCCCGACTTTGAATGAATAAGGCATCTTCAGATCTCCAGGAAGGGTCTTGTAGCCATTTCGTATTGGGTCAATTCCCGGTCGCCTCGGGTGTACAGGGTTTTGTAGTAATGGCCCCAGTAATTCTTAAAGAAGGTCTTGAAGTTGTCGACCCGGTTGGACGGCACAATCAACGGTTTCTGCGAGCGCTGCTTGCCTTATGATTTCAAAATGGCGGAAAAGAAAACAAAACTGGCTGACAACAAGACGAAACCAACCGCTGCAAGCGTGGCGGAGTTTCTCAATAGCATCACACCTGCGCAAAAGCGCGAAGACAGCTTTGTGCTGCTGGAGATGATGAAGAAGGCAAGCAAGGAAGAGCCTGTACTGTGGAGCAATTCCTTCATCGGTTTCGGAATCAAAAGACACAAAAGCCCATCCTCAGGCCGCGAAGCCGACTGGATGCGAATAGGCTTCGCGCCGCGCAAAACCAACTTGACGTTGTACTTCGGCAGTTATGTGGATGCGCTTGGCGCCGCGCTTGAAAAGCTGGGTAAGTACAAAGCGGGTATGGGCTGCGTGTACATCAATAAACTGGCCGACATTGATCTGAAGGTATTGAAGGGGATGATCGAAGCAGGGTGTAAGCAGAAGTAATAGAAGCAGTAGCGGCAGGAAAATAAAATCTTGAAGATCCTGAGTAGCTTTACGTCGGCACCTATTCGTGGCGTAACGCGATCATCGGGTCGATTAGGGAGGCGCTGCGGGCGGGAAGATACCTGCCACAGAAGATCAGCGCTGTCTCTACGCTCCGCGATGAAGCGCTTGATGATTGCCGAGGAATCCAAGTAGACGATCAGAGCCGGTTCTTCCGTCCATTGACAATTGTCTGTGCCGCTGACTTACCCCGAAGATGAGCCTTTCGTACCCTGGGTAAGGGGCCAGCTTTGCTTCCGGGTTGTTCTTGCCGCATTCCGGTGTGGGCCTCAATCCTTGAAGAATTGCTCACTGTCCCCGTTTTCCCAGGGAACTTGGTCTGCACCTCGCCGCGGCCGCGACCGATGGAAAACTCCGGACTGCTATACTGAGTGATGCAAAAATGGGAATATCTTACGGCGTCCTTCAATTGCAACGACGCCTACCGCGATGGCGCCAAGCTTTATGAAGTTCCAGCGGGCCATGCGATTGGAACGAATTGGAACGAGGCTCTTAATTCACTTGGCGAGAGCGGCTGGGAGTTGGTCTGTACAGGCGCGGAGCAACTGATTTTCAAGCGTCCGAAAGAATAGATCCTCGCGGCCGCTATTTCTGACCCTGGAAATTAGGGACAGAAGACTATGGACAATGCAGCGCTCCCTTTAGATCTTCAGGTGAGTACCTGGCATTGGTGAGATCCGCTCCCAGCAGGTCGGCCTCGTACAGGTTAGCGCCGGTCAGAATTGCTCCTTCGAGTTTTGCATTGATCAAGTCCGCTTCGACGAGATTTGCTCCGCTCAGGTTCGCGAAGCTCAAATCGGCATTCATCAGATTGGCCGCGTGCAGCGACACCCCCCGAAGACTGACCTGCGAGAAGTCGATGCCGGTTAGGATCATGCCATCGAAATTGGCGCCATCGAGAACGATCGACACTGACGGATTCTCCTGGCGCCAGAGGTTCCAGGGCATGGATCCATACTTCAGTCGGGCAATCACATCGCGAACATCTATGGGCATGACGTGGCATTTTGGCATGGAATCGAGGAGCCAGCGGACTAATGTCTTTGTTCTTGATCCTTGCCGGGTACCGGAGTCGGGCTCGCCGTAGGAGTCGCGATGTCGCGAAAGTCCGCATTTACATGGCCGGGCGGCGAAATTTTCTCTGGAAAGTCCCAATATTCGCCCGTGACTATTATTTGCAGGCGGAAGATATTTATCTCCGGCTGCGCGGCGAATTTGTCGCAGATTATTTTGCGGCGTCGACCGCTTCCCGGTTCCATCACCAAAAGTTCAGCGGAAGTTTCGCATTTTCGCGAAGTTTTAGATTTTCAGCCAAAGAATAAAATTTCCAGCGGAAGTTTCAAAAGTTCAGCGGAAGTTTTGATTTTCCGGCTGAACTTTTCGATCTTCCGCTGAACTTTTAATTTTCCAGCTGAACTTTTAAATTTCCGGCGAACTTCAATTTTCTGCGGCCGACGGGAAGCGGAAAAAGAAGGAAGTCCACCCGAATCCCAGGATTGCGCTCAGAAGTTCGCCGATTCCGCTCGCACTTCCGAAACTCCGATCAAACTTCCAGGCTTGCAACCGATTGTTGGCGTTCCAGTCGTTCCAGCCGGGCAACGCGGACCAGTTTGAGCTGTCTCGCGTTGCGCCTTCAGCTGAATTCACCTATTCTCATTGCAACGAGTTATGAACCCGATGAGTCCTGCAGTCAACACGCCACCAACTGTCGAATCGGCATATGACGAAAACGGCGTTGATGTGAGCCTCGTTCGCTGGATGTTATCCCTGACTCCCGCCGAACGCCTGCAAACCCTGCAGAGCTTCGTCGACCTGGTGGCAAGCACAAGCCGTGGCCACAACACGCACTGACTTTCTAGGGATCCTGAATGCCCTCGTAGCGAATCAAGTCGCATTTATTATTGTGGGCGGGACCTCGGCTGCTCTCCAAGGAGCTCCGATCAATACTCTCGATCTCGATCTCGTTCACGAGCGCTCGGCGGAGAACGTCGGGAGATTACTCACGGCGCTGGGGGAACTGGGCGCTTACTACCGCATTCAACCGGAAAGACGGCTGCGACCGAACGCCTCGCATCTGGCGTCGCCTGGACATCAACTTCTGATGACCCGGATGGGTGCGCTCGACGTGCTGGGAGCCATCGAGCCAGGCGGCAACTACGCTGATTTGCTTCCGCACGCAGATGAAATGCAGCTGGGAAACCTGGCAGTACGTGTCCTCGACCTTCAGACTCTGATTACCATCAAAGAAACCATTGGCCGCGATAAAGATCGCGCCGTCCTCGCAGTGCTCAAACGGACGCTTAAAGAAAAACAAGGCGGAACTGAGTAGTGCCGTTGCACGGAGAGAAGCAGTGTGCGGTTCCATTTCGCGAGCATGCGGACATCTTAAGGCTTCAGTTCCATTTGCTCTGCGTTCTGCCTTGGCGTAGGTTGAAGGTATGAACGCAGAAGACAAATCGAAGCTCAGCCGGGTTGTCTGGATCGACCCTGACCGGATGAGCGGAGCGCCTTGTTTTGCCGGAACTCGCGTACCGGTAAAGATGCTTCTCGACCATCTCAAGCACGGTGAGACCATTGAGGATCTTGTGGAAGGCGCTCCATCGGCACGCGTGAACAGGCTGAACAGTTCTTAGAACTCGCGAGCCAGCGGTTGATAGAATGCGTGTCCTCCTAGACGAGTGCGTCAATCCGCGGGTCAAGGAAGCCTTTCCAAACCACGAAGTCCAAACGGTGAAAGAGATGGGATGGGGCGGCGTCACAAATGGCAAGCTGATGGCACTCGCTCAGCCTGACTTTGATCTGCCCTGAGGCTATTGGCCTGCGAATGGCCAGTACGCAGTGTTGAATCGTGCGATGATTGTTGGGACAATATAAATGATGCAATCGCCAAACCCTTCCAACATTGACTGGACTGGAGTTCGCCCGGATCAATCCCCGATTGGGCCCTTGGATAGCGATTCCTTCGTCGTTCGAATACGCCTGCTTAGCGAGCGCGCCCGCGACCTGACAATCTTGCGTAACGCCTTCAAGGAGCAGCAATTCCATGGCGAGCAACTTCCTCGAAATTCTCAGCCGACTTCACGACCATCACGTTGAATTCGTGATCGTCGGCGGTGTTGCCGCGTCACTCCATGGCAGTTCCCGTGTCACGTTCGATCTCGACGTCGTCCCCAACTTGGTACCGGATTCCTGGCAGGCTGCAGTCGATCTCCTGTGGTCTTTGGGTGCCAGACCGCGCATCCCGGAACCATTGAATCAAATCCGCGATGTTGAACAGATCCGACGCTGGAAACAAGACAAGGGAATGTTGGCACTGAATTTCCGGACGCCGGACGGCAGTACTGAAGTGGACCTGCTGGTAAGCGAAAGCGATCAGTTTGAGGCACTCCACCAACGCGCCGTCCGAGTTACGATTGCGCCCCGAACCAAACTTCCCGCCTGGGGACTTGCGCTTTGGTCCATCGGCCATCAAGAACTGGCGCTGATCACTCTCGGAACTCTATTCAACGTGATCGCTCGATCCGAGTTTGAGACTTTGCTTCCACCACGCATCACTCCAGTCGCCTACGAGATCGGCCAACGTTGCCGAATCGAACGGCTCGCCGATCTGGCGAATCATCGGGAGGTCGATGTCGCCGAGATACTGCTTCCCCGCAACCGAACCCGCAGCGCGGCAAAGCGGGCGAGAGACTTGGCCGCCGGGATCGAGCTGCCGGATCCGCCCCCAACCGGAGCCCTCGATATTCAGCAGGTCCTCTCGTCTTCCTATTTTTTTGCCTGACCGCGGTCCGTATGAGGTAGGCTGGCGCCAACAACCCGTCGAAAGGAATTGAAACTATGAGTTCAGTCTCGAGCAGACATGGCATTCAATACCACCTTCCTGTTGTTGGCGACATCCATGCCAAGAGTCCTTTGGCCTATCGAGCCACTCGCGGGTTCGTCGGCGTGGCGAACGTTGCGCAAATGGCTTTGGCTGAGGCCTATATCAATGGTCTCGAGGCTCCGGATTGGCTGCTGAAATCGTTCTTCGATACCTGCATGCCGATTATCTTTAAGCACTTTCCAGCGCTCCTCAGTCCTTACGAATGGGTTTTGAAAGAAACCGACCACATGGCGGAAGGCTCGAAGGATCTGATGAAGATCCAGTATGACCTGCCGCAAGGATTGCTGAATCGGATGCTGGGTGATGGAGAACTGATCTATCCCAAGTACAGCATGGGATTGTGGCAACGCGGAGCTCTCAATCTTGAGCAGTCCCAGATGCACATGATCGACGACATCATCGAGAAAATGGACATCCAGGACGGCGACAACATTCTCGATTTTGGCTGCGGTTGGGGTTGTGTGCCGAACTACATCCTGTCCCGCTTCCCCAATTGCCGATTTACCGGACTGAATCTGAGCCGCGAACAATGCAAGTACATGCGCGGGAAGATGCAGGATCCGAGGAGCTTTCTCAGTTCAGGCCGGTTTACCCTGGTCGAAGGCGATCTCAACGCAACGCAGTTTGATGAAAAATTCGACAAGATCCTCTCTGTCGGCGTGTTTTGTCATGTGGGGAATCTGACCCAGTCTTTCAGGAAGCTCGCCTCTTTCCTGAAACCGGGCGGAAAATTCTTCCTTCACATCATTACGGTCCGCACTCCCAATAACATTTCGAGCGTTTTTACCCACAAGTACATTTTCCCGCACGGCCGTTATTGGAGTTTCGACACGATTCCGACCCATAACCAGGATCTCCGAACTGTTGAGCGCTGGTATATGAATGGTATGAACTATTCGAAGACGCTGACGCAGTGGCTGGCGAACTTCGACGCCAGCTATGCCGACGTCAAGGACCTCGAATACGGCATTGAGTTCACCAAATTCCGGCGTATCTGGCGGTTATATCTGATTTGGTTTATCTCCAACTTTGCGAGTTGCGACGGCGAGATCAACGGCAACGGGCAGTACTTAATGGTCCACGCCTAGTTCAGCGAGCCGTAGGCGGCTCGTGCGGCGTAAACGGCCATGACGTATCTCTTGGTTTCGGCAAAGCCGATATCGGCGACAAAGAATTCGTCGTCGCCCTCGGGCCATTTGCTCTTCCAACGACGGACATTGTCGATACCGCCGTTATAAGCAGCGAGCGCCAGAATCGGGTCCTTCAGTTCGCCCAGAAGCGATGACCAGTAGTGCGCCCCCAGGCGGATGCTGACATCCGGTTCGTATAGACGGTCGAACGATAACTCCGGAATCCCGATAGCCGCTCCTTCTGCATTTGCCGTCTCCGGAATGAACTGCATCAGACCGCGAGCCGAGGCGCCCGAGCGCGCATACGGGTTGTACTTGCTCTCCTGCCAGATGATGGCGTGCAGCCAGTCCGGATCGAGTTTGTATTTCCCGGCCTCGCCGCAGATCAATTCGCGAAAACCCGCGGGATATAACAACCCCATCACACTGGTGTCGGATTTCGGTAGTTTGTCGGCATAGGCGATCGCTCGATGGTAGCGGCCCGCGGCGTACGCCAGTTCGGCCGCCTGGCGGTATTCTGAACGTGGGACGCTGCGGTCCTTCCAGAGCGACGCTTCATCCCACAGCTGGAGGAAGATGAGTTCGGAAACCGCGTCGGCTGCGGGAGCCGATGTCGACCGCAAGTCATGGCGCAGAGTCGAAAGATCGCTCTCCACGGCAACGAGCATGCGGTCATTGTCCGACGGACAGGTCGGAGGCGTTCCCATGCCGACGCGCTGCCCGAGCTTTTCCTGCGATCGAATACCGTAATAGGAAAACTGGTCCGCTGCCAGGTCGTGCCATATCGCCTTCGCGGCCGAGCTGTTGTTGTTTTTCGCGAGCGACAGCGCCTCGAAATAACGCGCTTCTTCCTTTGTCGTGCCACCCGGCGCCGTTTTAACGGTGGCCAGCGTGAGTTGATGGAATAATTGCGCCGCCGCGCTGAATCGCTTTTGGGTGAAGAGGATCTTGGCCTTGGTGAATTGCAACACCTGGCGATTGGCGACCGTTTGGTGCTGAGCCAGGGCTCGATCGATCCAGATCAGCGCCTTTGTGTTGTCGCCAAGCACGCGATAGACGTCGACGAGGTTGCGTACCGCACCGGCATCCATTCCGCGACGCTGATATGCGGCAATGTAGCTGAGGTACGCCTT
>Ga0206992_1229_pt1 | contig 10838 bp, 10 predicted proteins | sample Alteio_BWMinCont_6_FD_153267 | JGI IMG/M metagenome (GOLD analysis project Ga0206992, IMG submission 153267) | Enriched cells from forest soil in Barre Woods Harvard Forest LTER site, Petersham, Massachusetts, United States -... | ecosystem: Environmental > Terrestrial > Soil > Temperate forest >... | reverse complement strand
AGTCATACGCGGCTTTTCCTGCGCCATGGTGTTTGGCACGCTGATCGGCACTTATTCGTCGATTTACATCTCCGCCCCGGCCTTGATTTATTTACATATAAGGCCGGACCCGGCGCTGGAACCGAAAACGGCATAATTCCCAAGGAGGTGCATATGAGTGATTCCTTCAATTTTCACGGTTTGCATGGCTATTTCTTTGAAGAGCTGAAAGTAGGCATGCAGGAAACCTTCAGCCGCACCGTCACCGATACCGACATGCGCAATTTCTCTGGTGTCTCTGGTGACACTAACCCCATGCACCTGAACGAAGAATTTGCCGCTGCCACCCCGTTCAAAAGCACTATCGTCTTCGGCATGCTCACCGCCAGCCTTATCTCCGCCGTCATCGGCACCAAACTGCCCGGGCCGGGCTGTATTTATATGAACCAGACGCTTAAATTTTTAGCGCCCGTGCGTGTAGGCGATACGGTTTATGCTGTTTGCACAATCAAGGAATTATTCCCAGAGAAAAAACGCGCTTTGTTCGATACGAAATGCTACGTCAAGGATACAGTCGTCATTGACGGTGAAGCGTTGATTAAAGTGCCGTCGCGGGTATAGATAAGGATTACACGGGTGAACTGCCTGATCTAAAGCGCGAAAGGTCGATTTTGTTTTCACGACTAAGTACGGTATTCAGTCCCTTGGCCAATTCTTCAGGAGATGTGGCTTCTAGCATCACAACCGCCGCGGATGGTCCTTCCTCTTGCGTATCACTTATTTTAAAATCAGCAGATATCTCGCCTGCTTGTTGCTTTGTCCTCAATTTATCGATTAATGCTGCATCAAAGTTTGGTTCTAATGGGTCGGTATGAAAATAAATGTCCAAATGATATCTAGCTCTAGATTCATATTCAGGTTCAGATTCAGGAGGTGATTGGTACAATACATAGGATCTTACAAATCCTCCTTTTATATCATTTACACTGTCATAATCTTCTACCCAGTCCATTACGCTTTCTGGTGAAAGCTGCGATAAATATTCTGCACTGAGCGAATCCGTAATTGCCTCCTGTATATCCAGTGTACGTACGAAATTGGCAGTTTGCTCATTGTGAGGTAATTTACGGCGAATCGCGTCGGTAAGTTTTGACATAATATAGTCCTTATTTACGATCTATAATTAGGATATAACAAGCTATAGTATAATTTAAGGTTATTAAAAATTAATGAAAATAGCATATGATAAAAATAATAAGGGATTTCAATACTATTAACCCTGCTTATCGTAGCGCGGTTATCGCCCTGGGCAATTTCGACGGGGTGCATCTGGGACATCGCGAGATACTGGAGCAATGCATCGCCAGTGCGAAAGCCTATAACGTCCCGGCGGCGGTGATGACGTTTGAGCCGCATCCGCGCGAGTTTTTTTCGCAAGCGCATGAGCGTCTGCGCTTATGTAGTCTCCGCCAGAAAATTGAACTGATGGAGAGTATCGGCATCGATACTCTGTTCCTGGTGCGGTTTAACAAGACATTTTCCAGCTTGCCTGCGGAAGAATTTGTCGGCGATGTGTTGCACCGTCAATTAGCGGTCAAGCATGTGGTCACCGGTTATAATTTTGCCTTTGGCAAGGGTCGCGGCGGCACAACGGATTTCCTGGAAACGCAGGCCCACCAATTCGGCTTCGGCTTTACCGCCTGCCCGCCGGTGGCAGGTGCGGGGGACCAGATTATTTCATCGAGTGCCATACGGCAGTTGCTGACGGCAGGAGAAGTTGGGGAAGCAGTTGCTTTGCTTGGGCATCCTTACGTGATAGAAGGCAAGGTGAGAAAAGGCCAGCAGCGGGGGCGGACCATCGGATTTCCGACCGCCAACCTGTCGCTGGGCCGCTTATTCAAGCCGCGATATGGGGTCTATGCCGTGCGCGCCAAGATAGGAAGAGGGCGATATAACGGTATTGCCAATATCGGCATAAAGCCTACATTGGGCGGCAGCGAACCGTTGCTGGAAGTGCATGTGTTTGGTTTGAACCGGGAATTATACGGTGAGCGTTTACGTGTGGAATGCGTCGCTTTTATCCGTGATGAGCGGAAATTCGACTCGCTCGACGCTTTGAAAACACAGATCACGCTGGATTGCCAGCAAGCAAGAAAGATGTTGAATGTCAGTGAATAAAAAACTTACGGCCCTTGGCCTTGCGATCATGTGCCTGATCATCGCGCTCGATCAGCTCAGCAAATGGCTGATCTTGGCGAAAATTGTTATCCCGCCGGAGCATAGCGTTATAGAAATCGCCCCGTTTTTCAATATCGTATTGGTATGGAATTATGGCATCAGCTTCGGGCTTTTCGCCGCCGACCGCCAGCCGTTGCTGTTGGTGGTGATGTCGGCGGTGATACTCTTTATCCTCCTGCTCTGGCTGATGAAAAACACCTCGCTCCTTACCGCTTGTGCCGTTGGCAGCATTATGGGCGGCGCTATCGGCAATGTGCTTGACCGCCTGCGCTTTGAGGCGGTGGTGGATTTCCTCGATTTTCATATCGGCCCCCATCACTGGCCGGCCTTTAATATTGCCGACAGTTGCATCTTCATAGGGGTTGTACTTTTATGCAGCAGCGGTATGTTCACATCAGACCATAAACCATCCTGAGGAATCATCATGAAGTATACTGCCTTTGCCAGCTTAACATTATTGGCGCTTAGCGCCTGCACCAGCGAGACGGTCCGCGATACGCTCGGGCTCGAGCGTAGCTCGCCGGACGAGTTCCGCGTCGTGTCGCGCCCACCACTTTCGGTGCCGCCGCAATTCGCCCTGCGCCCGCCGAGCAATGCGGATGCGTCGCCGAACCAGCTTCCTGCCGATAAGAAAGCCCAGTCCCTCATGAATGGTCAGGACACAACTGCCGATGCCAATGGCAGCCTGAAAGCGGATACGGCTGTCATGCCTGTCACCATCAGTAATTCCAGGCATGGCCTGAGTTCAGCCACCTCAAGCGATAAGCCCGCTACTGGCGCCGAAGCGCAATTCCTGAAAAACGCCGGTGCCGATGCCGCCGATCCCAATGTCCGCAATACGCTGGTAGAGGAAAAATACGCTGTGCAGGAAAAGAAAGAAGACAAATCCTGGTGGAATTTCTGGTCGAGCGATGACAAGAAAGATCCGATCGTCGATTCGAAGAAAGAAGCGGACCGCATTAAACAGGATGAGGATGCAGGCAAGCCGGTCACTACCGGCGATACGCCTAACGTTAAGCCTAGTGATCAGGGGCTTCTGGATAGTATCATTCACTAATATGTGGAAACGCGTCGCCACCCTCGCCGCAATTATTCTTGCCGCCGCCCCCGTTTATGCCGCTGCGCCGACGGCTATAGATAGTTTCCGGCTTGCCAACGGGCTGGAAGTGATCGTCATTCCCAATCACCGCATCCCAGCGGTAAGCCAGATGATCTGGTACCGTGTCGGCGGTGGCGACGATCCGCTGGGTAAATCCGGCCTTGCCCATTTCCACGAACATACCATGTTTTTAGGCACAAAACTTCATAAAGGCGGCGAATATGCGGCCATTGCCGCCAGCCATGGCGGCGACGAAAATGCCTTCACCGGCCATGACGCCACCGCCTATTTCATCAACGTTCCTAAAAACGAATTGCCGATGGTCATGGAACTGGAAGCCGACCGTATGCATGAACTTACACCTACCGATGAAGCCATGGTGCGGGAAAAACAGGTGATCATCGAAGAGCGCCGCATGCGCATCGAAAACGATCCGGAAGCGTTATTATCCGAGCAGGTGGACGCCAATTTATTCCGCAATCATCCCTATCACTGGCCGGTCATCGGCTGGATGCATGAGATGGAGGGGCTGACCAAAGACGATGTGCTGGCGTTTCATAAACTCTGGTATCATCCCAATAACGCCATCCTGATCATCAGCGGCGATATCACCGCCAAGGAAGTCAAACCGCTGGCGGAGAAATATTACAGCAATTTGCCCAAGGTGACTTTGCCCGAACGCCACTGGAATGAGGAGCCGCCGCAAAATACCGAGCGCCGCATCGTCATGCATCACATCAACGTCAAGCAACCCGTCTGGAGCCGTTCCTATGCGGCTTCGAGCGTTGCCTATGGCCAAACCGAGCAGGCGGTGCCTTTATTTGTGCTGGCGGAAATACTGGGTGACGGGAAAACCAGCCGCCTCTACCAATCGCTGGTCGTCGAGCAGAAACTGGCCAGCGGCGTTGATGTGGAATATGACGGCTTCACCCTTGGGCCTGCTACTTTTGAAATCAGCGTGACGCCGGAAAATGGCGTCGCGCTCGATGTGCTGGAAAAAGCGGTCGATAAAGAATTGGCACGCACCCTGTCGCAACCTTTCAGCGACGCGGAACTTATCCGTGCTAAAACCCTGCTCAAAGCCGAAACGATTTATGCCCGCGACGGGCTGACTTCCATGGCGCGCATCATGGGTACGATTCGCATCTGCGGACTTCCCACCGATTATTTCACCAAATGGCCCACTATGATCGATGCAGTCACCAGCCAGCAGGTTGCGGACGCCGCCAAGGAATCGCTGCAGATGAACCAGTCGGTCACAGCGCAATTATTGCCGGAGGAGGAGAAATGATACGCCAGCTTTTTCTCCTGATCTTTTTGTCATGCATCACCTGCCATCCGTCATTTTCTTTTGCCACCGAGGTGCAGGAAGTCACCAGCCCCGGCGGCATTAAGGCCTGGCTAGTGGAAGAGCACGCCCTGCCGCTGGTAGCAGTTAAAATGGTATTTAAGGATGCCGGTTCCGCCTACGATCCCCCAGGCAAAGAAGGGCTGGCGGGCATGACGGCGGCGATGTTGCTTGAAGGCGCGGGTGATCTTGATTCGCATGCGTTCAACGAGCAGATGGAAAATAACGCCATCCGTCTCAATTTCGGTACCGATGATGATTTATTCCATGCGTCTGTCGAATCTTTAAGCGAACATAAGGACAAGGCATTTTCCTATCTCGCCATGGCGCTGACCAAACCGCGTTTTGACGATAGTGCTATCGAGCGCGTACGGGCGCAAACGCTGTCAATCCTGAAACAGGAAGAACAGGAGCCGAATTATATCCTGCGCCGCGCCTGGGAAAAACTGGCATTCGGTTCGCATCCCTACGGCAAGCCATCGCTTGGCACGAAAGACAGCATCGCCGCCATCGGTAAGGATGACCTCACGCGCTTTGCTCAGCATTATCTGAGCAAGGAAAATATGTTGATCTCGGTGGTCGGCGACGTTACGCCTGCCGAACTGGGACATCTGCTTGATGAAAATTTCGCCGGCTTGAGCGCGCATTATACTCCGGATGTGAAGCTAGAAAATGTGCGTTTGCCGGAAAAATCGCAACAACTCGTCACCGATTATGCTGTGCCGCAAACGACGGTGCTCTTTGGCGAAAATGGATTGAAACGCAGCGATCCCGACTATTACGCGGCTTACGTCATGAACCAGATTATTGGCGGCGGCGGCGCACTCACTTCCAAACTTGGCATTGAAATCCGCCAGAAGCGCGGCTTGGCTTATTCAATGAATTCGCAACTGGAACCGATGATGTATAGCGCCGCCTGGGTGGGCGAGTTTGCTACGCGTAACGAAAAAGTCGGCGCCGCGATGCAGGTACTGCGCGATACGCTCCATGATTTTGTCCAGGCCGGTCCGACCGATCAGGAAATGGCCGATGCCAAAAAACATCTGGTTGGCTCATTCATCCTCAGCCTCGACAGCAATGGCGATATTGCTAATTTTCTCATCAGCATGCAGCTGCATCATCTGGGGCGTGATTATTTCGATAAGCGCAACGGCCTGATCATGGCCGTGAAAAAAGACGAGGTAAAAGCCATCGCAAAAAAACTGGTGGGCCCCGACCATTTGCTCGTGGTGATGGTGGGCAAGCCGAATCTTGAGGTGAAGTGACGTGACGATCCGCATTCTTCCTTCCACCCTGGTCAATCGCATCGCCGCTGGTGAAGTGATCGAGCGCCCGGCATCCGTTATCAAGGAGCTGGTGGAAAACGCGATCGACGCGGGCGCGACACGCATCGACGTTACGCTCGAGCAGGCAGGAAAAAACCGCATCGTCGTGCAGGATAACGGCAAAGGCATGAGCAGGGATGAATTGAGTCTGTCCGTCCAGCGTCATGCCACCTCCAAATTGCCCGGCGACGATCTGCTCGACATACGGTTCTTAGGCTTTCGCGGTGAAGCATTGCCTTCCATCGCCTCGATCAGCCGTCTGCACATCACCAGCCGCAACGCCCAAAGCGAAAATGCCTGGAGCTTGCGCGTCGAAGGCGGCGATGCTTTTGCTATCGAACCCGCCGTATTAACGCAGGGAACACGCGTCGAAGTACGCGACGTATTTTACGCCACGCCCGCCCGCCTTAAATTTCTTAAAAGCGACCGCACTGAAATCAGCCAGGCGCTCGATATCGTCACGCGCCTGTCCATGGCGCATCCGGAGGTGGGATTTACGCTTACTTCCGATGGACGCCGCATGCTGAATGCCGATGTGACGCAAGGAAATTTGGTTGAAGCACGTCTCGCCCGCCTGGGTTCCATCATGGGCAAAGAATTCGTCGCCAATGCGTTGGCGCTGCATAAACAACGCGATACTATCATTCTCACCGGATTTGCCGGGTTGCCCACTTTCAACCGCGGCACGTCGTCCGAGCAATATCTCTTCGTCAACCAGCGCCCGGTGCGCGATAAATTATTACTCGGCGCCATACGCGGCGCTTATCAGGATGTATTGGCGCATGACCGCCACGCCGTCGTTGTATTATTCCTCGATGTGCCGCCGGAAGAAGTCGATGTCAATGTGCATCCGGCCAAAGCCGAAGTCCGTTTTCGCGATAGCAGCCTTATCCGCGGCCTCATGGTTGGTGCAATCAAGCATGCGTTATCAGACGCAGGATTTCGCGCATCGACCAGCGTCGGCGGCGACGCACTTCGGGCTTTTACGCCCAACTATTCTACCCCCAATAGTTTCGCCCAAAGCTATGCCTGGCAGGCACCCCTACCGCAAATATCGGGCGCGCCGCAATTGCGTGAAGCACCATCTTATGCCTACGAACATGACACGCTCACATTATTGCCCGACACCATGCTCGCTCCGCAGGCACGCGCTCATGATGAACCCGCCAATGAGCCCGATTACACGCTTTACCCACTCGGCGCGGCACGGGCGCAATTGCATCAAACCTATATCGTCGCCGAAACGGTCGATGGTTTTATCATGGTCGATCAGCATGCGGCGCATGAACGCCTCGTCTATGAAAATATGAAAACTGGATTGGCTGAGCGCGGCATCGCCCGGCAAAAATTACTGATTCCTGAAGTAGTGGCGCTAGATGAGGCGCTGGCGGAATGCTTGCTGGCGCATCAGCAGGAATTATCAGAGCTTGGTTTAATGATTGAATCATTCGGCGGTGGCACGGTGATCGTCCGCGAAACCCCTGCCATGCTCGGTGAAGTCGATATCGTGGCGATGGTGCAGGAACTTGCCGATAATATCCGCGAATTCGGCACGGTCATGGCGCTTAAAGAACGGATCGAAGAATTATGCGGCACGCTCGCCTGCCATGGCAGTGTTCGCGCCGGGCGGCAGCTTGGCATCGCCGAAATGAACGCGCTGTTGCGCCAGATGGAGCAAACACCGTCCTCCGGGCAATGCAATCATGGGCGTCCGACCTATATCGAACTCAAGCGCAAAGATATTGAAAAACTATTTGGTAGGCGCGGATGACATTCTATCTCATACTTCCGCTCACCGCTTTTTTGATCACCCTGCTTGGCACGCGCCTGACCATTCTGGCATTCCGCCAGCGCGTCGTTCCCATCGATCCGGCATCCATACGCCCGGATTATAAGAAACCGCCTCTGACCGGCGGCGGCATTGCCGTAGTAATGGCTATTATTATCTGCCTTCTGGTCGCTGACATCGATTACGGCATTATTCTCGCCCTGTTTTTACTGGCGGCGATGTCGCTTTTGGGCGAGCTGATAGACATTCCGCTTCCGGTACGGTTATTGGTGCAATTGCTCGCGGTGCTTATTGCCATGAGCGTGGTGCATATCCAGGTTTTCGGCGGTTTTTTTCCTCTATGGCTGGATGAAGCCATCACGGCGTTTTTGTGGGTCTGGTTTATCAACCTGTTTAAGCTCATGGACGGCATCGATGGCATATCGCCGATGGAGATGGTGTGTATCGGTATGGGCATATGCCTGATTACGGTACTTTCAGGAGGTGTCTTTCCCGATCCGTTATCGACTTATGCCTTGATCGTGGCCACCGCCGGTTGCGGATTTTTATGGTGGAACTGGCATCCGGCCAAAATTCTCATGGGCGAAGTCGGCAGCGTCCCCATCGGCTTTCTGCTTGGCTATCTTTTACTGATGACCGTTGCCGCAGGCTATCCTTATGCCGCCGCAATCCTACCTGCTTATTATTTATCGGATGCGACGATCACCATGATAAGCCGAGTCTATCATCGCAAGAAATTATTTGCTCCGCACAAGGATTATTATTATATGCGCGCATTGCGCAGTGGAAGGAAGCAGGATGCGGTAGTTCGTTATATTTTCGGCATCAACTTCCTGCTGATTTTTCAGGCCGTTTATTCGGTCATCGACCCTGCCCTTTCGATTTTTTACGTAGGCATGGCCTACACCACCGTATTCATGCTGCTGGGCTTTTTCGCCCATACGGCACACGACCCGCACAATGAGCCTTTTTAAGCCCTCTATCAACCGAAATGCTGTCGCCGCGCTGCATGATGCGCTCATGGCCGCCATCAGTTTTGTGCTGTCCATTTATATACGCTTGGGCTCGGAGCAGTTTTCCCAGTCCGCCGATTATCTCGTGCCCGGAACGATTGCCTTCACGCTCGTCAGCCTCTGCGTATTTTTATACATGCGCCTCTACCGTGGCCTCTGGCGTTATGCTTCGATGCAGGACATGATCGGCATCGTCAAAGCAGTTACTTTATCCATACTTATTTTTGCCGTGCTGATGTTCACCCTCAACCGCTTGCAAGGCTTGCCGCGTTCGCTTCTTTTCATCAACTGGATGCTGCTACTTTTCATGCTCGGTGCACCGCGCTTTATTTACCGCGCCTTTAAAGACCGCACCTTCACCTGGTCGCTCAAAGAAAAAGATAAAATCCCTGTACTTTTAATCGGTGCGGGCAACCACGCCGAGCAATTCATCCGTGATATGAGCCGCGATCCCGCCGCCGCTTATGAGATCGTGGGACTGGTCGATGAAGATCCGCAGCAAAAAGGCCGCACCATGCACCGCGTCCCGATTTATGGCGGTATAGATGTGCTTCCTGCCATCATGAGAAAGTTGGATCGCAAAGGCTGCCGTCCGCATAAATGGATTGTCGCCGATGACCGTGTATCAGGCACGACCGTCCGCCATTTGCTTGAGCTTGCCGATAATATGGGCGTTCCGCTCGCACGCTTGCCGCGCCTCAGCGAACTCAAGCACAGCATCAATGAGCGTCTGCAAATCAAGCCGATCGCCGTTGAAGATTTACTCGGTCGCGCGCAAAATATTCTCGACCGCGAGAGCATGAAGGCCTTCGTCGAAAACCGCAAAGTCCTGATCACCGGCGCGGGCGGAACGATTGGCAGCGAACTTACGCGCCAGATCGCCCAGTTCGGCCCAAGCGAACTGATCCTCATCGAACTTAGCGAATTCAATCTCTACCATATCGAGCGCGAAATCCGCGATAATTTCCCCGAATTGCCGCTTACCGTTCTGCTCGCCGATATCGGTGATATGCGCCATATCGACACTATTTTCCGCGCACATAAACCGAACTTGGTATTCCATGCTGCTGCTATTAAGCACGTGCCGATGGCAGAAAAAAATATTGAGCAAGCAATCCTCACTAACGTATTCGGCACCTCCCATATCGCTCAGGCCTGTCAGAAATATCAGACCGATGTCATGGTGATGATTTCCACCGATAAAGCAGTCAATCCCGGCAATGTCATGGGCGCAAGCAAACGCCTGGCGGAAAGCTATTGCCAGTCATTGGGCCGTATCGCCCAAGCAGAAAAAAGCACCAAATTCTTCACCGTACGTTTTGGCAATGTCCTCGGTTCCACCGGTTCCGTCGTCCCCTTATTCGAAGAGCAACTCGCCAAAGGTGGACCGCTCACTGTTACCCATCCCGACATGGTGCGTTATTTCATGACCGTGCGCGAGGCGGTGGAACTTGTCTTACAAGCAGCCGTTTTGGGCGACAGCATGAGCGACCGCCAGGAATGCATTTTCGTCCTCGATATGGGCCAACCCGTTCGCATCCTCGATCTCGCCACGCAGATGATAAAACTCGCCGGACTCAAACCTGACGAAGATATCAAAATCACTTTTACGGGACTGCGCCCCGGTGAAAAATTATTCGAAGAATTATTTCATTTTTCCGAAAACGCCGTAAAAACCACGCATGAAGGCATCTTTCTTGCCTCCCCGCGAGTGACCGATATGGCGATCCTGCGCAAAGGCCTGGAAAAATTATTTATGGCCTGCAACGAACGCAAAACCGCCGACGCATTGGCGCAACTCAAACTTATGGTTCCCGAATTCAAATCCCTCTTTAAGCCTGGAGAAGTAAAATAACCTATGACGATCAAACGCGCCCTCATTTCCGTATCCGATAAAACCGGTCTCATCGAATTCGCTAAATTCCTGCACGCGCAAAAAGTGGAAATCCTTTCCACAGGCGGAACGGCTAAAGCTCTGCGCGATGCCGGTATTGCCGTCACCGAAGTCTCCGACCATACGGGTTTTCCTGAAATCATGGATGGCCGC
>Ga0206992_1227_pt1 | contig 10958 bp, 12 predicted proteins | sample Alteio_BWMinCont_6_FD_153267 | JGI IMG/M metagenome (GOLD analysis project Ga0206992, IMG submission 153267) | Enriched cells from forest soil in Barre Woods Harvard Forest LTER site, Petersham, Massachusetts, United States -... | ecosystem: Environmental > Terrestrial > Soil > Temperate forest >... | reverse complement strand
TGATCCTTCTGGCTGCGGTGATCATGAGCTGGATTCAGTTATCGCCGGGAAATCCAGTCTTGCAGCTTCTCCGCCGGCTAACCGAGCCTGTGCTGGCTCCAGCCCGCCGAATCATTCCGCCGCTGGGAAGGCTCGACATTTCGCCGATGCTGGTTCTGATCGCCCTGCAAGTGATTCGCTCCCTGCTTATCCGGAGCCTGGCCCCGTGAAGGACCGCGTCAAGCCACTTACCGGCGAAGCCTTGATCAAGGAGACCTGCCGGCGCATCCGTGTGGCGCGCAGTTATTGGGACGCTCACAACAACCGCGCTTGCCGTGGCGAGCGCGAGAAAGCCATCGCTCTCTATGAGAGATTAAGTCCGGCCGAACGCGAGAAGGTGCCGCAGGTCCTACGGGTCTGGCTGCGCTACCGGAGCGAGAAATATTTCGGCGACGACCGGACACCGCCTGGAAGGTGATTCCGCTTTAACTTCGCGACCACCTGTTGCGAATTGCCAGGTACAAGCTGACGCAGATAGCCAGGTCGAGCAACAATCCGGGATCTACTTCGTAAAGATGATGCTTCAGATATGCGGGGAATAGCGGCATCAAGGCGAAGTAGATGACGTTACCGGCGAGAATCGCCAGAAGCATCTTCATCCAGTTTCGGATCATCGAAATAATCTTATACTTTCTTTAAACGCCGTCGGCGGAGAATGGTCCATAAAATCATCAAACGCTTCTCTCCCTGACAGGGGTGGCTCGTGAAGAGCCACCCTTTTTTTTTACAATAGAGCTAAAGACCGGAGCCCGACTTGCCGATCCTGAATACCAAGGAGACTTGGGTGTTTAACAGATACTGCATGCCATGCCTGGGCTTGGGCTATTACGGCAACGATCCAACTGATCTTTGTACAACTTGCAGCGGGGAAGGACAGATTGAACTGCCCGGAGCCCGGCGGGACTATCAAAGTTGTTCGCTGTGCTGCGGTACCGGTTACGGAGGCGTCAGCGTTCGTTCGACCTGCAGAATCTGTCAGGGAACCGGGCTGTGCACGGTCACGAGCCTGCTAGACGCGCGGATCGCCAACGGCGATGTGTTTGTCTGGATCGCGGCCTATGGAGCGATGTCGGAGTGTTCGGCGGGTTCACCCAATTGATGATGAATGGATCTGGTGGCAATGCAGCAACTCGTTGAGGCCCTTGTCTCTGAGTTGGCTGTACAGCAGGTAATCAAGATCCCCTTTTTTGTGCTCAACCCCGATGTTCGAGCGAACGCCGGTCATTGGTCGATGTCATTCCGCGCCTTTACCGTCCAGTCCGGCCTGGTGGGACAGGTCCACGTATTGATTGACACCCATGTTCACAACACAGACGCTCAAATCAAAGATGAAATCCTGCGCCAGCTTCTGACCGGTCCCTACTGAGACGTTAGCGGGATTCCTTTTTTGGAGACATGAAATCGTTTCGGAATTCATCGAACAAATTGCTGACAAATCGGCTGGCGAAACCGAGGCCTGTGCGGATCAAGGCGCTGCTGACGTTGCTTTCGCTTGGCGGGCGCCATGCATTGGTGAGGAAATTATTTCCAGCGATCCCGACATACCGGGCATACGCCGGCGCGAGGCTTCCGTCGCTATGATAGGCCATGAAGGTCAGGGTCGCGGCGCGCCGGATCCGGCGGCCGGTACTTCCTGTGCCAGAAGGAAAGTACCTGGGATCTTCTCGAGTTGCGATGCCCAATCCGGCTTCGATGGCGTTTCCGGTAGCCACTCCGCTTAACCCAACCGCGTAGCGTTTTCCGAAGCCTGCCCAGTGTGTGCCGTATTCTTCAGGACTCTTCATCCAGGTTCCCCAACCCGCACTGACTGCGCCGACGCCCATGTTTATCGGTCCTACTGTTGAATCCGTAAACCAGCGCAATCGTTCGGGATTTGTAATCTGGTCCTGCGCGTCAAGTGTGAAGGGTAGGACAAGCATCAATCCCAGGATGGAACCGAGAACTTGCATGACTACAGGTTCAATCCATTCGTTCGCCTAAAGCGGTGCAAAATTGGACCCAATCGAGGTTGAAAAGCCGCGTCCCTGACTTAAGATCTGGCTTGGATCTGTTTTTGTAAGCGATTTTCCGCCAGATTGGTCTAAGCCATACGATGCGAATAACACCCATTGCAACAATCCTATTAATATCCGGCCAACTGTTCCTTGGACAGACTGTCAATAAAGATCGAATTGGGGCGCAAATTCAACGTTCCAATCGAGTTGTCGTCAAGGGGAATATTCATTCCCTGGCCCGACCGGAATTTGACCGGGGTAAGGTTGGCAGCTCCTTTCCCATGGAGCGCATTACATTAATGTTCAAGCCGACGGCCGCCCAGCAGGCGGACCTCACGGTACTCTTGAAGGAACAGCAGGATCCGTCGTCGTCGAATTATCAGCACTGGCTGTCACCCGAGGAGTATGCCGACCGTTTCGGGTTGTCCCAGGCTGACATACAAAAAGTGGAAACCTGGCTGCGTTCCGAAGGTTTTACCATCGCCGATACTGCGCGTAGCCGCCAGTCCATCAGTTTCAGCGGCACTGCCGCGCAGGTCGAGGCAAGCTTTGGCACCGAGGTGCACAGCTTTACGGTGGACAACCAGACTTACTACGCCAATGTTTCGGAGCCGTCGGTTCCTGTTGCGTTGCGGGATGTGGTTCTGGGCTTTCGAAATCTGAACAGTTTCCGGCCGAAGCCCAGGGCCAGGTCGAGGACGGTCAAGCCTGACTTCACATCCGGTGTGACGGGGAACCACTTTCTTTCACCGGACGACTTCGCCACAGTCTATGACCTCAAGCCTCTGTATGCCGCTGGAATCGACGGCACGGGACAGAAAATCGCCATAGTCGGGCAGACCAATATTCTTGCCAGCGATATTCTGGCTTTTCGCGCCGCGTCCGGCCTGTCCGCCAGCACTCCACAGGTCATTCTGGTTCCGGGGTCGAGAAATCCCGGAATCAACACCGACGATCTTTCCGAGGCCGATCTGGATCTGGAGTGGTCTGGTGCTGTTGCGAAAAACGCCAGCCTGATCTACGTCAACTCGTACAACGGAGTGTTCGATTCCTTTCAGTACGCTATCGATCAAAATCTCGCACCGGTCCTTAGCACCAGTTACGGAGATTGCGAAGCCAATTGGTCCTCTTCCGATCGCGATGGTCTTTTGGCGATAACGCAGCAAGCCAACGCCCAGGGCATGACGGTTATCTCTGCCGCAGGAGACAGCGGAGCTGCCGACTGCGACTACAACGTCGCCGTTGCTTCGATGGGCCTTGCCATCGATCTGCCCGCCGGGTTGCCGTCCGTTACCGGAATTGGCGGAACGAGTTTCATCGATCCGACGACAGGTTCGACCTACTGGGCGGCAACCAACAACAGCGTAAACGGCTCGGTCCTCTCCTATATCCCAGAAACAAGCTGGAACGATACGGTTGCAGCCGCAACCCTGGAGGCGGGAGGGGGAGGCCGAAGCATCTACTATTCGAAGCCGGCCTGGCAGGTGGCAGCCGGTGTCCCAAATGACAACGCGCGCGACGTGCCAGACGTGTCGTTCAACGCGTCCCCGGAACTGGACGGATATTTGGCCTGTACGAACGGCAGTTGTGTTACCGGCTATCGCGCCAAGGACAACAGCCTCTACGTGGTCGGCGGTACCTCCGCGGGCGCTCCTGTTTTCGCCGGCGTCACAGCGCTGATCAATCAAAAAATGAACCGCAGCCAGGGCAATGTGAATTCCGAACTGTATCGTTTAGCTACTACGGTGCCTTCAGCGTTTCACGATGCGACGGGCGGCGGCAACCAGGTTGCCTGCACTGCCGGAACGCCGGACTGTGTTGGCGGCATGCTCGGCTACAGCGCGACACCCGGATACGACCTGGCGACGGGTCTTGGATCGATAGACGTTTTTAAACTGATAACCGCCTGGCAAGTCGGCAATCCATTTTTGGGCGGCGGCGGAAGCACCGAGACGACTATCGCTCCTTATGCGTCTCCCGATAGCGGCGCTTTCTCTACCGTGACGAACGATTCGAGCACCACGCTGACGGTGGGTTATGCGAGCATCCAATCCAGTGCCGGAACGGCAAATCCCGCCGGCATCGCGATCTTTGGTTACCGCTCCAACGGGGTTCTGGTAACTGAAGCTGGGGTTCCTGCCGCTCCCGCTTTGATGGGGGCCCGTGTTTACGCAGAAGTCGCCGGCGCTGTCGACACCGGCATTGCCATCGCCAATCCTGGTTCCCAGGCTGCGACCGTTTCGTTCTACTTCACCGACAGCAGCGGCGCCAATTTTGGTTCCGGCTCAACCGTTATTCCGGCTGCCGGACAGATTGCAAAATTTCTCGATCAGGCGCCATTCAACATAGGCCGCACAGGCTTCACAGGTACCTTCACGATCAGTTCGAGCCAGCCCGTATCCGTCATCGCGTTGCGCGGACGAACCAATGAGCGATCCGACTTTCTCATCACGACGTTGCCCGTGTTGGACACTTCCGCGGCGCCTGCAAGCGCCACGCAGGTTCTTCCGCACTTCGCCGATGGCGGAGGATGGACGACCCAGGTGTGCCTGGTCAACTCCGGTAATTCGGCCATGAGTGGCAACGTTCAATTCGTCAGCAGCGCCGGGCAAACCGTAAATACGGTTCCTTTCACGATCGCAGCCAATAGTTCGACTCGCGTGGCGACGGCTGGAGTCGCCAGCACGACGCAGACCGGTTCGGTCCTCATTATTCCAAGCGCGGGTAGCAACGCACCTTTGCCCCTGGCGGTTTTCTCATATGTTCCATTGAGCGGAATCTCGAAAGGGATTACGGTGACGGAAGCGGGAGTCCCATCGGTCTCGGGATCTGCCTTGCGTGTCTACGTTGAGAGTTCTGGAACTCTTGGCGCCATCGGCTCGATCCAATCGGGGCTGGCCATTGCGAACTCATCCTCAAGCTCTGTGCAGGTGAATTTTGACCTTCGCGGACTCGATGGTAGCGAACTAGCGACTTCGTCCCTGACAATTCCGGCGAACCAACAGATTTCCAAGTTTCTCACCGAGATTTTCGGCTCGCTCCCAGCTCTGAAGGGAGTATTGCGGATCACCACTTCGGGGCCTGGGGTTTCGGTGGTTGGACTCCGCGGACGGTACAACGAGCGCAACGACTTCCTGATTACCACCACTCCCGCGATCAACGAGGCCGCTCCGCCGATTTCGGGGCTGCTGCTCTTCCCTCATTTCGCGATGGGCGGCGGTTACACGACGCAGTTCATCCTCTTTGGAGGCGCAGTCGGACAGGCTCCATCCGGTTACCTGATCTTCACCAACCAGGATGGAACCCCACTGAACATCAGCCTTCAGTGATGAACGGGAAATAGGCGTATCACTTGCCCGCTCGTGAGCTTAAAATTTCTACGATGAGGCGCAAACTTTTGAAAGCACGTTGGGCAGTTGTTGTTGCCGTGGTTCTTCCGGCGATCCTGGGATTTGCCGGACCGCCGCTGCAATCTCATTTGCGGGTCGTGGTCCTGGAAGGGGACGGGGTGGTTAACACGATCGGGAAAGACCGCATGCCGCCACAGCAGATTACGGTCCGAGTCGAAGACGAAGCCGGCAAGCCCGTCAGCGGGGCGACGGTGTTCTTCCAGTTGCCGTCTGGCGAGGTTCCCGTACCCGGAGGCAGTATTGGCGATAAGGCAGCAGCGGCGGTGTTATCGGACAGTGTCGGTTTGGCGAAAATGACCTTTCAGCCTAATAAGTTAGCAGGGACTTTCAAAATTGACATCACGGCGAGTCTTCAGGGTGCCACGGCTTCGGCTCTCGTAACTCAAACCAATGAGCAATTGGGCGCTCGAAGTAAAATAAAGGGACTATTTTCAGCGATATATGGCGGCGAAATACCCGATTCCTCACCATCTGCTCACAAGCCTGGAAGCCTCGATCTCAGCACTGTTTCCCCCGGACCGGGTCTTCCCGCGTTTGCCCAGGTAACGACTCTGAAGTCGGCGCTGAACGGTGTGAACCCCACCGCCTTTGGAGTTCCGATGACATCCAGGCTGACTGCCGGCGACACGCCGATGACCTTCACCGCCTCGAGCTCAGCGTCCTGGTTTACGGTGTCGCCAACTTCCGGAACAATCGTCGCCAACGGAACTACCGAGATCAGCATTGTTGCCATCAACGCGGTAGAGGCGCCCGACGGTGTCAGCAACGGTTTGGTTGCGATCACCGCTCCCGGATACCAGGATAATACGCAGATGCAGGTCAGCCTTAACTGCGGCGCAACCGACTCCCATGGCAACGTTAAATGCACCATTCGAATGACTCTGCCCAACTCAAAATGAATTCGCCAAAGACACTGTGTTTGATAGTTGCGGGAATTCTGGCGCTCGCGGTGCCGATTGCGCTCGGCGCGTCCGAGGTCCAGGCGCCAGCGGAACCGGTAGTTTTCAAAACTGTGTCGATCAAACCGGATACCACCAGTCCCGTGATGATTCTGTACTGTCATGGCGCCGATAGCCGTCCGACCCGCGCGGCCCCACTCGGAAGCTGTGTTTTCAGGGTCGCGCCTTTGCTTCGCATCATCGCGTTTGCCTACGACATCCCATATGGCGGCGACATCGAGCAAAAGATTTCGGGCGGGCCGAGCTGGTTGAATATCGAACGCTATGACATCGAAGCCAAGGCAGCGCCTACTGCGACTGAAGCGGAACTCAAATCGATGCTCCAGGGTTTATTGGCTTCGCGCTTCAAACTCAGCTTCCATCGCATATCCGAGGCGGCATCGGCATACGCCTTGCGGGCAGCGAAGGGCGGGCCGCGGCTTATCGAGTCCCAACCGGACAAGACTCCATATATCAGCGTCGCGGACGACGGACGATTAGTTGCCCAGAATGAGCCGATGTCGGAACTTGCCGCTACATTGAATACCGTACTGAATCGTTCGGTGGCAGATCGGACCAACCTCGCGAAGGGCTACGACTTTACGCTGACATGGAGCCCGGAGGGCGATCAGTTTGGCGGCCATAGCTCAATCCGGAATGCGCCCGCACCATTCCTCTTCAACGCACTCCAGGAACAACTCGGCCTCCAGCTGGAAGCTCAAAAAGGCCAAAGCGATATCCTGATCATCGATCACGTCGAAAGGCCGTCTCCGAACTGACGTTGACCGAATTTCCCCGGCAGAAGGCGGTCCGCCCGGTTCGCCTCCAAGAACCAAAAGCATTTGACCACTGACCACCATGTTCGCGGCAGACCCGCCGTGTTTACGCTGGAAATTGAATGTCTACGGCAGAAAGGCAATGTCTACGGTGGAAACTGAATGTCTACGGCAGAAAGGCAATGTCTACGGTGGAAACTGAATGTCTACGGCAGAAAGGCAATGTCTACGGTGGAAACTGAATGTCTATGGCAGAAAGGCAATGTCTACGGTGGAAACTGAATGTCTACGGCAGAAAGGCAATGTCTACGGTGGAAACTGAATGTCTATGGCAGAAAGGCAATGTCTACGGTGGAAACTGAATGTCTACGGCAGAAAGGCAATGTCTACGGTGGAAACTGAATGTCTATGGCAGAAAGGCAATGTCTACGGTGGAAACTGAATGTCTATGGCGGAAAGGCAATGTCTACGGTGGAAATTGAATGTCTACGGCAAACACGCAATATCTACGCTGGAAACTGAATGTTTACCGTAAAAACGCAATGTCTGCGCTAGACATTGAATGTTCGCGGCTGAAACTCAATGTCTACGCCGGAAACAGATTTTCGGGACGATTGTCCCGCGATTCGGGACGATTGTCCCGAAATCCGTGGCAGAACGCCGCATCGAACCCTCTAAGTCATTGAAAACGCAACGTGTCGACTTTGGCCCGGTTTGGCCCCGCCCATGCCTTTATCAGAGCATCCGGGTCGTAAGCGAGATTCGGTTGGCGGATACGAAGAGCACAACAAACCAAGGAAAAGATAATGGCAACCAAGCAACCCAAATATAAGGTAGCGATGGTTTTTCACAATGAGACGGATGAGCAATTCGCGCTGACCTGCAGTGCAGTGGATACAGGCCTCACCAATGACAGCGCGAAGTTCACGACCCTTCCAGTGGACCTTCCAACCTTCAGGTCTCAATCGGCTGCGTTCGGAGTGGCGCTGGTGGCAGCCAAGGATGGCGGCCGCAAGGCAGTCGCGGAGAAGAATAAACAACGGGCGGCGACAACGAAGATGTTGTCGAAGCTGGCGCGCTATGTCGATGAAGTGGCCGGCGGGGACCTCACGGTGATCACGGCTTCCGGTTTTCAGCCCAATACCGGCCCGACTCCGGCACAGCCAACGGCCACGCCGGCCGTTGCCAAGCTGGTTCAGGACAAGTCGGGCGAGATCGTCCTCACAGCAACGCCGGTGACTTGCCGGATGTATGAAGTGCACTGGGGAGTGCCCGGACCCGGCGGAGCCGCCCCGACAACGTGGACGACGATTCAGGTCGCCAACGCACGGCCGGGAACCCCCATCAGCGGCCTGACTCCGGGGACCGTGTACAGCTTTCAAGTCCGCGCCTTCGGCAAGTTGGGCTGGAGCGAATGGAGCGATCCGGTCACCAAGATGTCTACCTAGCAGCCGCCCGTGGCAGAACTGGGAATCCGGGACGGAGGAGAATTTCCGTCCCGGATTTCCGGAGCTGATTGATAAGGCTGATGGAATAACATTGTTATCACGATGAAACTCAACGCCTTGCCCAGCTTGCGTCTGATTCTTTGGCCGTCGGCTTCCAGTTGGTCCAAAGTCGGGATCGTCGCGAACGATGACGAAAGTGACGATGATCGCGCCTGAGGCGCGGTTTGCAGCGCGTATAATCAGAATGTCATGCCGCTTCCACCACCCAGAAACAATATGGCCGACTGGACACGCGCACTATCCAGCTTGCGATGGCCTTTGGCTTTCGTGGTCGCTTGTGCGATCGCGGTGGGCGCCTACATTTGGACGGTGCGAACCGGGGCACAAACGGCTGTGGACGTTGGACGATCTATCGGGAGTATCGCCGACCGATTCCGGACCGGAAACATCACGACCGCGTTCCTTGCCTCGATTCCGGAACTGACATCGACGGGAAGCGGCAACCTTGAAGTGGCGACGGCTTCGGCTACTGAGACGTTTACGCGCTCGGACGAACGCCGAATCCTGTGGGATTGGGTTTCCCTCGGCCAGACGATAACCGAAATCCGGGCCGACGTCACATACCGCTACTACGTCAGTTTCAACGACCACTGGGACATCGGCATATCCAATCACACCTGTATTGTGAAGGTGCCTGCGCTGCGGCCCAGCCTTCCCCCTGCCATTCACACTGACACGATGGAAAAGAGAACCGAGCGCGGCTGGCTGCGGTTTGATGCAGACCAGCAGATGGCCGAACTTGAAAAGGCGATTACTCCGACGCTGGTACAATACGCCTCCAATCCCAAGCACCTAAACCTTGTACGCGAAACTGCCCGCAAGACGGTAGCTGAGTTTGTGCGGCGCTGGCTCCTTAAGGAAGATCACTGGCGAAGCGATCGTTTGAGCGCGATCATAGTAGTCTTTGCAGACGAAGAGATGTCCGATCTTACCTTGGTGGTTCCCACGCTTCAATTGAGAGACTGATCCGCCGTCAGTCAAAACAATATGCTTGCCTTGGGTGGTCCGCCGAGGTTTCGAATCTGGGCACCGTTCGAAAGTAGTAGCTCGCCGGATCGACCCCTCCGCGGCCCAGCGCGGCGATGACATCTGCCGGGCCATGGCGTAGCCCTTGAAAACTCATATGAATCAGCTCTCGTTCGTCGGTTTCCAGCGTGATGCGCAAGTCCAACTCCAAAACCGCGTCGGAGCGCAACAGCAACCAGTCACCGCCTCCAGGTATGACCTTCCCCCGGCGCCTCGACTAAGGATGGATTTTTTCTTTGCGCTCCAGCATGGCTATGAATTGTTCGATTTTGCGGGCGCGGGTTTCGGCTTTTTTCACGGTTTGGATTCGCCAGAGAATTGCGTAGCTGTTCGTTTTGTTCAGGGTCTTGAAGAACGCGGCGGCTTCGGGATTGGCGTCGAGGGCGGCTTGGAGGTCGGCGGGGATGGCGGCTCCACGGGGCGAATCGTAGGCGGCTTCCCAGCGGCCGTTCTTCCTGGCGTTGTCGACGGCGTCGAGTCCGGCGGTTTTCATTGCTCCGCTCGCGATGAGGGCCATCGCCTTCTCGCGATTGATTTTCGACCAGATGCTTCTGGGGCCGCGTGGGGCGAATTTTTGCAGCCAGGTTTGTTCGTTTTCGGGTTTTTTCTGGCCGTCGATCCATCCCTGGCACAGCGCTACTTCCAGGGCCTCCTTGTATGAGACCGAGCGGAGGCCGGAGTCTTTTTTCGCCAGGCGGAGCCAGAGGCCTTCGCTGCTGCGATGGTTTTTTTCCAGCCATGCGGCCCAGTCGGGTTTCGATTTGAAGAGTTTGATCATCCATTCAATATATTGCTGGTCCCGCTTATTTCGATCTATCCTCTCACAACGTTCGTATGTAGACCCGTTCTCCAGGAGCCATTTGATGAACCATTCGAGTTTTCGCCGCGTGCCTCTTTCCATGGTCGGGATCGCCGCATTGAGCGTCCTTCTCCTTCTGCCGCGAGCCGTCTCCGCGCAGCTCCACGACCCCGGCTACACAATCGAGCAGGCGCTCTCGGTTCCGACCGCGGCCAACCTGGTCGCGGCGAAAAAGGCCGAGCGCATCGCCTGGATCGAGCTGGAGCGCGGACGCCGCAACGTGTTCACCGCTGCCGGGCCCGATTGGCGTCCGGTGCGCCTCACGAACAACACCGAGGACGACGGCGTCGACATGTCAGGCCTCGCCATCTCGGATGACGGTTCGACGGTCATCTACGAGACCGGGCACCCCGTCGACCGCGACCAGCAGGTTGGTAACCAGGGTCACGCGGCACTCGGCGGGCAACG
>Ga0206992_1205_pt1 | contig 11007 bp, 10 predicted proteins | sample Alteio_BWMinCont_6_FD_153267 | JGI IMG/M metagenome (GOLD analysis project Ga0206992, IMG submission 153267) | Enriched cells from forest soil in Barre Woods Harvard Forest LTER site, Petersham, Massachusetts, United States -... | ecosystem: Environmental > Terrestrial > Soil > Temperate forest >... | reverse complement strand
GTACAGGTAGGCATAACGGAAAAAGATGCCAAAACGATAATGGAAAATTTTAAGCCAGGAGATGTCGTAGGAGGTTTCCTGCTCGTGGTGAAAAATACAGATAATAACATTACGCATGTATTTAGGGGATATACCACCGGTCGTTGGGGAGCTGGGAAGGCTTTAGATGAAGTGATGGATCTAAAACATCCTGATCAGGTTAGTAAAATGGATAAAGTACTTGACTTAGGCGTGCTTGGAGATCGCTCCAGTTTGACAAAAGAACAGGTTGATAAAGTCAAGAAGGTGATACAAGACAAAAGACTTGGCCAAGCTGTGCAGCAAGATAATGGTATTATGCTGGCTGGCGGCGAAGCGCCGGATTTCAACAATCTTCAATTGCCAACTACTCCAAAGACAACAGGAGCCGGACTTAGTAAAATAACCTTTGGTGCTTAAAACATTAGCTAAAAAAAATCCCCGGCCAGAATATAAATTTTGACCGGGGATTTTCTTTGACTCTGGAAAAAGCAGATTAGCTTTTCTTTTTCTTCGCTTTGCCTTCCGTCTTCGCCTCATCCAGCGCCGCACCCAGGATATCGCCTAAGCTTGCGCCGCTATCGGTTGAGCCGTATTCAGCGATGGCCTTTTTGTGCTCATCGGCTTCGAGCGCTTTGATGGATACGGTGACTTTGCGGGTCGCTTTATCCACTGCGGTTACGCGCGCATCGACACGGTCGCCGACGGCGAAACGGTCCGGATGTTGTTCCTGACGTTCGCGTGCCAGTTCATTCTTCTTGATGAAGCTGGTGACGTTGTCGGTGATTTTGACCATGATGCCGTCGCTGCTGACTTCGGTAACGGTGCAGGTAACGGTCTGGCCTTTTTCAATGCCGCTGACTTCCGAATCATACGGATCTTTCTCGAGCTGTTTAACGCCGAGGCTGATACGTTCTTTTTCGACATCGATAGCAAGGATTTTCGCTTTGATGCGTTCGCCTTTTTTATAGTTCTTGATGGCGACATCGCCCGATTCCGCCCAGCTCAGATCGGAGTGGTGAATCAGACCGTCAATATCGCCCTCTAAACCAACGAACAGGCCGAAATCGGTGATGTTGCGGATTTCGCCTTCGATCAGATCGCCGACATTGACTTTAGCGCAATAGATCGCCCATGGGTTTTCTTCGCACTGTTTCATGCCAAGGCTGATGCGGTGCTTGGAAGCATCGATGTCGAGAACGACAACATTGACTTCCTGCGACACGGAAACGAGCTTCGACGGATGCACGTTTTTCTTGATCCATGAAATTTCGGATACGTGCACGAGGCCTTCGATGCCGGGTTCGAGTTCAACAAACGCGCCGTAATCGGTGATGTTGGTGATCTTGCCGGAGAGCTTGGTGCCGACGGGGTATTTTTCGCCCGCGCCCTGCCATGGATTGGATTCGAGCTGCTTCATGCCGAGCGACACGCGCTTGGTAGCCTGATCGAATTTGGTGACCATGACTTTAACATTCTGGCCGAGCGACAGCACTTCCGACGGATGGCTGATACGGCGCCATGAAATATCGGTGACGTGCAGAAGCCCGTCGATGCCGCCCATGTCGATGAACGCACCGTAATCGGTGATGTTTTTGACCATGCCTTCGAGCACCTGGCCTTCGGCGATTTTCGCCAACAGGTCGTTGCGTGCTTCGACGCGCGATTCTTCGAGAACGGCCCGGCGCGAGACAACGATATTGCCACGCTTGCGATCCATTTTCAGAATCTGGAACGGCTGGGTGATATGCATTAATGGAGTAACGTCGCGGATCGGACGGATGTCGACCTGGCTGCCTGGCAGGAAGGCCACAGCGCCCTGGATATCCACGGTGAAACCGCCTTTGACGCGGCCAAAGATGACGCCGTCAACGCGCTGCTGGTTAGCGCAGGCTTTTTCGAGTTTGATCCATGCTTCTTCACGCAATGCTTTTTCGCGCGACAGAACGGCTTCGCCATTTTTATTTTCGATTTTTTCGAGATAGACTTCGACTTCGTCGCCGGCTTTGAGTTCCGCCGGAACGCCGTTGACCATGAATTCGCGCAGCGGCACGCGGCCTTCCGACTTCATGCCTACATCGATAATCACCACGTCTTTTTCAACGGAGATAACCACACCGGTGATAACAGAACCTTCCGTTCCGCCACCGGCCTTGATCGATTCTTCAAATAATGCGCCGAAATCTTCTATTTCCATGTTAAATGCCTGAGCTGTTTGAGCCATAAATGTCTTTCCAGTGGGCGCCCGCAGGCTGCTACCACTTACCTTGGTTGCGAAGTCTCAGCGAAACCTCTTGTTAAACAACACATATTTCACGGAAAACGCGCTGACAGTTTCCGGGCTATAGTTAAATAGGGGCACATTTGTACCCGGAAATGGGGGGAAATCAAGAGGTTTTTAGCTGGTCAGCGCCTGCGGCCAAGGGGCTTCGACATTTCCTCCGCCTTGCTTTGGGCTGTTTGGAGCATATTACCCAGATAGGCCGTCAGTTTGGCGACAACAATGTCCCGATTCGCCAGAATAATGGCTTCTGCGGCTTTACCTTCGTCCGTTTCAGCGCTTTGCGCCCATATACGTACGGAATTGCCCAGTTCGTCCCCGAAAATTCCTTTATAACTCACACGGTCGAAAGCCATTTCCAAAAACGCTCTGATCTGGGTTTTTCCCTGAGCCTTTAAAGCCATATCAGGCAAAAATGCGCCGCGTATATAGGCTTCCAGCAAAGGCGGGAGTTGATGCTGATTGTTGGCGTAAAAATTTTCCATGGCGATGGCAAAGATTTCTTTCATCTTTCTAGCCTCGTCCTCATCATAGTGGGGGTCAAGATTGTTTCTTACGAAAGAAACAAAGCTTTCTTCTCCATTTAATAGCCTGTCCAGCTTGGTGCATAACGCAAACATCCCGCCGAGAGAATGCCTTCCTGCCGGAATTTTGAAGCCGGAATTTGCTAAATCGCTTCTGAAATCACCACAATGCCCAAGTTCATGGACTAATATGTTTCCAGCCATAATAAACTTATACCCTGGCTCGGGAAAGGGTGTCCCTCCGCGCTCCACGTAATGATCTGCCAGAAAAACCACCGCCGAATGCGGTGTTTTATCGCCTTGTGAACGATAGCGAGCAGCGAATGCAACGCTTTCGCCATAATTGAAATAGTCCACGCCGGCAAAGTCAAAAAATGTATTGTCCCTTTTTCCTTCTACAATCACTATTTCGCCATTATCCTTCAGAAAATACTGTAATAATTCGGGGCGGATTACCATGGGGTGCGCTTCGTCGCGAAATTTTGCAACGGCTTTATCCGCCCAGGCCCATTCAGGCGGTAGCGGTTCATCCGGATCGTGCATGACGGAGGTAAGATTTTTGCTTACCAGACGAACCTTCGGAAGTTTTTGGGCGTAACCGTGATCCATAATAGGGTCATTATACCCCTTACAGGTGAATTAATTCGTTAAGTTTTAGTGACATATTAAAAATAATTGGGAAGAATGAATGGTGCGATATTATAAAAATAATAATATTCAATATATTATACCATCCATCTTACTTCTCCCGCTTCGGTGGCTGGGTCTGGAATGCAATTTCTTCAAGCAAGGAATCCAGCCCGCTGCCAAGTCGCGTAGCGAGGTTATTTATCCGCAATAGCAGGCTCTTATCGATATCGCCTATAACACCGGGATCTTCACTGTATAACAGGGTCAGCACTATGGTCGCCAGTCCGCCTGACACTAGAAATTTTTGTAAGGTGGCATTGCGTTCTTTATACCATTCTTCCGTATCGTCAAAGGAGAGCTGACCAGCTAATTCGCGGTTTTTGGTAAACTGCTTAAAGGTCGCAACCAGTCGTTGTTCTTCTTCCAGAAGTTCTGCCATGGTTTGCTGGGTTTTCGCCAGGTATTTAGGATCGCTGCTTTTAGCAATAGTTTTTCTTTGAAGATTAAGGTCAACCTCTGCTTTGTCTTCAATATCCTGCTCGCGTGTTTTTGGGGGAGGGGCAGGCGGCCATACGGACAAAGCTCCCGCTCCGGCAAGACTGGCGACTCCCAATCCCAAAAATGTTTTTCCGGCAGTTCCCAAAACCACCCGGCGCGGGAAAACCCTGCCTTCCGCCTCTTTCAAGGCTGTTTCTAATTCCGCATGTTTTTCAGGTGACAGATATACCTGATGGAGAATACTAAGTTCGTCTTCATCAAAATTCGGCAATTTTTGTTTTCTGCTTAATGATTTTATCAGAGAATCCTGCGCACTTTCCACCCTTTTTTCCGCCCATTTTATTTCTTCCTCGGACGGCTCGGAGTCATCTACTTTGGCGAGATTGGCATTAGCCTTTTGTAGGGTTGCCAGATGGTCCCCGGCCCATAGCTCTATTTTCGCAAGAAATTTTTTTATCTTTTCGTGGCCTGCGATAGCCTGATCGTCCGGGTTCGTTATCTCTGACTGCTTAGCTTCCGCCTTTCCATAACGAAACAGAGCGTCTAATACCCGGTAATAAGTCCGCCTGTTTTGATGGCGCGGTTGCGAGACGCGCTTATTTAGCGCATCACCTAATTTCTTTGCGAAATCTATGAGTTCGGGATCGTGCATATGCGGGCCAAAGGTTAATACGCGGGTTAATCTATATTAAAAATAATCAATTTCTGTCAATAATTACTTTACAAAATCCAGTAAAATGTTACAGATTGGGTAATGTCGATAATATTATTAACATAAGGAGTCTTTAACATGCAAATCGATCCAAAACAGTTTGAAGTCGTTTCTATATCAATGCCTGCTGCGGAGATTTTTGAGGCGCACATCAAGCGTGGTGCTGATCAAGAAGTTCCTCACTATCTATTTATAGACGCTCGTGAAATGCAGCCGGTAATTGTGGCGAAATGGATCAAAGATTTGTATGATGCTGAAGATAAGGCCGAGGCTGAGGAGCGTAACATTCCACCGCTTCTCAGAGTTGCCGTATTAGCAAGCTCATCGCAGGTTGAGCGGGAATTACAAGGTTTGAATATAAACCACATAGACATTGTAGTCACGCAAGATAAAAGCAGCGATGCGGTGGATATCTTTAATAAAGGAATGGAAACAGTATATCTCCATGCGATGCAGCCGCCACCCGTATCCCGTGTACAGCCTCCTAAAACAGGGATGCAGAGTATGGAAGAGGCCGCTCAGAGTCCCGCTGACCGAGAAGCCCTGGCGCAATTATTCAGAGACTATCAAACAGGCGACGGACGCTCAGTATCCTGAAGGTTTATTTAAGCCGCCAGCGCCGGATATTTCCGGCCAATCACCTGACGCACCGTGTCGAACACCCCATCCGCATCATGCTGCGAGCTGTCGATAATAAAGGCGTCATCGCTGGGGCGCAAGGGAGCTATGGAGCGTTTTTCATCGCGTTCGTCGCGTTCGCGTAAATCTTCAAGCACGGATTCAAAAATAACTTCGATGCCTTCGCCCTGTAATTCACGGTGGCGGCGCTTGGCTCTCGCATAGAGCGTAGCTGTTATGAAAAATTTGAAATCGGCGGTCGGGCACACTACCGTGCCGATATCGCGGCCATCGAGAACCGCGCCTTTGGGGGATGCGGCGAATTTTCGTTGAAATTCTAGCAATGCCTGTCGCACTTCGGGGAAGGCGGAGACGATCGACGCTGCCTGACCAATGCGTTCCTGGCGTAAGCGTGGATTAGCCAGATCTTCGACGTCGATGCTGCGCGCCGCTTCTTCGGCTGCCTTGACATCGGAGGGATCTTTGCCGGCATACACCATCTTCATGCCAACGGCACGATAGAGGCTGCCCGTATCAAGATATCCAAGGTTGAAATACTCCGCGAGCCTTCTGGCCAGCGTACCTTTTCCTGAAGCTGCCGGACCGTCGATGGCGATAATGATCGGATGATGAAAAGCTACTGACGGATGGCGAGTAGAGGAGGGGGTAAGGGCGGCACCGAGCGAATTCATCAGCGGCGTGAAATTGGGGAAGCTGGTCTGGATGGATGTCGCATCATCAATGGTGATAGCCTGCGCGCTCGCCATGCCGAACACCATAAACGACATGGCGATTCTATGATCGAAATGCGTGGTGATATTCGCGCCGCCTTTGGGCTGGCCCTTGCAGCCGACAACATGCAAGCTGTCACCCTCGGCGTGCGCTTCCACGCCGCACGCCTGCAAACTCGTAATGATCGCCTGCAGCCGGTCGCTTTCCTTCACCCGGAGTTCCGACAATCCATGCATAATGGTCGTGCCTTCGGCAAAGGCCGCCGCTACGGCCAGTATGGGATATTCATCAATCATGCTGGGCGCGCGCCTGGCGGGAACGGTAACGCCTTTGAGTGAACTGCTCACCACGTGGATATCGGCTACTTTCTCGCCCGCTATTTCGCGTTCATTCAGAAGTTCAATCTGCGCGCCCATTTCAATCAGCGTCGTTACTATCCCGGCACGCAATGGGTTCACGCATACATTGCGGATCGTCAGGCTGGAATGCGGGCAGATCAGCGCCGCCACCATTAAAAACGCGGCAGAGGAGGGGTCGCCCGGCACAGTGAGGAAGCGGTCTTTCGGGGGAACCATCTGTTGACCGGGCAGAGCGATGGAGGTAGCGCCGCCAGCCAGCAGTTTAGTTTCGATGTCGAACCCTAAATAGCGCAGCATGTTTTCCGTATGGTCACGGGTCGGTTCCGGTTCAATGACGGTAGTGATTCCGGGCGTATTCAGGCCCGCCAGCAAAATCGCTGACTTCACCTGTGCCGACGCCACCGGCAGTTTGTATTCGATAGGGATGCAATCATTCGATCCGGTCAATGCCAGCGGCAGTTTATTGCCCGAACGCGCAACGATCGTCGCGCCCATTTGCTCCAAAGGCTTTGCCACCCGAGCCATTGGCCGCGAACGCAGGCTCTCATCGCCGGTGAAAAAGCTGGTAAAAGGATAGGGGGTGAGCAGACCCATTAAAAGCCGCGTGCTGGTGCCGGAATTGCCCATATCGAGCACATTGGCGCTTTCGCTTAGCCCACCAACGCCGACGCCATATACCGTCCAGTTGTGGTCGGCATTGCGTTCGATACGCACGCCGAGCAGGCCTAAGGCTTTGGCCGTATTCAGCACATCGTCGCCTTCGAGCAGACCGGAAATCGTCGTCGTTCCCAGCGCCTGCGAAGATAGCATGAGCGCCCGGTGTGATATGGATTTATCGCCGGGGACGGCCACATCGCCCTTTAATCCGCTCACGCTGCTCGAACGCATGGAAAAGAAACCGCTATTTGGATTCGACGGGTTGTAAGCCAAGCTGTCTTTGCCTTTCCTCTTGTTCTTGCTTTCTTGCCTGTTCTGCAGATGCCTGGTTGGGATTCTGGCAATACCAAGCGTTGTTTTTCTTGGCTACGAAGTCATAGCACAGCCAGCCTTTAGCAAAAACGAAAAATGAGAAAATAACGCCGGCAATCACCAGCCAGAGCATCGTCGCATAGCCGCTGGTGGCGAAATTACCGAACATTCGCAAAATGATACGCTGGCGCAGGCTTTGTTTTTTCATGCCGCCTTCGGGCAATATCTTGGTCGGGTATAATCCACGGCCAACAGCAGGGCCGGCGGCGAATTCATCATCCTGGTTAGGCTTGCGCACTTTCCTGACCATCCGGGGTTGCGAGCTGGAAACCTTGGCGGCCACGGCGGCGGGATTGGCAGATGGATTTGCCACTTCCGGGACAACAACAGGTGTGACAGCATTAGGGGCTTGAGCAATAGCAGAGGGTTGAGCCAACTGGATCAGGATTTGTTTACTTCCGCCTTGTGAATTGACAAAAGCGATCGTGAAGTCGTTCGCCTGAGCTTTGCATAATTCATCAAGGCTCAGTTCGATCTTTTTGAGGGCGCGGGCGTAAGCCAGAGCGGTGGATAATAGTTGCTCCAACTGCGCAGGCGCATGCTTTGGCTTTGAGATATACAGTTTCGATGGCTTATCCGGCGTATGATACACTTTGGCGTCAAAGCCCAGCGCAATCAGAATATCGAACGCCAATTTGGCTTCCGTGCTGGTCGTAAGCATATATATTTTCTGAGCATCATTCGCATGGGCCGGCGTAACTTCGGTGCACAGGGCGGATAAAACATCGTCGAAGGATATGGTCATAATTATCGTATAATATATATTATGGAAAAAATAGTCATATTGTTGTAAAACCTAGTCATTTTTTGGAAAAATCTTCTCAATAGCGGCTGCAAGCTTATCAGAATCAGGCGCAGTTGTGGAGGCAAAATAATCCACCACCCTGCCGTTCGTATCGATCAGATATTTATGGAAATTCCACTTAGGCGCCGAGCCAAAACCCAGCACAGAATACGCCCATAAATAAAACGGATGCGCATTATTCCCTGATACGACTTGCTTAGCGGTCATTGGAAAAGTCACGCCGTAATTCAGCGCGCAGAATTGCTTGATTTCCGCTGCCGATCCCGGCTCCTGCTGCCCGAAATCATTCGACGGAACGCCGATAATCACCAGCCCTTTATCCTTATATTTGAGATAAAGCGCCTCCAGCCCCTTATATTGCGGCGTAAACCCGCATTTAGAGGCCGTATTGACCACGAGGATGACTTTGCCCTTAAACTGGCTAAGTGGCATCGGGCTGCCATCCAGCGCCTCAAAACTAAAATCATAGGCCGATTTGTCCGACGGGTTCGGTTCGGCATGTACCATAAACGGCGACATAAGCGTAGCTCCGCAAAAGATCATGAATTTTATAAAATTTCTCAGCATTCTATCACCATACCATCGTATCCGGCAACGACGCCAGCAGGCAATTCACTCGATAATCTATCATACTCCAAATCGTGATCCATATGTGTCAAAATTGCCAGCTTCGGTTTGACTCGCTCTATCCATTCGAGCGTCTGCTTCAGATGCGAATGGCTGAATGCTTCGCTATAGCGCAGGCAATCGACTGCCCATATTTCCACGCCCGCCAAAGCCTCAAATGCCGTCTCGGGCAATTGGTTGGTATCCGTAGAATAAGCAAAATTTCCAATGCGATAGCCCAATGTCTTCACCTTGGCATGTATCTGCTCGAAAGAAGTCACCGATAAACCTTCTATAGTAAAGCGATAGACCGGTTCGTCCGCCAGAATATGTGCCGACAATGAAGCCCCATAGAAGATTTTATCTGTTTTTTGCCGGAAAATATAGGGAAATCTATCGGTTAAGGTATTCATGGTGGCGGCATCGCCATAGGCCAGCAACGTCTTTTGCGACAGGTAATTAAATGCCCGCAAATCATCGATTCCCATCGTGTGATCGGCGTGGGAATGAGTATAAAGCACAGCATCTATTTGCTTTATATTATTTTTTAACGCCTGCTCGCGCAAATCCGGCGATGAGTCGATAAGCAGGTTCAACCCCTTTTCTTCCACCAGCACCGAAACCCGCGAACGCTTATTTTTAGGATTATCGGAAAGACATACCTCGCACGTACAACCGATAGCCGGAACACCCGTTGAATTTCCACAGCCCAAAATAGTCACGCGCATATCAGGCTCCGGGGCGTTTGGCCTTATCGAAAAGGCGAAAGAAATTATCTGTCGTTATGCGCGCGCATTCTCCTTCTGATATTTGTTTAATTTCCGAAAGTATCTTATTGGTATATTTTACAAATGCCGGTTCGTTGCGCTTCCCCCTATGTGGAATGGGTGCAAGAAATGGCGCGTCGGTTTCCACCAGTAACCGATCCATCGGAACATCGGCAATAGCATCGCGAATGGCCCCGGCATTTTTAAAAGAGATGATGCCGGACAGTGAAATGTATAATCCTAATTCAATTGATTTATCAGCAAGATATTTCGTAGAAGTAAAGCAATGTATAATCCCTTTGAAGTAACCCTTCGACATTTCATGTTTTAATATATCAACCGTATCCTCATCAGCATCCCGGCTATGAACAATAACCGGCAAACCACTTTCCCGCGCCGCTTTGATATGCTCGATAAAACTTTGCTTCTGGGTTTCGCGGTCGCTTTTCTCGTAATGGTAGTCCAGCCCCGTCTCGCCAATACCTATGACTTTTGGGAATTTTGCTTTTTCTACAAGTTCTTCGGCGCTTACTACTTCCGTGGCGCCGGAATCATTTGGATGAACGCCAACCGAGCAATAGATGTCCTTGTAACGCTCGGTAATGCCATAAATTTCATCAAATTCAGCCATTTCAGTGCAAATCGTCTGCATGACCCCTACCCCGTTTTCACGCGCCCGCGCCACGACGCCATCGAGGTCGTCCCTGAAATCGGGAAAGTTGAGGTGGCAATGGCTATCGACCAGCATCATTCACTCTGTGGATAACTGTGTGCGCAAGCGAAACGATTTCATCATGCCGATTTCTCCATAAAGCGCGGAAACACTGGCTGGGGGGGCGGCAAGGACGTGTCAGGGATAAGTGCAAATTCAGGTGACAAATGCCGGAATAAACGCTGATCGCCAGGCACCATCAGCTGGTCCAATATTTTAGAGGCGGAATCGGGCATAAATGGCTGTGCTATAATGGCAATTTTTCTTATGCTTTCGGCAAGCGAATAGAGGACCAGCCCCATTTCCTCGAGTTTTCCTTGTTTTTTCAGCGACCATGGCGCCATTTTATCAATATATTCATTGGCTTCCGAGGAATAACGCAGTATATCGCCGACATATTTCTCAAATTCACAATTATCGATGTGGCGTGACAAACCCTCCATATCGATATTGGTGGAATCATTCCGGTCGGTTTTTGGAAGAATGCCGTCGCAATTTTTAGCAATCATGCTGAGTGTCCGCTGAATTAAATTACCAAGATTATTCGCCAACTCACTGTTTATAACTGAAATCATGCGGTCGCGTGAAAAATTTCCGTCATTACCAAACGGCACTTCTCGCATCAGGAACCAACGCGTCTGGTCCAGCCCAAATTCATCCACCAGCGCCTGTGGGGCAATTACATTGCCGAGCGATTTGGACATCTTTTCGCCCTC
>Ga0206992_1224_pt1 | contig 11107 bp, 12 predicted proteins | sample Alteio_BWMinCont_6_FD_153267 | JGI IMG/M metagenome (GOLD analysis project Ga0206992, IMG submission 153267) | Enriched cells from forest soil in Barre Woods Harvard Forest LTER site, Petersham, Massachusetts, United States -... | ecosystem: Environmental > Terrestrial > Soil > Temperate forest >... | reverse complement strand
GATGCTGTGCCAATACTTTTTTTGCAGACGTTCTATTTCATTCTGATATTGTGTCGAATACAGATCGGTCTTCGTTAGGATGTCCAACTCGTTTCGCAGGGCCGCCAGCTTTTTACTGTCCATAGTGCCATCCTCTCCCTCGTTCACCCCTGAAAACCGTGCCGCTTGGAGTGAGAATTGGCACAAAGCATGTTGCCTCGATCCCCTGGAGCAAGTGCCGGAATGGGAGAGATATTCGGCACGAAGCGACGGATTGCGAAGTTCCGTCATTCGTCCATATAAGCGTGACCAAACCCAATTTGCCTTTTGACTCCATCTCTCCCGTACGACTCTAAGTCTTGGGTCATCCTACCGTGACTGTAACGAAACGAGGGATCAAGAGCCGGTTTCAAAGATTCAATGTATGCTCGAACTCTCTGTAAATTTTTGTCACTCTCTCTGGCTTTCGCAAGTACGCTTTCCCCCATCTCCTCGAAACTGATTTCTTCTTTGAGCCATCTAAAGGTATCTGGGATGAGGTCGCCCCATGTGATTCTTGGTTGATCTGACACGGTTGCGTTCCTTTCACGCGGGCTTAAGACGGTCGCTTGGGGTCGGGATCGCTGCGCGGCACATCCTATCCCGTAAAATAAGGCAGCGTAGCCTTGGGCTGGTCCGGTTCCTCTGGGGATGGCTCGGAAGGCGGCGACCTCGCGATCAACGCGGCGACGAGCGAAAGCCTATGCTCGCCGTCTGTCGCGGCGCAAGTCGGTTCGTTCCATACACAGATCAGATCATCCTCGCCACGAACCGTTTCCGGAACGACTGAGTACGTCGTGCTGGCGGTACCGCCGCTTGCGGCAACGGTGAACGTCCCCCCAACAGGCGCTGAGTGACCGGCTGGGTTATTCGGAGCGGAACGGTGGTTATCCGTACGCGAGAGTCCGGCGAGGTGTATGGTGACCGCCGCGATTTGGTCGCCAAGGTCGCTGCCCACGCCGATACCGGCGGCGAGGAATAAAACCGCGCATCCGCACCGGCATCGTCTCAAGGTCGCGAAAATCATCGCGGGCGATTTGGTGACGGAGATGCTTCGTTTCAACTCACGCGGGCATAGCCTACGAAAAAATCGTCTCTTCGTCACGCACCGTCTTTTTCGTCTGTACACACTTTTGGTATATGGTTTTTGGAAGTGGCGTATTTCCGCCGTTTTTGGCAAGTTTGGGATAGACCCAACTTGCTGGCGCTCAACGCCACAACCTCCACGGCGGCGATAATCTTGGGTCTGGGCCTGCCGACGATGTGGCTGACGTTTGCGAGCCTTCAAAACCTTTGCTCCCGTCTTGTTCTTATTCGCACATCCGGCTAACATCCCGCTCATGCTGTTCGAGATACCCTGTCACGAACTGTCCGATGCGGAGGTCGCCGCCATTCTCCGGGACATCATCGCTGGGGCTGGTCGATTCCCCCGGCACACTGAGTTGAATTTCGCGCGCATCTCCGCCGAACACCTGGTCGACGGGCTGCGGCTCGGGGGCCTGCTCGTCGTCCGGCCCGCTCCGTTGCGGCTCACTGAATAATCTATGCCGGAGTTGCCCTACACTGCCCTGCCGACCCCACCAACTCCGGTTGATCTTACTCGATCAGGTCGTCGGCGCGGTTGAGCAGAGCGGGCGGCACTGTGACGCCGATTGCCTTCGCGGTTTTGAGGTTGATCACAAGCTCGAAGTGAGTGGGTTGCTCCATAGGTATTTCACCGGGCGCTTCGCCATTGATGACCTTTAGGATATGCCGCGCCGACTGGCGATACATGTCCGCCAAATTCGGCCCGTACGACAATAGCCCGCCAGCGTCTACGAATTGGCGAAAATTGAAGGCGGTCGGCAACTTCCTCTGTATCGCCACCTCTGCAACACGGGACCGGTGAAAAAAAGTCATGGCGTCGAACACAAAAATTACTCCACCAAGCTGTTTCTCGACCGCCGTCGCCAAAGCGCGCTCTATGTCATCAGGCTTGACGATATCAAGCGGAGTAACGGCGACTGATTGGAGGAGCCCCGCACGTTCCGCTTCTCGAAGCTCCGAGACCATCCGCTTGTCACCAGGGTTCAGAGCAACTCCCAGGTGCGAAAGTAAAGGCGTTAGGTCCTTCATAATTTCTACGCGCTTGGCGGCAAGTTCCGCATTGATGCAGGTCACTCCTGTCAGGTTTTCGCCTGGATGCGGGAGATTGGTTACGAGCCCGGCTGCGAGAGCATCGCAAGTCACGGCAACAATTGGCAATTGACCGGCTGCCGCGCGCTTGACGGCAGACGACGCTTGATCGCCGCCAGTGAATAGCACGTCAGGACGTGATTTGACGAGGTCGACAGCAAGAGGGTCCAGCCGATCCATCCGGCCCTCGGCATATCTGATATCGAGTATAACTCCACTCCCCTCGGCAACGCCCGCAGCGGCGAGTCCCTCGCGAAGGCCGTCCATGAAAGTGCGCGACAAAGCCTCTGAACCGCTCATCAGCACGCCTATGCGTGGAAGCTTGCGCTGTTCCTGACCTCCTGTTTGCGTAATAACGAAAACAACGAAAAGGCCCCCCAACAGGAAATTCACGACACCGCGCATCTAACCGCCCCGACTCTCAGAAAGGTGCAGACGATGAATTAGGCCGGGCTTCTGCAAATGTCTAGAAGCCGCTTTGAGAGAGCGGTTGTTGCCCCCGCCCGAGCGATGTCGTCGCCGGATGGATACGATTGTTCCGTCCTAGTGACGTATAAATCGTGATCTTAGGCAATCGGTTTTCGGCTCATTGTCGGAATGATCGTGAACTCAGCAGGGTTAGCATTATCCAAAACAAATCCAAACCGCTTGGGGAATCGAACGAGTCTACCGCGAGACGTTGTGGCGGCGTGATCGCCCTTGGATGCCGGTTTAAGACTGATCTCCGCCACATCACTACCCACGAAATCGCAAAGCTCGCGCATGATGGCCGTGCCGACGCCCTATTTCCGGTCATTCAGGATGATCCAAGTTAGCTCGATCACCTTTCTCACATTGGGGGCGACCTCATAAAGGACGAATCAGCAAGAGACCTAGGCGGCGCGTTCGACAGAGTCTTGCCCTCTGCTTTTTGTCAGATGGTGTGAGTTACCGATTTCAATCAAATGTCGTGGAGCTTTTCGCCTTGCGGGGAGTTGCGATGCGAGCAGGTATGGCTGGAGCAGCAGTACGGTGATCGAACGTGGTCGTCCTATCGCATTGATCCCACGCTGGAAAATGCTCTTCCCGATTCAGGCCAATGGGCCGTGAAGAGCCACGGTGACGAGGGTCCTGTACGACGCTGCTGGTCAGATTCGATTGATCGAGCCGAAGCGAGGTCCACCGCTGGCGCTCCTGTTGTGCACTCCGCCGCGACGATATGGTGGTGGCCTTAAAATAGTCCGATTGTGAGTGAGCGACTCACAAAGCTAAACGTGGAGCACGAGTATGATTCCGAAGTCGTTTTTTCTTCTATGTCTCTGCCTGGCATGTCCAGCCTACGCAGCAAATGATTGCCTGACCGGACTGGCCCACCCGATCTCGCTCGATGTCCGCCTGACGGTGGCGGCATGCAGTCAAGGCCGAGTAGAAGACCAGATAAGTTGTGTGCGAAGAGAGAGTGATGCGCTTCTGTCGCGGATAAAGGCGCGGCTTTCGGACGAGGCAGCAGAGAGATGTGAGACCGCGACTCGCTGAAGAGTATCGTGGCGGCGTCAGCCTCCACCATGGTCGCGACGCCGATAACCACCCATCTAGGATTTGGCCAGATACCTGGCTCGGTAGGTTACTCCGGGTACAATGGATATTGCAGCATTCCTTTTTTGACAATGCTATCGACCCGTGGCCAGCCTATGCCCACCTGGATCGTGGAGAGCAATGCAAGGAGAGCCGCTCCGCCCAGGATCAGTCCCAAGCCTGCGGCGGAGGTGTGTTTATCCGCCATAGTCTCGATATAGGTGTAACGGTCCCCAGGAAAAGGGTGCGGCGGCGTCAGCCTCCAGCAAGGCCACGGGAGGCTTCGTGAGCTTCATGCCCGTGATCCCATGCCGGACTGTGTAATGAGGTTCTGGAGAGATTGGAGACGGATGGCGCATCTGCGAAGAATTTCACGGTTCCGGTTGATGTCAATCCGGTCAATCATATTCGCACATTATATCCGCGTGGCCATCTTTCCAGATGGCTTTGAGTCCGTGAAAAATCGCGGCAGGGTTGCACGGCATTGAAGGAGCAACGGGTTGGCCGCTTCGTTTTCGATTGCCGGTCCCATCTTGTTCACAGCAATATTTGCAGCCTTGGCCACAGCCTGAGAGAAGGGCGGCGGCGGCAGGCGTCGGGGATGATTGCGGAGTGATCGCGCATGATCATGGAGCGATCCCGCGCAGTTTCCCAGGTGCGAGCGTCCGAGCAAACTAATAATCGTTGATATTTGGTGTTTTGTCGGCGAGGTTTAGTAATCGCCTGGTCGGTAGAATCAGGATCACGCCAATGGCAGCGAACAATGCTTCGTCAAGGAAGTCGGTCCAGGAGCCGAACAAGGCCACCTTCAGGCTAAGGACCACGGCTGCGGCTGAAAATGAAATAAAGAATCCAAAAGGAAGCAGCAGGATTTCAACGATCAAAAGGATGACTGCCAATGTCAGCCATAACAACGGCAAGCCAAATCCTGTAAGCGTCGAAAGGATGATCACCTAGCGCCACCCAACGTTTCAGCCAAGGCCATGAGGCTCCCAAGAGACTTGGTAACGTCGGTCGGAATGATTACTAGCTTCGTGCCCGAGGATTTGCCAAGTTCAGCTAGACTGGTCGCCTGTAGTTTGCGGATTTCATATTCGATAGCTGGCTGCCCGTTCTCCTGAATGGCCCGCGCGACGGTTGATGTCGCATAAGCCTCCGCATCCGCTAACACCTTACGACCTTCTGCCTGTTTTTGTGCTCTGTATAACTCGCCATCGGCGTGCAACTGTATCGCTGTCCGTTCTCCATCCGCTTTAGTAACTGCTGCTCTGCGTTCCCGTTCCGCATTCAACTGGAGTTGAATCGCTCTGCTTGTAGAATCATCAACCCTAACATCCAGAATCTCTGTACGGGTGATTTCAATTCCCCATATCGCGCAGGTTTCGGACAGTGCATGTTCGATATTTTGATTGAACTTATCCCGTTGCGATTGAATTTCATCAAACTCCATTTGACCGCCGGTTGCTCGCACCACGCTGGTGGTGGTGGTATCCACGGCGAGGCCGACATCACGAATCCGATAGACTGAATTGGCTAAGTCAATTATTCTGAAAAACACCACGGTATCCAGAGTAACCTGAACATTATCCTTGGTGATGACAAGGATGCCTTCCTTTTTGATTTGTCGTTCTAGTATGTTTATCTTGTGAGCGACCGATTGGAATATCGGAATGATGAAATTTAAACCTGGCTTCAACGTCCGGACATATTTTCCAAACTGCTCGACGACAAACTCCTCGGCCTGCGGGACGATCTTTATTCCAGACAGAGCAATCAAGAAGAATAGGACGGTAATGCTAAGCAATACGATGCTAAGACCGGTCATGATGATATGTTACCTCCGGATATGTGAACCAAAATCTGCATGACGGTGACGTTCTTCTATCGGAAGGTAAGTTCCTCGATTATATTGTTCACCCTCCCTGTTACTACCACGGGTGGATGACTTTTGCAAAGGCTAAAGCATCTGATGATGCCTATCTGTAAACAAGCAATTTGCCCTGCAAGTTGCGATGAGCCGCTACGAGACTCATAATGTCAAATCGGTTTCGAAGGGAGCTAGAGTGCAAATATACTTAGTCATAATTCGCCACGGATTTGGCAGGGTGGTGAAGCGGATGACGTGATCCCGGTGACTTTCACCCTCGGCGGTCCGTGCTTCCAGGAATTGAACGGCGGCTCCCCAGCGGGTTATGGGGACTGATTGCGTTCCGATCATGCGAATGAAGTTCGTTCCCGGTCGACCTCGCCACGGGCAATCATGGCGTCACGCAGCTAGGCTGACGCCAAGCACCGGAGGAACGCTTTCTTCGTGTCGCCTGCGTTCGGGAGAGGCTCACTTAGAATGAGATACCAGCGTCCCGAACAGCCCAGAAACATGATCTTGTCAATCTGACGTGGCGAGACTTGATGCACCCCATGTGAAGCAAGCCAAGCTGCCTCCTGGAAGACATAGGCCACTGCGCTACTTTGAGACTGCGAACTTCCTCGGATCGCACTAACACTATCCAAGACATGAGTATCTGGCTTGCAGAAAGCGGGAGCGCCGAGATCGGCGAAGAAGCTGGGTGCGAGCGCCGATCCGAATTCATAAACCGCTCGCTGGGCGTCACGAGTCAAATCGAAAACGTCTTCCGCCGTTCGTACTGCTCCTAGGCACTGCCAGAGTATCGTTGGATCAAGCTTATAGCGTTGATGCAGATATCGAAATCCAGATGAAACCCCGAGCACCACCTTGACCCAGCTTTGAGCTTCTTTGATCTGGTCATCGGGAAGACCCGCCATCATCCCAAGTAAGGCTCTCGGCGGCATCTCGCCCTGCTCAATCAGCGCAACCGTCTCATCTTCGAGTTGATGTAGGTACCCCAACACATCGACGGCTGCCCGACTAAAACAGCGTTGGGGGTCGGCGTCGCCTTGCCAACATTTTGCAAGCTCATACCAAGCGCATGCAATCGCTCGAAAGCTTCCGATTTCTTGCGGAAAGTCCCGAAAGATATCAAAAATCCCAAGAACTCTGGGTGACAGTGTTCTTGCGGCTCGTGGCGTATGAACCGTCACACTTCCAATACCTTGCCTATTCAAGTGCGTGCGCGCCATAACTCGGGCGACACCCCGTATAGCATTGGTATCTTCGAAAGAAATTAGCCGCCTGACTTCCTCTGCATTTTTGCCCTCAGCCAACGCATTATGAATCACACGTTGGTTACCTTCAACGGACATCGGGAAGTTTCGAGGGTCAAGATGTAGACTGACGATCTCTTCTGCGGCAGCTTTCAACCTATGGGGTAACTGCTGGCGAAGCGTATTCTCAAGAAAACTCCTCGCCCTCTGGTATGGAAAAGGCATCGTCCACTCCTGCACTTAATTGTTGGCATGACATACCCGATGGTCCTGCATCATCCTTTCATGCCTTTGAAATACCACCACAGCACCTTGTCGCTGTTCCATATGTCGAACATGTGCGAAGCCTCACGGGACAGCCGCTCGGCATGTCTCTGGGCCTCTGAAGGGTCGCCAGAGGCTTCGCGAGCCTCATGCCGGTTACGCCATGTTTGACGATGTAGAGAGGCTCTGCCGAGGGTTGCGCCGGTCTCTGGCGCACGAGCCGAGGGTCTCACCGTTTCGGCTGAGGTCAATCGGTCAGCTTGATTTACGACGATTCAGCGGATGTCCTGTGGAACCGGTTCCGGCCAAAACCCTAATCGACGGCAGCCAACCGCTGCCGAGCCTCTTTCGTGTATGCCGGATTGATGTCGATGCTGATCGCACGGTGACCGAGGTCGGTGGCGACCAGGGCGGTCGTGCCCGCCCCGCTAAAGCAATCCAATACGAGGCCATTTTCTGGACAACTCACCCGCAAACATTTTCGTACTAATTCCTCTGGCATCGTGGCGGTATGACCACCGAAATAATGATTGGCGGGCTCTATTGTCCAGACGCTTCCGCTGTTTCGACCCATGGGATTGTTCCAGACCCTCTCCGTCCTGGGGGGCTCACCAATGTTGATGAAGGGTCGTTTTCTGGCAGGTATTAACATGGGTCGCACCAGCGGAATACGAATGGGATCGGCGTCATAATGGTATCCCGTGCGTCGTTTGGTGAACATCTACACCTTCTCATAATTCCTGGATGGGCGGTTGTTCACTGATTCGGGTCGTACGTTTGTTTTCAGCCAAACGATCTCCGAGCGACATATCCAGTCATCCGACTGGAGTGCCATGGCCAAGCGGGTCGGAATGAATTGCAGATCACCGTCACGATAGGTATCGCCGATGATGACCCAAAGGATTCCTTCATCCCGTAATACCCGCTTCACCTGACTGAGTATCGCTACGAGATTGCCGAGGTACTCGGGCAGTGTCTTCTCGTACCCGAGTCCTTTCCCGCCATAGGCTCTCTGAAGCGGCCAGTACGGCGGGCTGGTCAAGACCACGTTGACAGACTTCTCTTTGAATTTGGGTAGTTCGGTCAGCGAATCGCCCGTGACGAATTCGACCCGATCATTCCTGACCGTCGCGGACTTAGTTGCCGAACGGGAGATAGTTTTGGCCACAGATCGAACAGTCGTACGCGACTGTTTGTTCCGGTAAGCGTTCGGTTCGTCGCTGACCAGCGACAACGCAAAGAGCAAGCCGGACTGTCCGCATTGGCCAAGCTTTCGTCGTTGGCTCTCATATTCTTTCCATTGCTTGTGGAGTCGTTTGCGTCGCCGCATCGTTCCAATATCACACCCGCAATGTTCTTTCACCCATTGATCTAAACGCTGATTCGAGCCCGTGGCGCTCAAGGCGGCTTCGATCTGATCAACCGCCTTCGCGAATTGCCAACCGATATCGGCTTCGATCCGGCGAGCCGAGATATCGTGTTCTGTCAGGTTGCCGTCGAGCCGATCCAGTTTGAGCGTCAACCTTCGAAGACTGGCGGCTGTCTGGGTCAGAAATAGTTTCGGGTTGGCCATGTCAGAGGCGTACTGAAAAAAACCTTCCAGGTCCGTTTCTGACCGATTGATTTCAACCGCACCGCCCTGATCGTCAGGTCTCGTAAAGGTTACATTCTTAAGTCGGGAACCAAGGCGACCTGGTGGCCTAGGGTTGGCCCGTGTTCCTTCGCGTTCCGCTCTGACCGTCCGATGACCGTCCGGACTTTCTTAATCCTCACACGCCATTTTCGTAGCAAGCGATCATTCACTCACGATGCAAGACTTCCACGATATGCGAATGATCAAGCGATATTCTGATTGCGGCGTCCGCCTCAGCCATGGTCGCCAGAGGTTTCACTAGCCTCATACCTGTCATTCCATGCCGGACGATGTAGAGAAACTCAGGTGAGGCTTGAGCGGGCTGGTGCATGAGCCGAGATTCGCGCGGTTCCGGCTGATGTCAGTCCGACCAATCACATTCGGAAATCATCTATTGCCGCACACCGTCCGGTAAGCTTCAGAGACCGATTGGCCAAGAGTTTGACCTCAGCGATTGATCAAATGTATCCTGACATCGACACAGGGCGAAGCCAATGAGCGGATGGCAGGTGAGCGGCGATGCGCCGTCTCTCTACGATCAATATGGCCTTATCGCCGTCAAACCGTGGACAGACGATCTGATTCGTGAAGCCCGGTGCCGTGAGGGTGACCGCGTTCTGGATGTCGCTTGTGGTACTGGCTACGTTGCCAATCGGGTGAACGCAGTCAGCGGGGTAACGTGCGAAGTCACCGGTCTCGACGTGAACGAACCCATGCTGAATGCAGCCCGGAAGATACCAGGAATAGACTGGCGACTTGGTAGTGCAACCGAGTTGCCATTCGAGGATGGTAGCTTCGAGGTCGTCTTGTGCCAGCAGGGCCTCCAATTCTTCCCGGATCGTAGGGTGGCGATGAAGGAAATGGCTCGTGTGCTGACACCAGGCGGCAGAGTTTCGCTGAGCGTATGGGGAAGGTTAGAGGGATGCGTCTTTCACAACGCATTTGCTAAGACGATTGGAACGTTTCTCGGCTCCGATGCCATGAGCGCCATTGAAGTGGCGTTTTCGTTGAACACCCGTGAAGAACTACATGATCTCGCGTCAGGGGCGGGTTTCGAAAGCATTGAGGTACCGTATCAACATCGTACTATCCGACACCCGAGCATCGCCGATTATGCCAATGGGTTCATTCAGGCGACGCCGGTAGCGGTCAAGTACTTGGCACTGTCGGATCGTGACAAACAAGGATTTGGAGAACAGGTAACTGCTCTATTGAGCGGCTATGTAGACGATCATGGTTTGGCTTCGCCAATGGAAAATCACTATTTGTTGGCCACTCGCTAATCATCCGATTGTTGCCAGACGCCACCGTCCGTTGTACCGTCCTAACCGTTGCGGCGATTGCTGCGGTTGCAATCCTACTTGATGGCATTTGCCAAAGTTTCGCTTAGCAAGATTGAAACTTCAGCAGCCGTTGAGCAATGCCACACAGCGTTGGCAAAGGCGGTCAACACGGGATTTTTGAAGGATAGATTTGCTTGCTGGGGAAATATGATGCTCAGTGATTGAGCCGCCCTGGCGTTCTTATAGACATTGTTTTCGTCATATAGCTTCGGGCCGAAAAAGGAACTTAGGAAGAATCTTATCAGCCCTTTCCCAACGACGATGGACCGGACTAGCACTCCGGTCTGAGCAATAGAGATTACAACGACCTCTTTAGAATCTAATTTGATGGTTGCCCCGCATCCGACAGTTTCACTGGACCTCAACAGCGTTGGCATAATTTAACGCCGTCAGGGATGCGACCAAACGAAAGTCTGAATTTCGTCTGACCGCCGAGTTTGTTTCTCCCCACACCACAGGCAGTACACCTCAAATTCATTGGGTGTATCCTTGTATTTCGGCAGGGGAAACGCTTTCGTGCAAGCGGTGCAAATGAGTCCTTGCGTCTTTGACCCGGCAGCAGATGACATGACCTTTGCTCCCTACATTTCGGTGCTTTCAGAGTGTCAAAAAATCCGGCAGATGTCTCGTCGGGCGAGTACGGAACAATTCCTCCTGGCAACTGGTCGGCAGCATCGGCGGGTGCAGTCCATGGGAAGCCGCGTTGATCCGCACGAGAAAACAGTAAGATGGTATGGGCGGGCTTGTCGCGGGATTCCGCCCATCTTTGCCGTTATTCCGTCATGGTTCTCTGGCTTCGATCCCTGACAAGCAGGCCAGCCATGAGGAGCGGCAGACCGTTTTTACGACGGTCAGAGATCGCGGTGAAGGGTCAGCCGCCGCAGACCGCCCGCCTTTGACGAATCTCTCATGCTCTAGGTCGTGCGGCCACTTGCTCCCGGATGGCGCGTCAGGGTCCAATATCCCGGCTGAACATTACCGCGTGCAGGATGGATTC
>Ga0206992_1223_pt1 | contig 11109 bp, 12 predicted proteins | sample Alteio_BWMinCont_6_FD_153267 | JGI IMG/M metagenome (GOLD analysis project Ga0206992, IMG submission 153267) | Enriched cells from forest soil in Barre Woods Harvard Forest LTER site, Petersham, Massachusetts, United States -... | ecosystem: Environmental > Terrestrial > Soil > Temperate forest >... | reverse complement strand
AGTGGGACTCGCGATGGAAGACGTGGCCATTGCCAAGCTTGTTTATGAACGAACGGTAAGGAATCCATGATCGTGATGAAGTTCGGCGGCACCTCTGTCGAAGACGGGGCCGCGATCGATCGTTCGTGTCAGATCGTGGCGCAGAGAATTGAGCGCCGCCCCTTTGTCGTCGTTTCGGCTCTGGGTGGCGCCACCAACGCGCTGCTCGAAGCGGGAAAGCTTGCTGCGGACCGGCAATTGGACAAGGCCCTGGCGATAGCGACGAGCCTCGAACAGCGTCACCTGGAACTACTGCCCTCTACGGTCAGCGATTTCACCAAATTGCGCGAACTCCTCGGGGCGCTGAGCGCGATCGGCGAACTGTCCCCGCGAACGCTGGACCTGATTGCTTCCTATGGTGAAGCTATGTCTTCGCTGATTTTCACGCACAGGCTGAACGAACTCGGGTATAGAGCCGTACATATTGATGCCCGCCGGGTCATGGTCACCGACGATACCTTCGGCAAAGCCGCGCCGCTGCTCGATTTGACTTCTGCGCGTCTTGAAGAGTTCGCGAGGCCTCGCATCCAGGCTGGACAGATTGCGGTCATGGGCGGCTTCATCGGAACGACAACGTCCGGTATCACGACAACACTTGGCCGCGGCGGCTCCGATTACAGCGCCGCCATCGTTGGCGCTGCGATGAACGCCGAGGAAATCCAGATCTGGACGGACGTCGATGGCATGATGACCGCCGATCCGCGCATCGTGCCGGATGCCTACAAGGTGAAGGAGATCTCATTCTCGGAAGCCGCCGAACTCGCTTACTTCGGCGCAAAGGTCCTGCATCCTCTGACAGTGCTGCCGGCCGTCGACAAGGGTATTCCGGTGTATATCCTTAATTCGCGAAAGCCCGGCGGCACCGGGACCCGTGTTACGAAGGATGCGGGACCGTGCACCAACCTGATCAAGTCGATTGCCTCGAAACGCGGTATCACCGTCGTTACAGTGTCGTCGTCAAGAATGTTGATGGCCCATGGCTTTCTGCGCGCGCTGTTCGAGGTCTTCGACCGGCATCGAACGGCGGTGGATATGGTGGCGACGTCCGAGGTTTCGGTTTCTTTGACCCTCGACAACGTTGCGGCCCTACCGGCGATTCTCGAGGAGCTGAAACCGCTCGGCGAAGTGACGGTGCAGGACCATCTGGCTTTGATCTGTATGGTTGGAAACAATCTGAAGTACACGCCTGGAATCGCGTACCGGGCCTTCGGGAGCGTCAAGGACATCAATATCCTGATGGTGTCGCACGGCGCCTCGAACATCAATCTGAGCTTCATCGTTGCTGAATCGGACGCCAACAACGCCACGCAGAAGCTGCATGCCGAGTTCTTCGGGGAATTCGATCGCAAGATCTTCGAACCGCCGGTCTGATTCGATACAATATTGTCGGGAGATACGAATGAAAAAGAATGCGTTAATCGCCAGCTTCGCCTTGTTCGCGGTCCTAGCCGCAGTGGGCCTGACCTTCGCGCGGCAGGCGCCGGCATCCCAGGAAGCCAAAGTTACGATCACAACCAAGGGTTTTGTACCGGCAAGCCTCAACTTGAAGGCGGGCGTCCCGGCCAAGATCACCTTTCTACGTCAAACCGACGCAACATGCGCGACTGCAGTTGCGATGCCGGAATACAAGATTCAGAAGGATCTTCCTCTGAACAAACCCGTCGTCTTCGAAATCACGCCCAAGAAGGGAACGTTCGAGTTTGTCTGCGGCATGAACATGCTGCGCGGCAAGGTCGTGGTTCAGTAGGAAGGCCGGGTTACAGTCGGACTCTGCGCAGCCGTAGTGCGTTGCCGATGACAGACACTGAACTAAACGTCATGGCAGCGCTTGCGATTATCGGACTGAGAAGCAGACCAGCAACGGGATATAACACGCCGGCGGCAATCGGAATCCCCAGGGCGTTGTAGACGAAGGCGAGAACGAGGTTCTGACGGATATTGCGCATCGTCGCCCGGCTGAGTCGCAAAGCCCGGACAATGCCGGTTAGATCGCCTTTGACGAGTGTGACCCCGGCGCTTTGCATCGCAACGTCCGTGCCGGTACCCATTGCGATTCCAACCTGCGCTTGAGCCAGGGCAGGGGCATCATTCACACCGTCCCCGGCCATTGCCACGATCCGGCCCTGGCTTTGAAGTTCCTTTACAACCCGGCTTTTTTCGGCCGGTAGTACCTCGGCTCGAATCTCGTCGATGCCCAACTTGCGAGCCACGGCTTCAGCAGTGGTTCGACTGTCGCCCGTGAGCATCACGATACGCAAACCTTCTTTATGCAATTCCCGAATGGCTTCGGGCGTCGTCTCTTTGATGGGGTCGGCAACGCCGATCAATCCGACAACTTTGTTTTCGATGGCAAGAAACATCACGGTCTGGCCATCCTGGCGCATGGACTCTGACTGACTCGAGGCAACTCCTGAGTCAATGTTGAACTCCGCGAGCAGCTGAGCATTCCCCAGCAGCGCATTGTTTCCTGCAATCCCCTTCCCCGGTATCGAGCGGAATTCGGACACGGCCGCAAGCTTCAAGTTCCGCTTCGCCGCAGCACTAAGGATGGCGGACGCCAATGGATGTTCGCTTCCCTGCTCCAGGCTCGCCGCCAAACCGAGGATTTCGTTCTCCGAGTGGCCGTCCAGCGCAATGACGGTGGTCAGGACCGGCTTGCCCTGCGTCAGGGTTCCAGTCTTATCGATGACCACTGTGTCGACCTTTTCAAGGACCTCCAGGACTTCGGCGTTTCGCACCAGCACTCCCGCTGTGGCGCCGCGCCCCACACCGACCATGATCGACATGGGGGTTGCCAGGCCTAGTGCGCATGGACACGCAATGATGAGAACAGCAATCGAATTGAGCAGGGCGTAGGCCAGTCGTGGTTCAGGACCAATCGCAGCCCAAACGATAAAGGTCGCCAGAGCGCAGACGAAAACGGCCGGAACGAAATACGCAGAGACAACATCAGCCAGACGCTGGATGGGTGCCCGGCTGCGTTGAGCCTGGCTAACCATCTGGACGATCTGTCCGAGCAACGTTTCGCGTCCGACGCGTTCGGCCCTCATGACAAGGGTTCCGGTAGTGTTGATGGTCCCGCCAATCAGCGAGTCGCCCATTTGTTTTTCAACGGGGATGGGCTCGCCCGAAACCATCGACTCGTCGATCGAGCTGTGCCCGTCGACCGCAACTCCATCGACCGGGATCCTCTCACCCGGACGAATTCTCAGTGTGTCACCAACGTGTACGTGCTCCAGTGGAATGTCGCTTTCGATGCCGTCGGCGCTGATGCGCCGCGCCGTCTTCGGGGCGAGGCCGAGCAATGCCTTGATCGCGCTTCCAGTTCGTCCTCGGGCACGCAGTTCCAGGACCTGACCAAGCAGCACCAGCGACGTGATCACAGCCGCCGGCTCGAAGTAGATCGGGACGTATCCCGATGCAGCACGAAGTCCAGCAGGAAATAAACCGGGAAGAAGCATCGCGACTGCGCTGAAGCTGTAAGCCGTGCCAGTCCCCATCCCGATCAACGTGAACATATTCAGGCTGCGGTTCACGATCGATGCCCACGCTCTTTCGAAAAACGGCCAGCCGGCCCACAGAACAACGGGCGTGGCGAGCAGGAACTGGCCCCAGCGTAAAACAGGTATCGGTGATCCCGACATGGCGATCAAAAGAACAGGAATAGCCAGGACGACACTCACTCGGAATCGGCGCGTCATGTCGGCGAGTTCGGGATTCTCTTCATCGTCGACCGTGACCAACTCCGGTTCCAGCGCCATGCCACATTTCGGACACGCGCCAGGGCCAATCTGGTTGATCTCGGGATGCATGGGGCAGGTATAAGGAACGTCGGATTTTGGACTGGGGGTCCCAGCTTTGCTGCTTAGAAAACTTTCGGGATCGGCGCGAAACCGTTCGAGACAGCGCTGGGCGCAGAAGTAGTAGGTCTTACCCTTGTATTCGTACTTGCCGGCCGCAGTCTCCGGCATGACGTGCATCTTGCAGACCGGATCAGTCTCAAAGACAGGTGGAGTAGCTAAAGGGGAAAGCGAGCCAAGCTGGACCAGGTTAGCTGATGATGACGGTCCCGGTACCCCTCCTTCCGAAGGAGGGGTGGACGCGACCATAAAGAAAGTATTGCGAAGCATCCTTTGAAAGGGAGCGGACGGGGTGGTTGTTTAAGCAACCGATTATTGTTGGTGCTTGAACAACCACCCCGTCTGCGCCTGCGGCGCAGCCACCCCTCCTTCGAAAGGAGGGGCTCCGGGCTACTCCTGCTGCGCCTTCTTCAACACATGCTTTCGATAAGCGCGATAGAAGGCCCATCCGGCGGTACCGAACATGGCATAAGGGATCCCCATGAGAAACAAGATCCCGTAGTTGAAACTGCCTGCGATCGACTGGCCTTCTTCGGACTGCTCCAGGGCAGCACGGCAACCCGAGCAGCCCTGCGCCCAGCCTGAAACCTGCAATGCGATCATGACCGCGACAAAAAGAACTGGCAGGAGCCACCGTTTCCGCATGTCAGTGATTGACGATGAAATGGGTCGAGGAGCCGACCGATTCACCGTAGGTAACAAAGAAAAGGATTACGGCCAGTACCAAAGGCGTAAAGGTCAACATGACGAGATTCAGGCGTTCAAACTTCAGGTGCATGAAAATCGATGCGATGAGGAAAATTTTTGCCAGCGTGATACAAACCAGCAATGCTCCACGGATTCCTTCTGGAACCGGCGCATATCCCATGCCCAGAGCCAGAAGGGTCATCACCAGGAGCCAGCACCAGGTTGTGAAGTATTGCTTATGACCGCCAGTCGAATGTGCTTCGTCGTGCGACATCGATCACTCCTTATAACAAATAGAAGAATGCGAAAACGAACACCCAGACCACATCGACAAAGTGCCAGTACAGGCCGGCCAATTCGATGCCCTCTGCTGAATACTTACCCATCGCGGCCCTTAAAGCAACTATTCCAAGGATAGTGAGCCCGGTGAGCACGTGAAAGCCGTGGAAGCCGGTAATCACGAAGAAGCTCGCGGCAAATTGAGGAACACCCCACGGATTGTGGTTCAGACGAGCGCCTTCGCCGATGAAGTGATGCCACTCAAAAGCCTGGCAGCCCATGAAAATCGTACCGCCGATGATCGTCATCGTCAGATAACGGACGGCCTTCTTGGGATCTCCCTCTCGTGCCGACGCCACGGCCATCGCCATGACGGCGCTGCTTGAAATCAGCGCGAACGTCATAAACGTAATCAGGGCCATGTTGAACACTTCGGTCTGCTTTGGCCAACCGCCGGAGATCATCCGCATGAAGCCGTAGGCGATGAGGAAGCCGGCAAAGGTCAGGGCGTCCGAGATGATGAAGATCCACATCATGAACTTGCTCCACGATGTGCCGAACGGCGATTTGCCGCCTCCCCAGTCGGAAGCCAGTATCTGTTGTTGTTCCGCTAAACTCGCGTCCATCTAATCACTCCAAATTATAGTTATGCCAGAGTCAGGAGCATGAACAGGTACACCCATAGAGCATCCAGGAAATGCCAGTAGGTTGCGCATAATTGCAGCGGCTCGTCCTTGGCGGGCGTAATTTGATTCTTCAATGCCTTGGCCAGGACATAGCTCATTACCAGGATGCCGCTCAAAAGGTGAATGCCGTGAAGCCCGGTCAAAACATAAAAGAACGAACTATGTAGCGTCGTCGGTAAATAAACGCCGAGAGCGACAAGCTGGCGCCAGGCGATAAACTGTCCGCCAAGAAAGGCCAGGCCAAATCCACCGCTGACCAGGAGCCACAGTTTCATCGCGCCGACGCGTTCGTGGCGCAGCGATCGGCGCGCTGCTTCAATGGTGGCGCTACTCGCCAAAAGAATCGCGGTGTTGAGCCAGAGAATCGAAGGAATTTCGATATTCTGCCATTCGGGAACGCCGCGCAAAACGATGAAGGCGGAAGACAACCCGGCGAACAACATGACAATGGTCGCCAGAAGAATCCACAGGCCGATGCGATTCTTTGAGAGCGGGAATGAGGTGCCCTCGGGATCGCGGCGACCACCACCGTCGTCGCCCGGCTCTGTCCAGGTCGGCGGCGGTGTGATTCCGGTGTTTTGTCTATCTTCAGTAAGAACTGGCATGGTCAGTGCTTCGCTCCAACAACCGTCTCAACGTCCTGCGGGATGAAGTCTTCTGGAGCCCCGGGGACGCTGTAATCAAACGGCCAGCGGTACACCGTGGGGAGCTCCTCGCCAAAATTTCCGTGACCGGTCGGACACGGAACCGTCCACTCCAGGCCATTCGCACGCCACGGATTGTTCCCAATCACTTTCTTTCCCGCGAAGATACTGACGAAGAAGTTCGCCAGGAAGATGAATTGTGCGGCGAAGAGACAAAATGCGGAAACGGAGATGAATACGTTCAAGCCCTGCTGACCCTTCAGAAAGTCGTACTGCAATGGATCATAGATACGCCGCATTTGCCCGCCGATACCGAGAATGTGCATCGGAAAGAAGACGCAGTAAACTCCAATGAAGCTCAACCAGAAATGGATCTTTCCAAGCGTCTCATTCATCAGACGACCGAACATCTTCGGGAACCAGAAGTAGAGGCCGCCGAATGCGGCAAACAAAGGAGCGATCGCCATTACCAGGTGGAAGTGCGCTACTACGAAGTAAGTGTCCTGAAGTTGAATATCGGCGGCGGACGTTCCAAGGAAGATTCCGCTCAGACCGCCGCTGACAAACAGAGACACGAAACCAATGGCGAACAACCCTGCCGATGTAAATTGAATGCGGGCGCCCCAGACCGTGCCAAGCCAGTTAAACGTCTTAACGGCAGAGGGCACCGCGATAAGCAGCGTCGTCACCGTGAACACGGAGCCGAGAAACGGGCTCATGCCGCTGACAAACATGTGATGTCCCCAGACGATAAAGCTGAGGCCGGCGATCGATGACATCGAATAGACCATCATGCGGTAGCTGAAGATCGGCTTACGGCAGAAAGTCGAAAGGATGTCGGATGCCATACCCATCGCTGGGAGAATGACGATGTAGACCTCAGGGTGTCCGAAGAACCAGAACAAGTGCTGCCACAATAAAGGATGTCCACCGGAGTGAGAGGTCAAAAGTTTGGAATTCACAATCAGACCGGCGGGAATAAAGAAGCTGGTGCCGCCTGTTCTGTCGAAGACCAACAGGATAGCCGCTGCCAGAAGAACTGGGAAAGCCAGCAGTCCAAGAACCGCCGTGATCAACAGCGACCACTGAGTCAACGGGAGGCGCATCATCGACAAGCCTTTGGTGCGCATCGTCAAAATCGTCGTGACGTAGTTCAACCCGCCCATCAGGCCGGAGGCCGTAAACAAGGCGATTGCGGTTATCCACATCGTCACGCCCAGATCCTGTCCGGGACCGTACGCAGGGACCGCACTCAATGGCGCGTAAGATGTCCATCCACCCAGCGGTCCGCCGCCGGCGACAAACAAGGCACCGAGAATGACGACGCAGGACACCAGGAATACCCAGTAAGACAATGCGTTCAGGAACGGGAACGCCATGTCCCGCGCCCCGATCTGAAGAGGTATGAGGAAGTTTCCGAAACCGCCCGTCAGTACGGCGGTGAAAAGAAAGAAGACCATGAGGGTGCCGTGCATAGTCACCATGGAAATATAGAACTCAGGCGCCATGGCGCCGCCGGCGAATGCGAGCGGAAAGATCTTCGTCAATTGTGGCCACATATGATGAGGCCAACCCAATTGGAGCCGCATCAACATGGACAGCGAACCGCCAACGACGGCCATCGCCATCGCGGTGATCATGTACTGGATACCGATAATTTTATGATCTGTGCTGAAAATATATTTCCGAAGCCAGCCCAGTTCGTGGTGGGCGTGTTCGGTTTCATGTGTGACTTCGTGCATGATTCCCCAATCCTCCGGATTACTGCTGGGCCTTTTGTTCGGCAAGCCAGGCATTCAGGGCCTGATCATTCGGTTCAACGGTCAGGAAGCCTCGCATTCGGTAGTGACCCAGGCCGCAAAGTTCGGCGCAGGCGATCTCAAATCCGTCCTTCTTGAAATTGTCCGTGTTCGGCGTGAACCAGATCTCGATCTTCATGCCGGGCACAGCGTCCTGTTTTAGGCGGAAGTTCGGCAGGAAGAAGCTATGAATGACGTCGTTCGATCGGATGCGCAATAGCACGGGACGACCCTGAACCACGTGCATCAGGTTGCCGACGACAATGTCGTCTTTGCCTGCGGGATCGGTCGGGTCCATTCCGATATTGTCCGTCGAGGAAATATATTTGGCATCGGTCTTTCCGAATGCGCCATCGGCTCCGGCGTAGTGGAACGTCCAATTGAACTGCTGCCCCGTGACCTCGATGATCAAGGGGTTGTTCGGCCGGTCGGAAAAATAGATGTCCGCCCAAACCCTTTGTCCCATGAAGACCAGCACCGTCAGGATAACGGCCGTGCCGATCAGCAGGTACGCTTCCGCGCTTGGATGATCGTGCCAGTAAGCCGCACGCTCATTGTCTTTACCACCGTATCGTGCGACAAAATATCCAAGCATCCCCTGAACCACGACGAATGCAATGCCGCAGACCAGAAGGACCCAGCTAAAGACCTGGTCGATCTGGGTGCCGTGAATGGACGCGTTCTTGGGAAACCAGTAGGGTTTGGCGATGAAATAATAAAGCGAAGTAACGATAAGAATCAGCATCAGTAGGCCAAAAAGCAAACCACTCAAGGTGATTTTGCCAGGGCCGGTGCCATCCGCCATTTTCCATTTCCTCCTGAATCAGTAAGAGCGACACAACGTGTCGCGCAAGCAACTCAGCAATTTAGCAAACCTGACTGCCTATGACCATCCTTAATTAAAGGTGTGCAGACGCGCCTCCTCAAAGGCGCAGAATACGCTAAAATTGCCGGATGGCTTCCCGGTCGGCCTCTGCAGTCCCCGACATCGAAGATGATGCGTCCACTCAGATTCAGCCCCTGTACCACGTCATCCTTCTTAATGATGAAGATCACACCTATGACTACGTGATCGAGATGCTGGAAAAGATTTTCGGGTTTTCGGAAGCCACCGCTTTTTCGCATGCCGTCGAGGTCGATACGAAAGGCACGACGATCCTATTGACCTGCGAACTCAAGAAGGCCGAACTAAAACGGGACCAGATTCATCATTACGGCGCAGACTGGAGATTGCCCCGCTCGCTCGGCTCCATGGCCGCCATCGTCGAACCTGCCGCGTAAAAGCCTATTTGGTTTCTGGCCAGCGCCGTCCGGGCAGGATATCCATATCCCAAAAGTCCAGGACGCGGGCGACGGTGTCGTCGACGAGCTCGGCTATCGTCTGTGGTTTGGTATAAAAGGCGGGCAGCGGTGGCATGACAACGGCACCGATCCGGGATGCATCGAGCATCAATTGACAATGGCCGGCGTGCAGCGGGGTTTCGCGAAACAGCAGGATCAATTTGCGCCGCTGTTTCAAGGTGACGTCGGCGGCTCGCGTCAGCAGGTTGTCGTTCGTGCAATTGGCCACCGATGAGAGTGTCTTGACCGAGCACGGCGCAACAATCATTCCATCTGTTTTGAACGACCCGCTGGAGATGGCTGCCGCCAGGTCCTTGATACCGTACACGCGATCCGCGAGTTTCTCGACATCTTGCACGGAATAATCGGTCTCCAGCGTGATGGTCGCTTTTCCCATTTCCGTGATCACCAGATGGGTTTCGACGTTCGGATGCGGTTTCAAGATCTCGAGCAGCCGAATGCCATAGATGGCGCCTGTTGCACCGGACATGCCGATGACGATCCGCATCATGGCGACAGCTCGCGAAGAAACTCGAAACTGAAGATGCCGGTGTGATGGCCGTCGGTCCACTCAAACTGCAGCGCATACTGACCGACGAGTTCGGTGCGACGAAACTCCAGATCATCCGGGACATGCATGGGAAGCAGGATGCGGGCGCCGGTCATCTCGTCGCGGCAAGCGGCGCACGGACATTCGCGGCGAAGGACCGGCGCTGGGTAGTGACTTTCATGGCCGTCACCCCAGACGATCATCAACTCCGCCGGACTGACGCGCTTGATGCGGGTCGGCGTGGTCGCCTTCGGATCGAGAGCCACTACTCAATCTCCAGATTGGGCGCTTCAAACGCACGAATGCTCACCTGAGCCGCTACTTTCTCGGCGATCTCCCGCAGAACGCGGGCGCTGGCCGAGGCGGGATCTGAGAGAACAACAGGAGAACCCGCATCCGATTGCGTGCGAATCGCGATGTCGAGCGGGACTTCACCCAGAAAGGGGATGCCCAGTTCCGCTGCGGCTCGAGTTCCACCTCCCTGGCCGAAGATATAGTCCTTCTGGTCGCAATGCGGACAGATGTAATAGCTCATGTTCTCAACGATTCCCAAAATGGGGATTTTCGTCTGCTGGAACATCCGCAACGTCTTCATGGAAATTCTCAAGCCAACATCCTGCGGAGTCGAAACGATCACGGCGCCGGTTAGTGGAATCGCTTGCGCCAAAGTCAGGTGGACGTCGCCCGTTCCCGGCGGCAGATCGATGACGAGATAGTCGAGCTCACCCCAATCGACATCGAACAGGCATTGCTGGAGTGCTTTGGTTGCCATTGGACCACGCCAGATCAATGGCTGATCGGTCTTTACGAGCAATCCCATCGACATGAATTTCAAACCCGCGGCAAGTGCCGGCTGGATTCGAGTGCCGATGGACTTCGGCGCCGTTTCCACGCCGAGCATGATCGGAGTTGTCGGTCCATAGATGTCGGCGTCGAGCAATCCGACGCGCGCACCGGCTGCAGCAAGCGAGGACGCGATGTTGACCGCGATGGTCGACTTGCCGACTCCTCCTTTGCCACTGCCGACTGCAATGATGTTTCGCACGCCCTTCAAAGCGGAACGATCCGATTGCGGGGCCTGACGGACCTCGCTCGTCATGTTGACTTCAACCTTCTGCACTCCCGGCAAGCCTTTGACCAACTCCACAGCCTGATCACGCATCTGGTCCTTCACCGGACAGGCGGGTGTCGTGAGGTTCATGTCGAATCGCACAGTCCCCTCCT
>Ga0206992_1210_pt2 | contig 11119 bp, 9 predicted proteins | sample Alteio_BWMinCont_6_FD_153267 | JGI IMG/M metagenome (GOLD analysis project Ga0206992, IMG submission 153267) | Enriched cells from forest soil in Barre Woods Harvard Forest LTER site, Petersham, Massachusetts, United States -... | ecosystem: Environmental > Terrestrial > Soil > Temperate forest >... | reverse complement strand
TCCGTCCTCACCCGGCATGTCTCGCACGTAACCCCTCTGTTGCATGCTGCCGTGGAGTCGTTCGTAATCCTCGGGACCTGCCTGATGCAGTTCAACTCTCGCCATGTAGTTCGCCATACCGACTCCCGTGTAATCTCCGATTCTGAACGCGGTGTATCGGTGAACAACCGCCAAATAGCTCCGCGAAATTGCTGGGGCGATAGTTTAGTCGAAGATTCGCCTTTGTTTCGATGATCTTCGCAAAACGTGCGAAAACGCACAGTATTGGTTTTCGCAAAGCCTGATACTGCCGTCTACCCCTTCACACTCACAAGGAGATCAACGTGAAAAATGCACTGCTTTTGGCAGTCCTCGTGTGTTTGGGCGCATCTACGGTAGCTCAGGCCCAAGCCTCACATTCCCAAGAACGAAATCAGTTGCCGACATACGGCGTGAACGTAGTCAGCCGCACGACGCGTGCCGTGAAATATGAGCACCGCAGCGGCTCCACAAAGATAGATTTCCAAGGTACCGACCTGATGCCGGGCGCGTCCGGTGAAGCAAAGGTAGACAGCAAGCGTGGCGCTATGGAAGTCGAAGTTGAATTCGACGGCCTCGATAAACCCACCTCTTTTGGCACGGAGTATCTCACCTACGTCATGTGGGCGATTTCCCCCGAAGGCCGGTCCGTGAACATGGGCGAAGTACTGGTGGGCGGTAACCATCGCAGCAAGCTGGAAGCCACGACAGACCTGCAGACCTTTGCGCTGATCGTGACCGCCGAACCTTACTATGCGGTGCACCGTCCCAGCAACGTTGTGATCGCGGAAAATCTGATTCGGCCGGACACGGTAGGAACCAGCGAAGCCGTGGATGCGAAGTATGAACTCATTGATCGTGGTGGATACATCCCCACCGGCTATAAGTTCGACCCAGTTGTGTTGAATTCCAAACTGCCGCTTGAATTCTTCGAAGCGCGCAATGCCCTGCGTATCGCCAAGTCCGCCGGAGCAGAGATTTACGCGGCCCCGAGCTATGAAAAGGCCGTTGGCCAGATGAAACAGGCGGATGAACTGGGAACGGCAAAGCACGTCGACAAGAAAGTGCTCATTTCCGCATCGCGCGAAGTGGTGCAGACGGCGGATGATTCCCGAGAAATAGCCGTAAAGCGCATCGATGCAGAACGCATGAATTCCGACAAGGACGCAGAGGCGGCAAAACTGGCAGATGCCCGAGCCAGATCCAGAAATGCGGAAGCAGCCACCGGCGCGGCCAATCGTCGCAGCGAAAGGGCGGATCAAGCCACGGCCGAGGGGCTGGCTTGGCGGGGAGTAAGCCTTAAGCTGGCTAAAAAGCAAATAAACCGGTGATCCTCAAAAGGGAGGTCTGTCCGCAGTTTGCACCGGACTAGTTGGTTGGGATCGTGCGCAAAAGCAGCGTTACGGAAGGGGTCTTACCGGCCCCGGACCTGTTGCCTGTTTTGCCAATTCTGCGCGTCGCGCCGACTTATCGTTGACCCGAGCGAAGATTTCCCTGGTCCGGATGTTCATCGCGAAGCACTCGTTGCTGGTTTGCTTTCCCCGGGCTTCTAAAACCGTGCGTACATGTAGCGTCCCGTGAACTCGCACCAGACAGCGCATCGAAGCATTAGGCAATTTCTCAAAAATGTCGTAGTCCCTGTCCATACGTGTACCTCGCTATCGACACTACACCCGGAAGAACAATAAAGCGAGCACAGATGCGGCCAGAGGCCAAAATCCCAAGAATGGCATCATCGGAATGGCTTTTCGCGGGAGGCATGGCCTCAGAAGACCACTCGCTAGCAAGCCTGTCGTGGCTTCATTTAGAAACCCGATTAGAAACCGGTGCCCTTGATCACACGGTCGCCGACCGCACAATTTCTGTGCAACTTGTGCCATAAGACCTTATAATCCCTAGACTTTCTGACCCCGCCCTCCTTGTGAAAGGAGCTTCGCCTTGCTAGACGAAGAACGTCCCGGCTCCCCGCGCGCGATCTCCCCAGGCGAAGGGGCCCAGCATCAACGAACCGATCCTCAACAGGCGGATCCTCAACAAACGGACCGGCGCGAACAAAAGTCAGAACAAACTTCAGAACGAGCTTCAGAACAAAGATCAGAAACGAGGTCAGAAAAGCGGTCCGAGGTTCGGTTGGCCGTGACCGTCTACGGATTTGCGACCACCGGCAAGCTCTTCGTCGAGCATTGCGCGACGCGCAATGTCAGCCGTTCTGGCTGCTGCATACATCTTCAAACGCGGCCACAGGCTGACGCAGCGCTCGCGCTGCGCCTCTTGCGTTGGGGGCTTTCCGCAAAAGCGGCCTCGCAACTTTTGTATCAAATCGTTTGGATTCGAAAAGATGGCGACGGCTGGCTTATTGGAGCTTCGTCGCTCGGGCCAGCGGACCTATATAGCCTCGCGTTTCCAGGCACCCCTTGACGTGGCGATCACACCTTCGCGATTCCGGTTGGCGTTGAAGAAGTCATTTCCGCAGGCCCCGGAGCTTTCCGAATCAGCCTCCCATCCGTCATTCCGAGCGCACTGCGGCGCGCGCAGTCTCCGCGCCGCTCTTTCCTCGCTGCGCGAGGAATCCCTCCTTCCTTTTTCCGTGCCCACACTCAAGCGAAGGGTCGGTTCTAACCGTGAGGATTTCTTAGTGAGGCGGCTCTCCACCCGATGCGATGGTTTTCAACAGTCATCCACAGCTTTGCACAGGTTTCTTGCGTGAATCGTCGAGAATTTTATTGACGCCGCGTACGCAGAGATTTATCTTGCGCCTCAGATTGAACCGGAAGAAGAGACTTAACGGTTCATCTCAGATGTCGCGATTACTTAACAGTATTCGCGATCCTGAATGAACCGGGAAGTTCTGAGACTTCGCGGTCCAACGCAAACGGCGAAAAAGCCTAACGGCGACTGCGCCTTACGTTGAATCTGCTTAGCTCAGCGAGCTCACGGTGGAGTTTGGCGGCCACAATAGCCTCACGGCTATTGAGATCGTAGCTGCACCGCGGAGTTCAGGGCTTCGCGGTTTGGTTCAGAGTTCGCAAAGCCTCACGGCTTTTGTGGGCACTGGGCCGAATCGAGAAGCTGCCAGGTGGTAGGTATCAGTTTGGAGGACGCGATTAGCCGCAAGGCTATTGGGTCGCCGGATTGACCCGGAAGCCTGTAAAACTTACGGCTCGATTTAGAGGGCGCAATCGCTTAACGGTGATTGCGCCCTCAAACTTTTTCGGTCGGCAAATGCGATCTAAGCGGGGAATTACTTCGTGGAAACCGCGATGTTAGCGTGAACTGGCCGCGTACCCGAGACCAATTCGCCCATCCATTGGCTGCTGCCGCGCTCGGCGAAACACGATTACGAGATTCACCACCCACGCCACCACGGCCAACAGCCCAAAGAGCACACAGCCCAGGACGAACAGGTGAAAAGCGCTGAGGCGTGTCGAGAGCCTCGGGAATACCAGCTCCGCCACGGAGTAGATCGCCGTGAGAATCGCCCATCCAGTGACGCCGGACAGAAAATTCCGGCCGGGAGATTTCATGAACCGGCAGGTCGGCACAATTCCCAGCAGGGCAAACGCCACCGCCAGAGCGAGGTTGCGCTCGCCGGCGAACTGATCGAGATGCGGCACGCGGTTTGCCAAGAGCAGCCAGGCCAGCCCTACTCCGGAAAAACAGATTCCGAGAAATACGCCCACATTAAACGCCGGATCCCTAACCGGCGCTATACGGGCAGGGAAGCGATTCGTTTTTCGTTGCGGATTCGCACGCTTGCCTGCAATTCCGGCCGGAACGCCAACAGCCACTGCGCTTTCTCCGTGAACCATTAGACTGAACCCACCTCTCTGCGATCGGCGAAGAGTTCCGCGATCTCCTCCCCGCACTCGTCCCGCAAGTCGTACGGCGATATGTAGTATTTCCCGATTACGTAAGGGGCCTTTGGAAGCGTCATCCGCTGCAGGTAGATCATCACGTTTGAGGGGCAGTTCGAGTGGTATTCGTCGAAATAGAAATGCGGCGCGTGAATACTGTGGATGTTGTCGTGAACGATCTGGTCGAGGTTGAATTCCACATATGGCCCGCCGCTGCCCAACGCTACGCGGTCGTACCCTTTGGCGATCAGGAGACCGGAACTGGTGTAGAGGTTGCGGATCATCCGAATCGCGCAGGCGCTTCTTACTCCGATAGATTACAAGCACGCGGAAACGTAGCAATGGTACGCCGGGCCATCTCCCCGCCAACTGTCCCAATGTGCAACCGCTTTTTCCACCAAGATGCTCGCCCCGAGCGCCGTACCACCCTCTTTGTCATTCCGTGCTCGCCGTCGGCGGGAGAGGAATCCCTCCTCGCTTTTTTCCGTCTCACCCGCTCGTATTTGGATATGCTGGCGGTTTCATTTTTCGGCGACAATCGACACTACGACACGGACAACAGGATTGTTTCCACTACGCGATGACCACAAACTCTACCGTTCCTTTTAGCCAGTGGTATTTTGAGGACTACGTTGAAGGAGCAACATCTCAATACGGCGAAATCACACTAACGGCGGAAGAGATCATGGAATTCGCCAGGCGCTACGACCCCCAGCCGATCCACGTCGACCCCGAATACGCCGCCCGCGGCCCCTTTTCCGGACTGATCGCCAGCGGTTGGCACACTGCCGGTGTGATGATGCGTCTGCTGGCCGATCACTTTATCTCGCACGTCGCCAGCATGGCTTCTCCTGGCGTCGACGAGATTCGCTGGCTTATACCCGTGCGGCCGGGAGACACGTTGTCGATCCGCGTCACGGTCCTGGAAACCAGGCGCTCGCGCTCGAAGCCCGATCGCGGCATCGTCCGCAGCCTCGTCGAAGTGCTGAATCAAAACAAAGAAGTCGTCATGAGACTGAAACCCGTGAGCATGGTCAAGTGCCGCACCTGAGTCAGCCGCGCTTTTAGTGGCCTCCCGAAAATCGGAGTGATCGATATTCATCTTGAGCCGGTTCTCGCTCTCAGCGATAATCGCGGACAAAGTGCGCCGGGTAACGCCCAAAGCGGTACTTAACTTCGATACCGTGCGAAACGTCGGACTTGGCTTGCCCGATGTGGAGGAGAGCACCGCGTACGGCTCCCCGGCACTCAAGGTCCACGGAAAACTTCTGGCGTGTATCCCTGTTAATCGCTCGGCCGAACCGGATTCCGTGGTAGTTCGCGTGGACTTCAATGACCGGGATGAGTTGCTTGCCGAGGCGCCTGATGTTTACTACGTGACTGACCACTACGTCGGCTACGATGCGGTACTCGTTCGCCTCTCCCGCATCAACCACAATATGCTAAGAGACCTGCTTAGCATGGCCTACAAATTTGTGACCCACGGCGCTGCGGCTCGGTCGCCCGCGCGCAGGCGGCGAGCCCCTCTGAAAAACAAAACAAAGCGTTGAGAGATGCGGGGTAATCCTCCGTTGATGACAGTCCAAGAGGTGCCGCCGGCGGCTCTCCAAAATGGCTCTCGAATCCTCTGCCCGGTGCCCCACCCTTCTCGCCCTGAGCTTGCGAAGGGTCGCTCCTGAAGGGTGGGACCGAATGCATTTTGTAGCTCGGGTCTGGCCGACCGGTTCTGTCGGCAGACCTGAGGCATTGTTCCCGTCCGCGCTCGCACCCCGCGTCGTCATTCCGAGCCCGCCGTCGGCCGCGTCCGCGTTGTCGAGCCGAAAAAAGCCGTGCGGATCACGGCGTTTTTTCGGCCTTAAAGAGTCGCGCGAGGAATCCATCTTCGTTTGTGTCTCATTAACTCTGCATTAATCCACTAATCCCCGATGTGGTGTAACCTGTGAGCCCTGAACAGCCTACTACTGGCTGAAAACGCGCCGGAAGGGAATCGTTCCTCGTGAAAACACGACTCAGACTTGCGATTTTCTGCGGCTTTCTCGCTCTGCTATGCGTTGCACAGGCACACGCACAAGCCGTCCGCACGATCTTCATCGTGCGCCACGCGGACAAAGTCTCCGACGCGCCCGATGCGCTGCTCAGCGAAGTCGGACACCAGCGCGCCGAATGTCTCGCGAAGACGCTCGCCGACACCGATATACAGCAAATCTTTGTCTCCGATTTGCAGCGCACTCAGCAGACCGCCGCGCCTTTGGCCCAACAGCGGCATTTGAAACCTGTGGCCATTCCTCTGAGTACACCCGACAAACTCGTCGAAGCAATCAGGTCAGCTACAGCTGCGAACGTCCTGGTTGTGTGGCATGGGACCACTCTTCCCGGGATTCTGCACGCGCTTGGCGCTCCAGAGGTGCCCCCGATTGCCGAGCCGGAATACGACCGCTTCTACATCCTCACTCTCGCCCAGAACAAGGAACACTCCCTGCTCAACTTCACCGCTTTGCGTTATTGCGAGCGCTAGGCCGAATCAGCCCGAATCTGCCTAAAGATGAGCTTCTATCTCCCTGGGCGATGCGAGGGCACATTCTGCCCTCGCACCGGCCGGATGGATTTAGAACATGAGCTTCAACCCGAGTTGCATCACGCGGTTGCTTCCTGAACCGATGAGCGGATTGCCGGCCGAGACGTCGGGTGTGGAGCACCCGCAGCCGAATGAGCCGCCCTTGCTCGGGTCATCGCCTAAGTTGCCGTTCGTCGATGCGCCGTAGGGATTGGCGAGATTGGGCGTATTGAAGATGTTAAAGATCTCCACGCGGAATTCCGCGCCGAACCGCTCCCTCCACCTAAAGTCCTTGAATATGGAGAAATCCAGGTTCTTGAAGCCGGTATCCCGGAAGATGTTCCGGCCCATGGTGCCAAAAGTGCCGAGCTGGGGAGGAACCAGAACCGAGTTGCCATCTACGAAGCAGCCCCCCTTTTTTGCGGTCAACGTGGTGATGTCCGGGGCCACTGCCGCGCACTTCGCTGCCAGCGACGAGGGCAACGTGGTGACCAGGGTGCTAATTCCGGATGTTGAACTGCAGGTCACATTCCCGATGTCAATGCCGTTGACGATGTTCGGAGGGTTGGGGCCGGAGCCATTGAAATTACTGCAGAAGGGAATGGAATTTGTGCCGGACTTGAAGTCCTTGGGGTTGCCGAAGAAATCCCAGCGATCGGTGACCTCTCCCTCCGACACGTCCCTGCCGCCGGCAGCGTTGCCCATGCTGAAAGCGTTGTTTGTGTCATATATGGACCACGGCTGGGAGCTCTGCACGGTCAGGATGGTGTTGAGCTTCCAGCCTTCCAGTAACTGGCCGAAGCCTTTTTTCCCGGGAATGGCGTAACTGGCCGTGAGCGTAAAGCGGTGCCGGATGTCGAAGTCGCTGTTACCGTACTCCAAATCCGGACGCGTGCTGTCCTGCAAATTGGCTCCGAAACGATTCAGGGAACCGTTGTCGAGGCCATGACCGTAAGTGTAACCGGCGGTGAAATTCAGCCCGTGAGTGACGCGCTCGGTCACGGTCGCCTGCAGGCTATTGTAGTTGGAACGGGCAAAATTTTCCGTCATGTTAATAAAGTTCAGGTAGCCAAAGCAGGGAAGCGAACCCGTGCCGAGTCCCACGGGAGGGGCGCAACTTTGATTATAGGGACGGATGCACGTTGGCGTGGAGAGGGTGTTGAAAAGGAAAGGATGCTCGCACTGATTGATGTCTTGCTGACCCAGCAGGTTACCGCCGTGATTGCCGACGTAGCCTAGCTCCAACGAGAGGTTGTTGGTGATGGTGTGCTGCACCCCTAAGTTGTAATTCACCATATAGGGAGTCTTGAGATTCGGATTCACGCCCCTGAGGCTGCACGATCCGGGGGTCGCGCAATTGAGCCCAGCCTGCGGATAAACAACCCCGCCGTTGAGGCCGGGGGTAAGAGAGTTGTCCCAGTTGAGCTGGCTGCTCTGGAAAGTGGGTTGGCCGGTATTGATCGTGCCACCAAAAGTTTGCCCCCCTGGACAAGAGCCGTTAACGGGTGCCACTCGGCAGGCGCCTGTCGGGTCCTGGGCGACGCTGGTCAGCCCGCCATTCGCGCTATTCTGGGGCCCGTCCGTGAACTGCTGCGCAAAGTACGACGAGTAGATGATACTGCCACCGCCCCGGATTACGGTCGTCCCTTTGCCCGTGACGTCATAGGCAAATCCCAAGCGCGGCGAGAAGTTCTTGTGATCGGGCTTCCAGAGCGTATTGCCTACACCTGGCTGGCCCTGCTGAACCAGTCCAAAGGGGGAATTCGGATCGAAGTTACCGAAGAAGCCGTTGGCCTCTTTTAGCGGCGATGTGTATTCGTAGCGCAGTCCGAGATTGAGCATCAATTTCGGCACGATGCGCCAGTCATCCTGGACGAACCCGGCGTACTTCCTCCAGGTCATCGTGATGACCCCGTTGCCAACGGGGGCGAATGCATTCGAGGTGTTTCCGGCGAAGAAGTCTTCGAGATTCGTAGAACACGAGCCCGTTGCAGGCGGTAAGCAATTGAAAGCGGGGTTGTTTGTTGCGCCGCCCAGAAAATTGATCTGGCCCCTGTAGTTTGTGTGGTTTCGATCGGCCTCGATCCGCGCGAACTCGCCGCCAAACTTCAAGGCGTGCTTGCCCAGCAAATACGAGACACTGTCCTGCACATCCCAGTAAGGGTTGGGGGCCTGGATATCAGGGCGGTCATTCGGGTTGCCCAGGGTGGCACCGCCGGCGCCAAAACCGACGTTGATTTGCGGTAAGCCTCCAATTTTTGTCACTCCCGTGTTGAGGGGGTAGCCCTTCCCGCAACCGGTTGCGGTGCACAGACCGCCTGAGCCATCGGCGGGAACGCCTTGGTCGGCGATGGTAAAGACTTGGCCGCCGCGGTTGTAGCCAAGCCGGAATTCGTTCACTACGCTGGAACTGGGGGTCCAAATCCAGTTCTCGACCGTCGTCATCGGGCGTTCGTAAATTCCGGTATCCCATAATGCACTCGCAATGGGGTGGTCCTGGCCCAGGGCTGTGTAATTCCCGATCCAGAACATGCCGCCGATCCTGTGCTTGCTATTGATAGCGTAGTCGATTTTTGCAATCCCATTGTCGCTGACGTTGTTGTTGGGGAAGCTAGATAAGAAGTTGATTGTATTCGCAGCCGCCGCCCCTTGCAGGAGCCCGCCCGTGCAACTGGGCGCTGCACCCGCGGTGCAGCCTAGCAATTTCAGGCTGACGGGACTCAGCGGCACACCGACGCTCTGCAGCGCTCTGATGGCATCCACCATGCTGTTCGCGCAGTCGCCTATCACGCCGGCTGGGCAAGAACCGCTAGAAGGGTTACCGACCTGTGAAGCGGTTTCGGGAAGGTTGGTGGTAAACGCGTTGCCGATGAAGGAACGGAAGCCCTCATAGCCGGCGAAGAAGAAGAGTTTGTCTTTCTTGATCGGCCCGCCCACCGTGCCGCCGAATTGCTTCAACGCGGTTGGAAGCTTATTGCATACAGCCGGGACTGCCGGGTTCGGGACGCAGTTTCCATTGCCATCCGGCCCCATGTTGTAAAGATTGCGGGCGTCCAAGGCTTGGTCGCGGCCAAACGCGTAAGCCGTGCCGTGAAGATTGTTGGTTCCGGACCGGATTCCCACATTCACCACGGCGCCGGGCTTCCAGCCGTATTCCGCTTTAGGATTTTCCTCGAGATTGAATTCCTGGATGGCATCAATGGGCACGACGGTTGCCGCATCGGTGAACGCACTCGGCGCATTGCCTATGGGGCGGGCGTCAAAGAAATTGACGTTGATCACACCGTCCATCATCCAGCCGTTTTCATCGGGCCGAATATTATTGGTGCTCTGGGTCCAGGGTGAGCCGCCCGGCTGAATCATCACGCCCGGGCGCAGCGCCATCAGATTCTGGTAGTTGCGGCCGTTCAAGGGCAAATCGTTGATTTGCGAGTTGCTCAATGTGCCGCCAAGGGTGGCGTTGGTGGTCTCCACCAGCGGAATAGCTTCGGTGACGGTGATGGTCTGGGTTTGTTCGCCGGGCTGAAGAGTCAGGTCAACCCGAACATCCTTGCCCACCCCAAGCTCCACGTTCTGCCGCTCCAGCAACTTGAACCCTTTGGCCTCGACGCGGACGACATAGGTGCCGGGAATTAGCGTGGGAGCGTTATACTCCCCGGCCTGATCTGTGGTCAGAGTTCGCGCCACGCCTCGATCTTTATCTATCACCGTGACCGTGGCGCCTGAGATGACTCCGCCGGTTTGGTCCGAAACTGTTCCGAGAATACGTCCGAAATTGCCCTGTGAGAACAGCGCGACGGAGAACAGCAACACACCCAGAATCGTACCGAGCACGCACACACCTTTTCTGGCTCGGGAGATCTTCAATACAGAACTCATAGATACAGAATTCATAGCGCCCCCTTTTTGAAGCTGCAGAAGTACCTCTTGGAAAGGGCCTACCTTGAAAAGAGCCTACCTTGGGAAGGGCCTACCTTGGAAAGGGCCTCCGACTAAACCTGGGAAAGGGCCGCCCGGAACAAGCGCCGGGATTTGTACGCCTGATTAGCATCTATCAAAAACAAAGTCAACAAAGATGTCGGTGGATTAATCTAGGTTCACTCGAAGTTTTGTCGACAGATCTGCGACGCACAGTATCTCCGGGCTACAAATGGGGGCGGGCGAGTGCTCTTTACTTGGACGCTATAATGGATATACGCGCGCTTCGGATCTGTTCGGCGGGTGCCGCACCCTCTTGCCCTGAGCTGCGAAGGGTCGGTGTTGAGGGTGCGGTCTCTTCGATGCGCAACACTTCGCGCATCCCGGTGGGAACGCCCTTGTGGCCCAGGGCGCCCGCGACCGGCGCGAAGGCGCACGCCACAACAAAAGAAGTTGCGGGGCCCTGGGGCTTTTGTGCCCAGAGTTTGTCTCTGTGTACTTTGCGCCTCTGTGCGCTCTGTGTTGAGTTCGAGTTTGAAGATCGTGCGTTCGAAGGATGTGCCTGGGAAAATTAAACCCGATCGACTGACTGCCTGGAAGCGCTACGGTAATGAGTGGCTAAGCGGCCTATAATGAACACTTACACAAAAAAGGGGGAGGGGGGTCTGGGCGTATACATCCAGGTGCCCTTCTGCCAGACCAAGTGCACGTACTGTAACTTTCACACCGGAGTCGCCTCGCCTGCGGCCTATGCCCCTTACGCCCGCGCCGTCGA
>Ga0206992_1222_pt1 | contig 11146 bp, 6 predicted proteins | sample Alteio_BWMinCont_6_FD_153267 | JGI IMG/M metagenome (GOLD analysis project Ga0206992, IMG submission 153267) | Enriched cells from forest soil in Barre Woods Harvard Forest LTER site, Petersham, Massachusetts, United States -... | ecosystem: Environmental > Terrestrial > Soil > Temperate forest >... | reverse complement strand
CCGATATCGCTCGTAAGCTTCGCCCTGTGAAGCCAGCAACTCCGCTTCTTCCCGAAAGATCAACCGGTAACAAAACCCCACCATCGCCGCCACGCACACCACAATGCCGGCCCGGCTCATCAGCGCGCCCAAGCCCACGGCCATTAGCATGTTCGCGAAATACAGTGGATTGCGCACCCGCCGGTACGGTCCATCCGCCACCAGCGACTCCGTCTTCACGTCCCCCGCATAGACCACACTGGCTTGCAGATAGGCCGAAGCCCAGGTCCGCAGCAGCGCCGCCGCGCCGAGCAACACCGCCGCCAGCGCCAGCACCAGCCGCGCAAGCAGATCCGCGTCCATGCCCACCCTGGGCGCCAGCCAGTTCGCCAGCGCCGCCGCCGACATCATCGGATCCACGGCGGACAACGGAAACGTGCACCCCAGAATCAGCCCAAAACCAGCGCCCGGTTCGTGAATTCCCAATTCGTCGCCTTCATGGCTGCAAACCCTAGTCCCGCCCACTGCCGATGTAAAGATCGATCTCCTGCGCCAGGTCCTGTCCAGCCGGCAGCTATGGTTTTGCTTCAATATTAGGTACGGCTATCGGCGTCTTAATGCCCTCAATCTCGGGCGGCGTGCCAGGTATGGTATTGGTGTTTTGTGCCACGACTACCTGCCAGATGCCATTCCGCTTTTGAGCAATCATAGTCATCAAGCCAAAACGCGGCTGGCGACGGGGCGTACCGTCAAAATCCTGATCGCCAACGATCTTCCAACTCCAGTGGATCGCTGCCATATCGGGCTGCAAAAAGCGCACTTCTGTTTGCAGCAGCGTCAGCGCAGCTTCTTTGAAGCGTCCACTCAACAATCGCGAATGATATTTCTCGAAGTCGGCTCTGCCGTGCAGCCAGTTAGCCCCGACGGTCACGAAATCAACGTCGTCCGCCATGATGGTGGCCAGCTGGTGGCCATCATGCTTTGCCCAGGCGTCGCAGAACTCCTGCGGCAGCTTGCGAACCGCCTGGTCATCTGTCTGGGCCCGGGCACAGAGTGCTGAACTTGCGGCGAGCAGCAACAATGCCGCTCCTCTAGCCAGATTTCTCATCGTTTCTCCCCTTTGCCCAATCGGAGTCAAGCATCCGGCGAGCCGGCGATTGTTCCGATTGGCAGCCCTTCGGATACCCAAGGCGCATCCTGAGTGTAAAACGAAACCCTAAGCCGGGCAGCTGATCTACAACCGAGCACCCTATGGATTTGCGCGCCCGCGCAATCAGGTGTATTTTTGTCGATTGTTGGACCGTCAAAGAGACAGCTCCAGTCGAGAGGTGATGTAATGAATCGTCGCGACTTTTTGTGGTCCGCCAGCGCTGCGTCAGCGACTTTGGCTCTCGGCAACTCCGGGCGCCTCTTCGCGGAGGGCGCCGCGCCTGCCACCTGGCGCACCTTTGAAGTGACCACTCGCGTGGAAGTCCTGAAATCCGCCGGTATCACCCATATCTGGGTACCCGGTGCACTCCTCAATCCCACGCCCTTCCAAAAGACTCTCTCGAACAAATTCGCCGCCGAGGGCGGCACCGCAACCCTCCTTGAAAATCAATCCGATTCTCTCAGCATCATCGCCGCCGAGTTCCCCGCTGGCGTAAAGCCCCTCCTCACGGTCACCAGCCGCGTCGCCACGCAGAATCTTGCCGTGGACATCTCCGCCCCCGGCAAGGCCCCCAAAGCCGACCGCGCCGAACTCCAATATTTTCTTCGCTCCACCAGGCACATGCCCACCGATGGAATCGTCAAAACGACGGCCACGGAGATCACCAAAAATTGCAAGACTGATGTGCAGAAAGCCCAAGCCATCTACGACTGGATCGTTGACAACACCTTCCGTAATCCCAAAACTCGCGGCTGCGGCGTCGGCGATATTCGCTTCATGCTGGAATCTAAGGACTTAGGCGGCAAGTGCGCCGATCTCAATGCCCTGTATGTAGGTCTGGCTCGCGCCGCCGGCCTTCCCGCGCGCGATGTCTACGGTATCCGCGTCGCCAAGTCCGAGCTCGGCTACAAGAGCCTCGGCGCCTCTTCGGAAAAAGTCACCAAAGCGCAGCACTGCCGCGCCGAAGTCTATCTCAACGACTACGGCTGGGTCCCCGTCGATCCCGCAGACGTCCGCAAGGTGGTCCTGGAAGAGCCGCCGGGCAACCGCCCGCTCGACGACGTCATGGTCAAGGCCGCCCGCCAGCGCCTCTTCGGTTCCTGGGAAATGAACTGGATGGCCTACAACTTCGCCCACGATGTCGCCCTCCCCGGCTCAGCGGGCGCCCCGGTGACCTTCTTCATGTACCCGCAAGCCGAAACCGCCGAAGGCCGCCTCGACAGCCTCGACCCCGACAATTTCAAATACGAAATCACCTCGACCGAGATCCCCGCAGCCACTAGTTGATACTCCCGGCCCGCTCACCAACGCGAAACCGCGCCGAGGGAATCATCGCCTCCACAATACGCTTGGATCGGCCATGCCAACTCCCAACCGCCTGTCTCATTTTTCTTGACAGGATCTTACCGTTCGCGTATCGTAGCTTCCGTAAACTTCTATGTTTAGACCGCGAACGCCAGCTTCCAGCTGGCGTTCGTGCTTTCTGCGGCGTCAATCCGCAGCTCCGGCATCACGCCTGTAACTTCTTTAGAATCAACACTTGCAGACGCCTTCAAAACTGTATGAAAACAAAAGACTTACACGAAATCTAAGCCCTTTAGAATCAACACTTACAAAAATTCAGGGGGACGATACTCGCGGCCGTCCAACCGAACCACCTTCCTCACCCGCAAGCCGTCCCGGCACGGTGCGCCAAATTCCCTGTCGCGGGACGCCAGCCAACTCTGGGAACGCTGCCAGCCAATTCACGACTTGCCGCATCGAACCTGCTGTTTTTGCAAACTTGCAATCCCGCAATGGACATGCCGCGCCGGGCAAGCGATAATTCTTCGCGCCGCCATCATCGACGGCCAAACCCCTGAGGAGGGAGAATGAGCATTTCTCCAAACGTACCGAACCCGCAGGAGTCGTATCATTACGAAACCTCGGGCACGCCCCGCTGGATCGTCGTTTTGTTTGTGGTTTTGTTTGCGGCTCTCGCCGTTCTGGGTTACGCCGGACATTCCGTTCAGTCGCGCATGGATCAGGATCTGACCAAAACGCAAGAGCAGAATAAGGTCCTGACCGCCCAGCTCGAGCAGGCCAATTCGCGTATCGCCGACCTGAAAGGCCATCTGGAAGTTACCGAGCAGAAAGTGGGCATGAGCCAGGCGGAAATCGCCAAGGCCACCAGCCGCGCCGAAGCCATTCGCAAGGAGCAAGTTGCTTCCGGCCAGAAACTCGCCGCGCAGCTGACGGAAGTCCAGAAAGAAAGCTCCGAGAAAATTGGCGCGGTGGCCACCGAAGTCGGCGGCGCCAAGAAAGACATCGAAGCCACCAAGAGCGATCTGGAAGCCACCAAAGGCAAGCTCGAACGCAGCCTCGGCGACATGAACGTCATGAGCGGCTTGATCGCCCGCAATCACGACGACCTCGAAGACCTCAAGCGCAGGGGGGACCGCAACTACTACGAATTCACTCTTACCAAGGCCAAGTCTCCTCAGCGCGTCGGTCCCATTCAAATGAATCTTTCCAAGACCGATCCGAAAAAATCCAAGTACACCCTGATCGTCTTCGCCGACGACCGCCAAATCGAAAAGAAAGATAAGACCTCGGGAGAGCCGATACAGTTCTATGTCGGCAATTCCCGCAGCGGCGTCTTCGAAGTCGTGGTCTTCACTGTGGGTAAGAGCCAGGTGACCGGCTATCTCTCAACACCCAAGGACGGCGCAGCGGCACCAGCCGCCGCACCAGCTGCCAAGCCCACTTCTTAAAAGCCAGGCCTAGGTCGTTCACTTTTTCGACTGAGCCCCGTCGCGCGTTCTGGAAACAGCATGCGGCGCGGGGCTTCTGCCTTTTTGCCCTTCGGGCTAGCATGAAAAAGATAGACCTGCTTCCCCGGAAGCCCGGAGTGTCCCCCATGAACCGCGCCCTGAACCGAGCAATGAACCGCGCTCGCTTCGCAGCATCATTGTCCGTATTCCTTGTCGCTCTATCCTTTGCTGGCCCAGCCTCGGCCCAGGCTCCTCTTGAGCCTACGCAGCTGCCCGCCCGCACGGTTTTCTATCTCATCTGGCGCGGCATGCCCGCCGGCGACGTCCGCAAAACCAACTCGCTCTTCGCTCTGTGGGACGATCCCGGCCTCTCGGCCACTCGCGCCGCCATGGCCCAGAGTGTGTTCGATTCGGCGAAGCAGAAGGATTCCAGAACGCCGCCCTTCACCGCCGCCGACTGGGACGAATACGCGCCGCTTTTCGACAACTCCTACGTCATCGGCCTCCTCACCGATCCCAGGAAGCGTCCAGCCACCCCGCCGGCTTCCGGCGTCAAGCCTCCCGAATGGAACGGCGCCTTTTTCGTTTACGACCGCTCTGGCAAGGAAGCGCTTCTCGCCAAGGCGCTCCTGCGCATACGCTCGGCCCAAAAAGAAAACTCCGAGATGTCGGCAACGACAATCGCCGGCCTGCCCGCTCTCAAGTTCACCAGCAAGACGGGTAGCACCTATTGGGTGGACAAGGGCAAATATCTCGTCAGCGCCAGCGAGCGTTCGGTCATGGAGGACATTCTTGCGCGCCTCGACGGCAAACCCGCCGCCGGCTCGCTCGCGGAATCCGCCGCCTATCAGGAAGCGCAGCCCAATCTCGGTCACGGCACACTGGAAATTTTTCTCCGCATCCCCGATCTCAAGGAATTCACCGCGGATATTCCGGCGCAGCAAGGATTCAAGGTCCAGCCCATGCTGGACGCGCTGCGCCTGGACGCCATTCATTCCATCTATGGACAGGTTTCTTTTGCCGGACCGAAGACCCACCTGCAAGGCGCCGTTCTCGGCGACGCTTCCGCCGGAACGCTGTTCGACATCTTCTCGGACGGCGCTCCTGCTCCCGCGGCAATGGCCTTTGCTTCGCCGGATACCGTCTACTTCAGTTCCACGCGAGTCAGCTTCACCGGCATCTATGCAACGATCAAGCGCGCCATGCGCTCGGTTTTCCCGCAGGGCCAGCAGGGCAACGCCGATCTTATCGACACCATCGCGCAAACCCGTCTCGGCATGCCCGTTACCGACGCTCTCGCTCTGCTCACCGGTGAGTTCGCTTCCATTCAGTCCAGCCCGGTCATGGACCTGGACAAACAAGTTTATTTCCTCGGTATTCGCAACAAGCCGGACACTCTAAAACTCATCCGCACGCTCTTCAGCGAGCAAATCTCCAGCGAACGCGCCGAAGGCGACACTACCTTCCTGAAAGTTTCTCTCGGCGGCAGCCAAAGCGCCGCCGGCGTAGCGCAATTTAACTTCTACCACGTCGCCGTAACGCCGGATGCCATTCTTGGCGCCCACAAACTGGACACCCTGCACCAGATTCTGGCGCAGCGCGCGCAAAACACCGCGCCCGGTTTCGCGTCGCTCCCGCAATTTCAGGCCGCCCGCGCCCAATTCCCACAGAATATCGACGGTCTCAACTACGTCGATTTCAAAAAGGTCGATTGGCCCGGTCTGAAGGATCACTGGATCCGCGAAATGAAGAAAGCCACCACCGCCAAAGCGCTAGCGGGCCAGAAAGCCACGCCCGCGCCGGCAACACCTGTGCCCGCATGGATCGAACAAATCGATCCCCAGGTCTTCGCCCGCCACCTGCATTCCGCCTTTGCCGCCTCCTGGAAAGACGGCAAAGGCTTCCACTTTGAAGAGTGGCTCGACTAATCGAAATCATGTGGGATTCGCGCTGCTGCCGACTGGCCATCGTGCTCGTGGCGGCTCTTGCTAGTGCTGCGCGCGCGGTAGCCCAGCAACCAAGCATTCAGCAAGCGCCTCCTATTCGCATCACCGTCAACCGCGTCAATGTCGGCGTGGTTGTCACCGACTCGCAAGGGCGCTTTGTCGAGGGTCTTCGCCGGGAAGATTTTCACGTGTATGACAACGGCGTCGAACAACCCATAGCGAGCTTTCTGCCCGTTCAAGAACCGGCTCAGGTTGTTCTGCTCATCGAATCCGGACCGGCCGCTCGATTTCTGGGCAAGACTTACCTTCAGTCAGCAGACAACCTCTTGAACAGTCTCGCAGCCGACGATCGAGTGGCTATCGCGGGCTATTCGCGTGGCCCGCAATTGTTGTGGGAATTCTCGCCCGACAAGCTGGCCACTCAAGAGGCTCTTCGCAGTTTGAATTTTTCCAACGGATTCGGCGAGTTGAATCTATCCTCCAGTCTGGCATCTACCATTGACTGGCTCGCACTCTTTCCCGGCAAGAAGACCGTCGTGCTGCTTTCTTCCGGCCTGGATACATCGCCCGAGGCGAATTGGCAAAGCATCCGGCAAAAGCTGAACATCTCCGACATCCGAATTCTGGCAGTTTCACTCTCTGGGGAGATTCGCAAGCCAGCCAAGGTCAAGAAACTATCGCCGGAAGCGCGGACTGACCGCGTTTTCCTGAAACAAGGCTTCGCTCAAGCGGATCAATCGCTGCGCGAGCTTTCTTTCGCAACGGGAGGCCGCGCCTACTTTCCCAAAAACGATGAGGAATTCGCGCGCACTTACTCGGAAATTGCGCAGCTGGTCCGCCACGAATACAGCCTGGCATTTGCTCCACCCGCTCTCGATGGCCAAATTCATTCCATCAAAGTGAAGGTCAGGCACTTCTGGTATCACGTTGACCATCGCCAGGCTTACGTTGCGCCGGCAACCACCCCGAACTAGCGCCTATCGTGGAACAACGTGGTAGGAGCACGATAAATCGTGCCCTTTTCGCGGCAACGTCGACTGATTCTTGGGTAGCACCAACCACTCGGCGCGATTTACGCGGCGATGTCTGGACATTGCAAAGGAAAAACAGCGGAAGGGAACCACCGAACGCTACTCGAATTCCTTCATCATCTTGGCCATTTCGCTCAGGCGGTCGTCGATCATCGCAAAAACCGTATCCTTCTCAAACGTGCCGTCGCCATTTTTTCGGCCCGCCGCCGTGCCGGTCAAAATCTCGATGCCTTGCTCGATATTCATTACCGGCCAGATGTGAAATTTTCCGGACGCCACCGCCTCGAGAATGTCTTCGCGCAACATCAAATCTTCCACATTCGATTCCGGCATGAGCACCCCTTGCGTCCCGGTGAGTCCCTTGATCCGGCACACATCGAAGAATCCTTCGATCTTTTCGTTCACGCCGCCGATGGCTTGAATGTCGCCTTGCTGGTTCATCGATCCGGTCACCGCAATATCCTGACGCAAGGGCAACCCGGAGAGCGCCGACACCAGCGCATAGACTTCCGTCGAACTGGCGCTGTCGCCGTCCACGCCCGAGTACGATTGCTCGAAGCAGATGCTGGCCGCCAGCGACAACGGCTTGTTCTGCGCAAAGCAGCTGCGCAAATATCCGGCGATGATGTGCACGCCTTTATCGTGAAAGCGTCCGCTCAAATTCGCTTCGCGCTCGATATTGATCAGCCCGGCTTTGCCGAGCGCCGCCGTAGCCGTGATGCGCACCGGCTTGCCAAACGAATAGCCGCCAATCTCCAGCACGCTCAAACCGTTTACTTGTCCAACGACTTTCTTGTCCGCGACGTCCACCAGCAGCGTGCCTTCTTCAATCATTTCGCGGATACGCGTCTCGATCAGATTGTGCCGCTCCATCTTGGAAGCCAGCGCGCCGCGCACGTGCGCCGCGCGCACCACCGTTTCTCCCGCGGCAGCGGCCTCGTAGTGCGCTTCGCGCGCCAAATCCGCGATGTCGGTAAACCGCGCGGTAACTTTGTTTCGCCGCCCGGCTTGCCGCACGCCATATTCCAGCATGGCCGCAAACGCTCCGCGATCGAAGGGAAACAGATTCTCTTTTTCAGAAAGCGCGCGCAGCCGCCCAGCGTACTCGGCAATCACGCCGTCGCTCATGGCCATCTCTTCATCGAACTCGACGCGCACCTTGAAAATCTTGCGGAAGTCTTCTTCGTAGTGATACAGCATTTCGTACAATTCGCGGTCGCCGATGAGCAGCACTTTCACGTTGATGGCGATGGCTTCCGGCTTTAGCGCGCTGCCGCCAAACGGATAAAACATTTCCAGCGGCTGAATCTCCAAGCGGTTGTGATTCAGCGTGCGCTTCAGCGCGCGCCACACGCCGCTTTCCGACAGCGCTTCCATCGAATACATGATCAGAAAGCCGCCGTCGGCGCGCAGCAGCGAGCCGCCGCGCAAATCCATAAAGTCGCTGGACCAGCCGCCGCGCTGGTCGTAGGCGCGCTGGATGGTGCCGAACAAATTCGCGTAAGTCGGCGTAGTCTCGAAAATCACCGGCGAAGCATCTTCGTCGTTGTGCGCCAGAATCACGTTCACGCCGTATACGCGAAACGGATCGCGCTCCGGCCCGCCGCTGGGTTTGGGCCCCCCGCCGCCGCCGCCGCTGTCGCCCGGCGGTTCGCCATTTTCCTCGCCTTCCCCTTCGCGTTCTTTGAAGGGGTCGAGATTGTCGAGCACGTGGTGGCGAACTTCTTCCAGATATTCCGAAACGCTGGTGCCGGCGTATTTTTCTTTCAACTCCTCAATCACCCCGTCCACCAACACCGAAGCCGCTTCCTGCTCCAGATAACTCAACTCGCTGGCCAGTTCCCGGGAAAGCGTCAGCGTCTTGCGGTACACCACCGTGAATTCCTGGCGAAACTGCTCGTACTTGCGCTCGATCTCTTCGGCCACCGGACCTTCGAGCTTGCCTTCGTGCACCATTTTCGAGACATCTTCAATCGGCACCATCTGCCCTTCGAGCACCGGGAAAATCTCCGGCAGCGCCACCGCACCCACCTGCATGTGCCCCAGGGCAAACTGTTCGCGGGCAATGCGCCGCGTAAAATCATCCATCAACTCTTTTTCGCGCACGGTAAAGCGCTCGACGATGCGACCCTTTTGCCGCTGGAAGGGCTCGCCTTCAAACACCTGCGGAATCCGCCTGCGCAGAAAATCCACGCCCGCGGTCATATCCTTCTTGAACGGATTGGCTTGCCCGCGCGGCAAAGTCAGCAAGCGCGGGCGATCCGGCAACTTGAAACTGTTCACGTAGCAGCGGTCCAGCGAAGGCTTGGTTTGCGGGTGCAACTCCTCGATCATCCGCGCGATGGTTCCGCCGCGGCTGGTGCCGGCCAATCCGCACACAAAAACGTTATAACCCGGCGCCGCCAGTCCCACGCCCATCTTCAACGCGCGCAGCGCCCGTTCTTGGCCGATGAATCCTTCGCGCGGCTCCGCCTGCGCGGTGGTCTCAAACGGTATGCGCGACAATTCACAACGCCAGCGCAGCTTGCCCACCGGCAGCTCCGCATGCGCGCCCGCAGGTTTTATCTTTGTGGAATCCATACGCGGCGGTTACTCTAGCACAGCACCAGCGGCGCGGGAGCGCTTTCGGGCCGCGTGTTTCGCGTGAGGCTATGCTTCTTGGGAGACGCTGGCGTCAGCGGGTGAAGGTTCGCCCGCTGGGCATGCTCATTCCATTCGCAGCACGCGTACCGGATCGAGCCGCGAAGCTCTCCACGCCGGCACCACGCATGCCATTCCCGCCACACCGAGCAAAATCACGGCCACGCCGGCAAATACGCCGGCATCCATCGGCTTCACTCCATACAACAGCTCGCGAATCATGCGCGCCGTCGCCACTCCTCCCGCCAATCCCACGATCAGCCCCAGCACGACTGGCCGCATCCCGTCCACCAGCATCAATCGCAGCACTTGCCCGCGGCGGGCGCCCAGGGCCATGCGCACGCCAATCTCGCCGCCGCGCTGAGCGACCAGATATGCCAGCACTCCGTACAAACCCACTGCCGCCAGCACCAGGGATAGCAGCGCGAAGCTCAGAGTTAGCTGGGCATTGAAGCTCGCGCTGGTCGTGGACTTTCCCACCACCTGTTGCATCGTAAGCACATCAGAAACCGCCAGGTCTGCATCCATTTGCGCGACCAACCTCTGCACCGGCAGCGCCAGGCTGGCAACATCCTGCTGTTTCGCTCGCACCACGATAAACGTCAGGCTGGGAAGCCCTCCATAGAGCGGGTAGTACGCCATCGGCTGCGGAGCATCCGCCACCGAATGCCTGGTGTCTCCGACTACGCCGATAATCTCGTAGTCTTTTATTCCCAACCCGTTCAGATTCACTCGGAGGTGCCGCCCGAGCGGATCTTCCTCCGCGAAATATCGCTTCACCAGCAGATCGCTAACGATCACCACCTTGGCGTTTTCGAGACGCTCCCCGTCGCGAAAGGTCCGCCCTTTCAGCAGGGGAATCTGCATCGCGGCAAAATATCCAGGTTCGGCGTAACGCCGCAGGGCATCTGGAAACTCGCCCTTGGCCAGCGGTGGATGCTCAGGAATGGTAAAGATATTGTCGCCACCGTAGCCGCCTCCCGGTACGCGCGTTACCAGCCCCGCTTTTTCCACGCCCGGCAATTGCCGGACCTCGGCAATGAGGCGCTCGAAGAAATTCACTCTTTGTCCGACCTGCCCGTATCGTTCCTCGGGCAACGCGACATGCATGGTCAGCACGTTTTGCGTCGCGCATCCCAGTTTTGTGCTTTTGAGTCCGTCATAGCTTTTCAGCAGTAGCCCTGCCGCCACCAGCAGCACCACCGTCAAGCCCATTTCCGCTGCCAGCAGTCCCTCGCGCAGCCGCGCCTTGCTTCGTCCGCCGGAGTGCGTGCGCGAAGATTCCTGCAGTGCTTCCAGAATTTTTTCACTGCGCGCAGCGATGGCCGCGAGCATTCCCGCAAACAAGCCGCTCAGCAGGATTACCGCCACCGCAAATCCAATTACCGTCCAGTCCATGGCAATCGCTTCTGCTCGCGCCATGTCTTGCCGCGAATGCGCCACCCAGCGCACTGCCGCCGAAGCGAGCAGCAGTCCCACGGCGCCGCCGACGGCAGAGAGTACCAGACTCTCCAGGGTTTGCTCCCAGATCAGCCGCAGGCGGCTGCCGCCCAAGGCGGTGCGAATGGCTGTTTCTCTTCTGCGCGCCGCGAATCGCGCCACAAAGAGGCTGGCGGCATTCAAACACGCAATCACCAGGACGCAAGC
>Ga0206992_1221_pt1 | contig 11151 bp, 13 predicted proteins | sample Alteio_BWMinCont_6_FD_153267 | JGI IMG/M metagenome (GOLD analysis project Ga0206992, IMG submission 153267) | Enriched cells from forest soil in Barre Woods Harvard Forest LTER site, Petersham, Massachusetts, United States -... | ecosystem: Environmental > Terrestrial > Soil > Temperate forest >... | reverse complement strand
TTGGCGAATATTTACTATTTTTCGTATGATATTTTTTTACATTTTCAAAATATTCTAATTTATCATATGAATTAATCGCAAAATATATAGGAGAATCTTGTAAAATTTGGTGGAGAATTACCAAACTTTTCCAGATAACAATATTATTTGCATAATTTACATTTTTTGACAGATAGTCATAAATATCTTTACATATGCTATCAAATATGGATTTATTTTCTTTATAATTTGTCAGTTCAATAATTATGCGCCTAACATGTTTTTGCTTGGGTGGCGTTTCCTCATCCCGAACTGCTTTTTTAATACTTGTTTTAATAAACATATTTTTTTAATATTGTTATATATAGAACCCAATATTAAATTAAATTAATCAACTTTTTTTATTAAATTATAACGTTTCAATGTAGGCTTATCTTTTTTTTGTCAACATTATATACTAATTAAAATATTATCAAATGTATATAGAAAATGTCAATAAATTACCATAATAATAGAACATACGTTGACAAAATAAATGAAAATAGAGTTAACAAAATTCAACGCAAATTTCAAGATAATAAAATAATTAATATACCAAATAATGTCAGAAATGAAAAAGATTTGATAAACGAAAAAATTAAAAATTTAAATATTAATAAAAATGATAAAAATGATAAAAGTGATAAAGGTCATGAAGGACGAAAAGGTGATACTGGAAGCAAAAGTGATAAAGGTCAAAGTGGTGACAAAGGTGATATTGGTAACAACGGTAACAAGGGTGATTCCGGTGACAAAGGTGACTCCGGTGACAAGGGTGGTGATGGAAACAAAGGTGACTCCGGCGACAAAGGTGATGATGGTAACAAAGGTAACAAGGGTGATTCCGGCGACAAAGGTGATGATGGTAACAAGGGTGATTCCGGCGACAAAGGTGATTTAGGTGACAAAGGTGATGATGGTAACAAGGGTGATTCCGGTGACAAAGGTGATAGTGGAAATAAAGGTGACAAAGGTGATGCGTGTGTGTTCCCGAATTATAGGCAATTTGTTGTATCATCAAATATTTCACAAGGAAATCCGATACGCCTTGAACTGGACTGTCAAAATAATGTATACGTAACGGGACTATTCCAGGGAACAATTCAATTTGGACCAACGCCCGAACTAACTGCAGGAACGAATACTGAAACATATGTTGTTAAAATGGATCCTACCGGATCATTTGTTTGGGCAATCCAATCTCAGTCCACTGGCACCAGTAGCACACAACCATACGATACAATAACCGATAGCCAATGTAATATATATATTACAGGGTCCATAAATGGAGATCCTATAAAATTTGGAACGTTTGTATTAAACCCCTCATCCGAATCCAATGGACATGATGTGTTCATTGCAAAAATAGATTCTGATGGAAATTGGTTGTGGACTAATCAATCCATTAATTAATATTTTTGAAGAAATCAATAAAACCAAATACATGCAGCACAACAGAACTATTAATTTATAATTAACAATTTTGATGGTATAATGATTTTTTTTTCAAAATAGGTATGGTGTCATCTTCGTCATTATATTTAGGATCGTCCTCGAATATGTCCGCAAATGTATTTTCAAGATGTTCATTTGATTGGATATAAACATTGGGTGAATCTTCAAATTTTTCGAATTCATTAGAAAATAGACCATTTTCGTACGAATCCGATGCAATTTTTAATGGATTAGATGAAGTCATTTGTATCAATTTTTCTGGATATTGGTTATTGTATATTTATGAACTACTAATATATTTTATTTTTCAATTTTCTTACTATTAATTCAATGTCAAGAGCGTGATTCCATCCAATAATTGCTATTTTTTATGATTATAATATATAAATTAATGTCAGGACTTGTTTTTGATACGTTCTTAACTATGCAAACGTCACCGCCAACTCATACGATTCCATGGTCTCCAACATGGGGTCCGGTTTCAACTAGATTTTTTTCAACACTTACTTCCTTTGGGGGAAGTGCAAGTATTACTGGAGGAACTATGACTATCATTAGTCCAGTTTCGGCGGCCACACATCTTACCTATTCATATTCTTTATCACAGAATTTTAGTCTTATGAATACGATCACATTAAAGAATGTTACAGGTTCCTATATTTCGTCTGTTATGACTTTAATAGACCATTTTGGTCATCCCCTTTTTATTGTTGGGGTAGGATCTACTCCGGGAGATATTACTTTTACAATTTCTTCGGCATCGGGTTCGGGAGATATAACAATAATAGATGGAATGGAAATTATTATATCTACTGGCATAGGAACAACAACAACGTCGGTCCTGACAAGTAGTCTAACATGTGTAGCCCATAATACAAATATTTTAATGAATGATGGCTCGTCAAAATTAATTCAAGATATCCAAAAAGGAGATTTTGTGGCAGGAGATATTGGGTGTACGTCAGTTTTCCAAGTAGACAAAGTCAAAATTGAAGTTGCCAATAATGACTATAAATTAGATTTAGTTATATTTGAAAAAAATGCCCTTGGTCCAAATCTTCCGCAAAATAAACTCATCATTACCGGTAGCCATAAAATTTGTTGGAAAAATAAAATGGTACCTGCCAGAAAATTTTGTAACCACAAAAATGTTACCAGATACTACCATAATAAAATAAACAGGAAAAATACTAAAAATGACCAAATTTTTGAACCAAAAGATATTCTGCCAGCACAAGATAATGGTATTTATAATTTTTATGATTTGCAATTTGAAACAGATGGAACTTATGTTGCTGAAGGACTCGAAATTAGATCACGGCCTACAAAATCTGCATTAAATACTCCTTCGAAAGAATTAAATTAACGTGCATATTTTATGCTAATAAATGTAATTTTTTTCATAACTTATAATAATATACCAAACTATGATTCCAAAAATAATTCACCAAATGTGGTTGGACAAAAAAATATCCAACAATGATTATTCACCAGAAAAATATAAGCCATTTATTAATTCTTTCAGAGAACATAATCCAGAATTTATTTTTGAATTTTGGAATATGGACCGGGCTAAAGATTTGTTCGAAAAGTATCCAGAAATAGATAAATACAAAAATATTTGGTATAATTTACCTCACCATATACAAAAATGTGATATGGCAAGATTTTTAATAATTTATTTATTTGGCGGAATCTACATTGATTTAGATTTTGTATGTTTCAAAAATTTGTCTCCACTATTGGACAGAGAACTATTGTTGGTATACGAACCGGTTGAACATTCGGAAATATACAAGGATCCGATAGAAAGAAGACTGTATAACGGATTCATAGGGTCCGTACCAAAACATAAATTCTGGTTGGACTGGCTAGATTTTATATTGGAATCATTAAAAAAAACAGATGACGTAATGTACACAACCGGTCCTATTAATTTTAGAATATTTCTTAACCAAAGCAAATACAAAAATATAAAATTAACGGACACATGTGATATAATTCCACTCTATTTCAAAAATGGTTCTAATTATGTAACAAGAAATTGTGTACACAGAAATAATAATTCACAAAAAATAGATGCTGACTACCATAAGAAAATTGGGAATTTTACACATACAAAGTGGTATGAAGGAAGCGGATGGGGTGCAGAACAGTTGGATGTTTCTCCTGAACCAAATATTTTCAGTCATCCGATAGACAATCTATCAAAAAAATCTAATATAGGCGGATATCTGCTCCCAATATTATTTATCATTATAGGAATATTTTTCCTTATGCACGTTAAAATTAACTAAATAAATTTATAAGAAATATAGATTTAACCCTTTCAAATAATTTTTTTGTATTTTAATATATATATATCAAATGCCAGGAAGAGGTGGTGGTCATGCAGGTCATGGTGGAGGCGGTCACGCCGGATTTGGAGGCGGTCGTGGATTCGGTGGCGGTCGTGCCGGATTTGGTCATGTAGGTCATATTGGTGGTCGCGATGGATTTCGCGGTGGTCGTGTAGGATCTTATAGAGGATTTGGAAGAGATGGTTGGCGTGGAAGAGATGGTTGGCGTGGAAGATATCCATACAGATATGGATGGGGATATCCGTACTATAATAATTATCCATACTATGACGGATATTATGATGGAGGTGCCCCCTACTGGGACTGGGATGATTATCCTTATCCTGCCGAAGATATTGTTTACGTTTAATTTGTTTCGATAATTTATTATGGTGATAAATTTTATCACCATAATAAGATCTGGGTAGGGATTCTGTATAAAAGTATACAAAATCCTTTTAAATTCGCAAAGCAAACTTGTGCGGACCTTCATTAGTTGAGATGCATACGTTAGTTTCATATTATTATGAAGTTTACGTAATTCTACAATTATCAAAGATAATTTTGAATTGCGCAATTCAAGATCATCTAGAATGATCTAGATGATCCTGAATTACGTAATTCTACAATTATCAAAGATAATTTTGAATTGCGCAATTCAAGATCATCTAGAATGATCTAGATGATCCTGAATTACGTAATTCTACAATTATCAAAGATAATTTTGAATTGCGCAATTCAAGATCATCTAGAATGATCTAGATGATCCTGAATTACGTAATTCTACAATTATCAAAGATAATTTTGAATTGCGCAATTCAAGATCATCTAGAATGATCTAGATGATCCTGAATTACGTAATTCTACAATTATCAAAGATAATTTTGAATTGCGCAATTCAAGATCATCTCTGGATGATCCTGAATTACGTATTAAAAAATATTACATATAAATATACAATATCGTCCAATATGGCATATAATTTTTATAATCGTAGAAATCCACCTTTTGGTCTCGGAAGAGATTTTAACAGAGTCAGTCGTAATATAAACAGGGATATTAATGCGGACATAAATACTAACAGGTCTATAAACAGAAATATAAATCGTGATATTAATGTCGATAGAAATATTGATCGTGATGTAAATATTAATGTCGATTTAGATGTGAACCCCGACTACGATAATTATATCGCTCGGCGAAATTTTGCCAAAGGATTTGACAGAGGATTTGACAGGGGATTAGACCGGACGATACCAAGATCTTATCTTTATCCGTACAAGTACAATAATTTTGGTTCGTCCGGACTTCTTCCGAACGATATTTATGATCCATATTACAACTATGGCTATTATCCCTATCCTGCAGGCAGAAACCTCAATCCTACAGGAAGGCCGTATTCAAACGCGTACGCTTTGTATCCATATCTAGATTTGTACTATCCATACTATAGCGAATACTATCCATACTATGCATACTACAACAAATAATATAAATATTAATTTTGTTCACCAAAAAATAGTAATTTCCGTAAGATCCGGATCAGTATTTTCATCCTCCCATTTTCTTACTGTATAACCTAATTTTTCTAGAGTATGTAATACATCAATGTACAAATGGTTGGGCATTTCCCAATCCAAATGGCTTGCACTCCGAAAACAATTTATTACTTCTTTCTGGATTTTTAAAATCTCTTCATCAACTACCATTTTCTTAATTTCTTTAACTGTTAAATATTTTTCCTCAGCTGAATCATAATCTGAATCATAATCTGAATCATTATTTGGATTAGCGGACATTTTTAATATTATTTTTAATGATTAAATATATTATTTATATGTTTTTAATTTCAATTTTTTTACCACTTGATAATAAAATATGTTCTTCCTGCACTCAATACTTTTTTATTTATCTCGTACCCAAGATTTTTTAATGTAGTTTCGATGTGTGTATAAATTTTGTCGGGCACAGAGTCTACCAGATCAAAATCATTATTATTCAAACGAATGTTAAACATTATCCTTTTTAATTCCGTTCTAGTGCCCATTTCTCTAGCTTTTTCTGCAGTTATATCTTCTTCGTTTTCTACTAGTATTGATCTATTTATTATTTCCCATCTGTTAAAAATATCTTTGATAATACTTTCTTTCATGCCAGAATAGTATATATCATTAGACGTCGGAATATTGTTTATAGAAGAAATTGCATTTGCTGCATTTGTTGATGTATTTTTAATTTTTTTACATTTCACTATAAATTCAGATTTTTTTTGTTCAACAATTGGTTTACTAACAGAAGTATTTACATTTGATTTTTTTGTCGCTTTCATTTAGTTATTGATTGGTTATATAGAACTATGATTTAAATATTTTAATTTCAATTTTTTAAATTAATAAAATATAAGATGTACGATGACCACATGATATCCAAATTATTTCGTTCCAATCCGACATATCGAAAATATTTAGTACAACTATTGGGTAAATTCACAAATAAATTAGATAAAAATATTGTTACCAACATGTACCACATGATAAAACAAAATGAACCAGACGAAAAAATTGTTAATTTTATACAAAAAAATAGAATTGGTATGGAAGAATTAAAATCGGAGCCTAGGGCATCACGAATTTCTAATGTACTATTCCAATTTTTAAAAAAAGATCTAAAACCAAATATTGGAGCATATTTGGATATTGGATGCAATAATGGTTTAATAACAGTTGAACTAGGAAAAAAATTAAATTTAAAAAGCAGCCAAATATACGGCATAGATGTTGAAGATTTTTCTGGACAAAAAATTATTCCTGTTGGAGGATTTGTGTTCAGTTCATACGACGGCTATAATATACCGTATACTGATGACTATTTTGATCTTGTTACATGCTTGATGACACTGCACCATATTAAACATATTGACATAATTTTGTCGGAAATTAAAAGAGTAACAAAAAAACATGGTTTAGTGTTGGTAAAAGAGCATAACGCATATTCGGAAGAAATCGATTGGCTAATTTTTTTGAAACATCTTTTTTATGATGTCATGGACTACAACATAACTTACGAAGAATTTATTAAAACATATTTCCAAAAATGTTATTCGAAAAATCAATTAGTTGAATTGTTTAAAAAATATGGATTCGAATTAGTCAAATTGTCTGGCAAAAAATTTTTAAACAGGTACCACTATTCTAATCCAACACAAACATTTTATGCATTATTCACAAAAAATTGAACTTATGATTTTTTTTACCAATGTTCGCTCCGTGGAGCTCAGTTCATTAACATTCGCTTGTTCCATGAATCCAAAAATCAACTCAACATAAAAAATTGAATTTTTAAATGTCTATTTTGTCTACTAATTAATTTTACAGATTATTGATTACTGATCAAAAGATGGATAATCAATACGAAAATAGTGGTCCCGAAATAGTAATTAAATATGTACCAGAAAATGATACTGAATTAGTTAATAAATGTCATAAACATATTACTAACATTGCCAAAAATAAATTAGATATTTTTAATTGTGACATGGGCAAAAAAATTTATAAAATAATTCGCGAATTCAGAACAGAAAAAAAATCATATATAGATGATTTGAATGATACATATAATCTTTTGTTGTCCGAATACAATATATGTCTTACGGATGGTAAACCTACTATGGAAATTACAATTCCGGGAAAATATTATTACAGAACTGTTCCTTCCACATATAGTTGGAAAGAACATAACAGAGCAAAAGCAGATGCTATTGATTTTTTCATACATGAAATGGAACAAAATGGACTAAAACAATTAAAATGTGAAATTTCAAATTATGAATATGATTTGGATGATGTAGCATATTATGGTGGCAAAGAACTAGTATTACAATTCGAACTCAACAGAAAAAATTGAACTTATGATTTCGTAATCGAAATCAACGTCTAATTTTCTCTGTTGTATTATGGAATAATATAACAGAAAAAATTGAACTTATGATTTCGTAATCGAAATCAACGTCTAATTTTCTCTGTTGTATTATGGAATAATATAACAGAAAAAATTGAACTTATGATTTCGTAATCGAAATCAACGTCTAATTTTCTCTGTTGTATTATGGAATAATATAACAGAAAAAATTGAACTTATGATTTCGTAATCGAAATCAACGTCTAATTTTCTCTGTTGTATTATGGAATAATATAACAGAAAAAATTGAACTTATGATTTCGTAATCGAAATCAACGTCTAATTTTCTCTGTTGTATTATGGAATAATATAACAGAAAAAATTGAAATTTTTAACTTATTCAAATCAATAAATAAATAAATAAATAACAAATGACGACTTCAGATATGTTGGACTATTTAAAATTATTTTTATGGATGCATACCCCATTTACTATTAAAGATCGTGATACCGTACAATTTGTTTTGCAAACTGGAAAAAAATTAGCAATTCCCAAAAATTTGATTGCTGTTAAACTGAAATCTTATTTAAAAAACAACAATATGGTATGTGATATGGTAGATAATATTGATTTTCAAAAGGTCGACGATATTTCTTACCAAAATGATAATTTAGTAAATCATGAAGTAATCATAATCATTAAAATGGTAAATAATCATTTTTCATCGCTGCAGTCTGTTTGTAACCACAAGGGATATCCTATTCCGGATCCAATTATGGGCCGCCCGATAATTAATTGGTGTGAGTGCTACCATTCGATGTGCCATGAAAAATTTGAAAATCCGAATGATTTAATCCAACATTTGTTATTGCATTATGCATATATTCGTAACCACCACAAAGACCATTTACCATTTGTATTATGCCTAACGCGCCAACAAGTCATCGATTCAAAACAAACAATTTGTCCTTCCCCAACATGCGGCAAACTATTTAGTACACCAGAAGATTTGTGTGACCATTTTTCTATTTTGGGTATTGAACCATTTTGGAAACAAAATATGGTTTTTACTACTAATGAAAATTCTTTAAACAGGTTCAGCGATCCCTACAAAAAAATATATAAATTTGAAGAATGTATGATTTGTTTCGGAGCAAAACCATGTGTAATTTTGTATCCCTGTTTTCATTGTATATTTTGTTTAAATTGTTACGATAAAGTTAACAAATGTCCGTTATGCAAACAAAATATAGAAAACTGCTTCCCTTTTTAAAAAAAAATTGATATGTTAACCATATATTAACTGCTATACACTAATAGCAGTTAATAAATGTACCACATAATCCATCCATTAGAAATATGTGAATGCAGCAAAACTGATTCTCCGAATCTATCCACTGCAGATATTGATTGGGCCATAAATCTTTTAAATAATTGTAACGAGTACTATATACTAAAGAATTTGTACACGGATTTGTTTGGCAATAAACTTAAAATATTGTTATCTGTCATACCATCGAATATGTTACTAAATATGTACCATAAATATAATTTTCTAAAAAATAGAATAACTCCAGAATTGTTGGAGTATATTATATACAAATCCTCAAAAAGAATTTTTATTAAAAGTGGCAACAAAGAAGATTTTTATTGTGAATTGTTTGATATAACAAACCATTTTAATGAAAAATATAATTTTACGGACAAATATTTTCTTAAAAGACTGGAAATTGTTAAAAGTGATATTCAAAAAATAGTTAAAGATTTTAATTGGAACAACTACTATATTGGTGGAGAAACTATATTAGTGCTGGCTTCCACAAAATTTAGAAATTTGTGCGACCTGGAATCTGTTCAAATTATTTTGTATCCAAAAACATACCAGAAAAGTCAAATATTAAAATATAAAATAAAAAATTATTCAATAAATATCTACCCAAAAATTATAACATTTGACAAAATAATTGTTTATTTGGAATCTGTAGTTTATGATGACAAATTATGGTGCAAACTAGAACTATACCAACAACTTGAACTTGAAAACGAAAATATTAATATTCGCCCCAGGCAACCAATCAATAAATCATTAACTTTACCTTTACAAATAAATCCTAAAAGAATATTTATAAATTGCTATATGTGTGGAAAAAGATATGATGAAGATCTAAGCCAGCACAACAAACGCTTGTGTTTACATTGTGACAAATTTAATTTTGGAAAAAGAATTTTGACAGCCGATTTAAAAGGGTGTGTTGCATTTGTAACGGGGATAAGGCAGAAAATTGGGTTCAGGGTTGCACATAAACTATTAAAATGTGGGGCAACTGTAATTGGAACTACGCGGTACAGAAATGCTGCACTATACAATTATGCACATATGGAAGACTACGATTCATGGAAAGATAGACTAATTATTTACAAATGTGACTTTTTAAATATGGCAGAAGTTATTAAAATGGTTGATTTTTTGAAAAGCCAAAAAATTAACATACTGATAAATAATGCTGCACAAACTATTAAAATGCCTGTTATATATTACGAAAAATTGAATGAACTCGAAAATTTATTAGAAAACAAAATGCTGGAGTCCGGTTTAAAAGAAATAACAAACATAGGTAGTCCAATTTTGGACATAGGTAGTACAAAATTTAATTCATTTGGAGATCTTGAAATAGATCCAGGAAAAAATTCGTCATGGAACCAACGCATAGATGAACTGAGTACATCAGAAATTATGGAAACGGTAATAATAAACCAAACTATTCCACTTTTATTGGTCAACCAACTGAAAAATTGTATGGCAAAACCAAGATTTATTATCAATGTTACTGCCAGAGAAGGATTTTTTAACAAGAAAAAAAATTCTCACCATGTACATGTAAATATGTGCAAAGCTGCACTGAATATGATGGTTCGCACGTTGTATGAAGAAAAAGAAAATCATCAATATGTTTATAGTATCAATCCAGGTTATGTATCTGGTGTTTATCCAAATTATGATTCATATCCATTAACAGACATTGATGGTGCTTCCAGAATTCTTGATCCAATTATACAGTTCTATAACAAAACTCCATTGCCAAAAGAAAAACAATGGATTTTTTTATCAAACTACAGACCTGATATTTTTTGAAAAAAAATTGAAATAATTAATTAATTAATTAATTAGTTAACTAATTAGCTAATTAATAAAAATGTCATTTTCTAGAGAAAAAATATGTTGTACTGCATTGTTTTTGGTTCTGGTTTTTTCGAGCGTACTGTATGATGTTGTTACACTGTTGTATTGTAAATATGGTAATAACAGCATCCAATATTGCTCTTTTTGGTATAATTGGTGGACATTTTTACTTATGCTGGAAACTGTAGTATCCGGTGCTATTTTTTTTGGAATGGTAATTGTATGCAAGAATAACGATTACGAACGTGTAATAGATACAA
>Ga0206992_1200_pt1 | contig 11187 bp, 8 predicted proteins | sample Alteio_BWMinCont_6_FD_153267 | JGI IMG/M metagenome (GOLD analysis project Ga0206992, IMG submission 153267) | Enriched cells from forest soil in Barre Woods Harvard Forest LTER site, Petersham, Massachusetts, United States -... | ecosystem: Environmental > Terrestrial > Soil > Temperate forest >... | reverse complement strand
ATCAGCGGTGCAAAGGCGGAACGGCCCGCCGCCAACGGTCTCATGATCGACACCGGAAGCGATGCCGCCGCCCTGACTTACGGTATAGGTTTCGCCATCGTCGTCGGTAAATGCAGAGAGACTGGTGGTGCCGAAGAGTTGGGCGACGACTGTGCGTCCGGTGTGGGAATCCGTGAAGAGAATGGGATCCAGAGTAGTGATGTCTGTGTTCGGTCCATCCTTGAGCAGCCAAGTCGCCGTCGCAGGCGAAGTGTTGGTGTTGAAAGTGACTTGCAAGGTGTCGAAAACCGCCTGAGTCATGATGCGGCCCGAGTTGAAGTTGGCGCCAATGGAAGGTTCGCCGGAGCTGTCACCCAGACCTGGCGGCGATTGGTAGTTCGCATAAGTCAGGGCGGCGGCATCGCTTCCGGTGTCGATCATGAGACCGTTGGCGGCGATTGGTAGTTCGCATAAGTGGGCGCGGTCCCGTGAGCTGGCGAGTCGGTCGGCGGAGTGGTGATGGTGGCCACACCGCTGTACGGGTCGCCGGGAGCGACGTTGGAATCCACGACGTGCACGGTGTACACACCGGTTCCCGAAACCGTGGGATCAATCACCACGGATTCGCCAGTTTCTGGGATGCCCCCGGTCGAGCTGGCGATCACCGGGCCAGTCAGATCGCCTTTATGCACGTAAAGATCGTAGTCATTGAGCTTGACCTGGTGAGAGATGCTGATGGCCAAGACTAAACCTTTGTAATTGGCCGGGGAGCCCGTGAGCGTGATGGTATAAACGTCGCAATCGGTTCCGTCGACGCACGTGGTTTCATCCGTAGTGGCGCCGGCAAGGCCGCCGCCAGCCCAGGAGGCAGAAGAGCCGTTTACGGGGTTCAGGGTGGTCGAAGACGGAGTTGAAGCGGAAATACGAGGTGCGAAATAGAAGGCAGCGAGAGCAAGCGCTATTCCCGATTGCAAGCTGAATCGAATGGCCCGGTTGACATTACTGGAAATGTAACTGGACACAGGAAAATCCTCCTTCTAACTCTCTTGTGGCTGCATTTCAGGACACAGTCGCAGTCGGACGGAGGGTATAGAGTGGCCCAGGTACGGTAAATCGGGTGAAGACCCCATTTCTTCGTGCGGAGAATTACTGAGCTGGCAGGATTCGGCAGGGAACAACTTCTGCACGACGCGCCCCCTGGCACCGCCGGGAAGCACTGCGCGGGGAAAAGGTTAGCTCAGCAACCTGCGGCACTACAAAAAAACGCACATCGCGTAGGTGCAGTGACGGCGGCGATTTGAAGAGCGAGGATTCACTCGTAGCGGAGGGCGCGGATGGGGTCGATGCGGGAGGCGCGGAGGGCTGGGATGTAACCGGCGGCGCAGGCGACCAGGACGAGGCTTAGTGTGGCAATGGTGAGGGTGGAGATGTCGTGGGCGTTTACGCCGTAAAGCTGGCTTTGCACGACGCGGGTGAGCGCCAGGGATGCTGGGATGCCTACGGCTACGCCGATGGCTACGAGAAGCAGGACTTCACGCATGACCAGCCAGAGAACTTTCGGAGTGGCGGCGCCCAGGGCCATGCGAATGCCGATTTCGCGGGTGCGTTGGGCTACGGTGTAGGCCATCACGCCGTACAGGCCGATGATCGCGAGGATGGTGGCGAGAAAGCCGAAGACGGTGGAGAGGCTGGCGATCATGCGTTCAGTAGAGAGCGAGTTGGCGACTTGTACTTCGGTGGTGCGCATGCGGTGGATCGGAATGTTGGGGTCGAGGTCGCGAACTTTTTCGCGAACGATGGGCATGAGCTGGGAAGGATCGGCGGCAGTCCGGAGATAGACGGTCATGTCGCCGACGTTGTGGCTGCCGAGATAGGGAACGAAGGCTTGCTCGGGAATCTCGTCGCGGAGATTGGTGTACTTGATGTCTTTGATGACGCCGATGACTTCCATGGGAGTCGGCGTGCCAGGATCGCTCCCGAAACCGACGTGCAAGCCAATGGGATTTCTTCCAGCGAAATACTTGCGGGCGAAGGTTTCGTTGATGATGACGGTGGTTGGCGACCAGTCGTCTTTTTTCTCGCTGAGGCCGCGGAGAACTTCTTTGTTGTCGTTAAGAGTAAAGTCACGACCGTTGACGACAGGGACGCTGAGGGTGGCGAAGTAGCCGGGGCTGATGCGATTCATGAACGGTTCCGCGTGCTCGCCTGGCTTGGAGGCAGAGTAGCCTTCGACGGTCATGGAGCTGTCCCATTCGTTGTCTTCGAGAATGCGCATTTCGGCGAGGCTCACGGATTGGACGCCGGGAGTGGCGCTGAGCGTGTCGATCAAATGCTGATAAAGGATTTTGATTTGGTCGGATTTGTAGCCGGCGAGAGTGGGATCGATGTTAAAGCCGATCAGCCGTTGAATCGGGAAGCCCGGGCCGAGGCTGCTGAGATTGTTGAGGGTGCGGAGAAACAGGCCGGCGCCGATCAGCAGCAAGAGAGAAAGCGAAACTTGCGCGACGACGAGGGCTTTCTTCAAGCCGGCCTGGCTGCTGCCGCCGACTACTGCGCCGGCTTGATCTTTTAGCGTGCGGCCGACGTCGGGTCTGGTGGTTTGCAGCGCCGGAACCAGGCCGAAGGCGAAGCCGGTGACCAGCGTTACACCCAGAGTGAAGAGCAGGATGCGCAGATCCGGGAGCGTGGAAATGCGCAAGCCGCCGGAGTCCGCCGGAATATACGCAGCCATGAGCGCGCGGTCTGCCCAAAAAGCGATGGCCAGGCCGATGGCTGCGCCCATGGTGGAGAGGGCGAGAGTTTCCACCATGAGTTGCGAAATGATGCGCGAGCGGCTGGCACCAACGGCCAGGCGGACGGCGATTTCTTTCTGTCGGCCAGTGGCGCGAGCAAGGAGCAGATTGGCGATGTTAGCGCAGGCGATGAGCAAGACGAAGCCGGTGGTGGCCATGAGGACCCAGAGAGGAGTCGAGAGTTGCTGGCGGGCATACGAGCGGCCTTGGGAGCCGGGAAGGACGTCGATAATATTCTTCAAAAATTCGGAGCGATCGAAGGCCGAGGCGCGGCTGAAGGCCGCTTCCTGCACTTCCATTTCCAGCATGGAGTGCATAAAGGGTTGCAGCGAAGCTTTAGCTTGTTCTCGGGTGATGCCGGGCTTCAGGCGGCCGAAGGCGTTGACCCAACGGTTGCGGCGCTCCTTAAGCATGTCACGAGTGAGCTGCGGGAGCATTTCGTGCTGCATCATGATGGGGATGAAAAGCTTGGGCGAGTTGCCGAGCTCGACGCCGTCAAAACCAGCTTGCGAAACGCCGACGACGGTCATGCTCTGATTGTCGACCAGCATGGTCTTGCCGATGACAGATGGGTCGCTGCTGAACCGCGTTTTCCAGTAGTCGTAGCTGAGGACGACGATGGGATGGCCGCCGGGATTGCGGTCGTCGTCGGGCGTGATCAATCGGCCGAGCACGGGAGCGACGCCGAGCACGTCGAAGTAAGTGCCGGACACCAACTCCATCTGGACGCGTTCCGGCTGACCGCCGCCGGAAGAGAGGCTGACCACGTTAGGAAAGCGGCAGAACATGCCGGAGAAAACCTGGTTGTGGTCCTGGAAATCGCGGTACATCGGGTAGGAAATGGCGTTGCCGCCCCAGTTGCTGCCGTAATGCCGGCCCCGCATGGTGAGCAGGACGAGTTGCTGGGGATTTTTTACCGGGAGGAGACGGAGCAGGATCTGGTCGAGCAAGGTGAAGATGGCGGTGTTGGCACCGATACCCAGGGCGAGGGTCAGGACGGCGATGCTAGTGAAGCCGGGGCTACGGCGGAGAGCGCGGAGGGCGTATTTCAGGTCGCGGATCGCGGTGTCGAGCCAGGTGAGGATGGTCATGGATCGAGTGCTCCGTTTACGAGGGCGTCACAGCAGAGACGAAAGCTGGGGGGCAAAAGTTTGGTCGAATTTTTCGGCGACGACCAAATAAAGGTTGGGGTTGCTGTTCGGAGGCGTTTTTTCGCCGTTCGATGAAGCGGTAAACCCTTATAATTCAATGCGTTGATTCTTGGCAGGCGAGATGCTACGGTTGTAAAGATATTCTGACTGCAGAAAACCAAGCTAACGTGGGCAGCCACATTGCCCCGAGACTTCAGTAAGGAGAATGCGTTTGAGCGAGGGATTACGGAATTTTTTGTTTACCTCAGAGTCGGTCACCGAAGGCCACCCGGACAAGATAGCTGACCAGATTTCAGATGCGGTGCTGGATGAGGTGATGAAGCAGGATCCCAAAGGCCGGGTTGCCTGCGAGACGCTGGTAACGACGGGCTTGGCAGTGGTGGCCGGTGAAATCACGACTAGCGCGCACGTGGATTACGACGAGCTGGTGCGCAAGACGATTTGCGAGGTTGGCTATGACGACGCCAACTTTGGGTACGATGGGATCACCTGCGCGGTGATGTGCACAGTGAAGCGGCAGTCGCCGGACATTGCCATGGGCGTGGATACCGGCGGCGCGGGCGACCAGGGATTGATGTTTGGCTTTGCTTGCGACGAGACCGACGAATTGATGCCCATGCCGATCCAAGTGGCGCACCGGTTGACGCAACGCCTCTCCGAAGTTCGCAAAGCGGGCAAAGTTGATTTCCTCCGCCCGGATGGAAAATCCCAAGTCACGATTGAGTATCGTCATGGACGCCCGGTGCGCGTGGATGCGGTGGTGGTTTCCACGCAGCACAGCGACAAAGTGGAGAACAAAGAGCTGCGGGACGCGGTGATGGAGTTGGTGATCAAGCCGATCATTCCCGCCGCGATGCTGGATGCGAAGACGAAATATCACATCAATCCTACGGGACGATTCGTGATTGGCGGGCCGATGGGCGACGCCGGGCTGACCGGTCGTAAGATTATCGTGGATACGTACGGCGGTTATGGGCGGCACGGCGGCGGCGCTTTTTCCGGGAAGGATCCCTCGAAGGTGGATCGCTCGGCCTGCTACGTCGCGCGGTACATCGCCAAGAACGTGGTCGCTGCGGGCTTAGCGAGCAAGGCGGAAGTGCAGTTGGCATACGCGATTGGCGTGGCTGAGCCGGTTTCGGTTTCGGTGGATACGTTTGGCACTGCCGCGGTTTCCGAAGAAAAGATCACCCAACTGATTCGCGAACAGTTTGTGCTGACCCCCAAGGGCATCATCGAAGCGCTGGACCTGCGGCGGCCGATTTATAAGCCGACGGCGGCGTACGGACATTTCGGCCGCAGCGGGCCGGGGTTTACGTGGGAGCGCACGGATCGCGCCGATGCGTTGCGCAAGGCGGCGGGTCTGGGAGCGGTCGCAGCGGAAGTGGCCGCGCGACGGTAGGTTCTTTTCACCAGGAATCGCGCGAATCGAAGTAAGCCCGGCGACGAGTTGTTCCTGTTTCGCGCGGGTCTGGGTCGTGGACAAAAAATCTTGAATATAGGAGCAAGTCTGTGGCAATTGCCGAACTGAAGAAGGGCGACGTTAAGGATATCGGGCTCGCGGATGCGGGCAAGCGGAAGATTGAATGGGCGCAGCAGCAGATGCCGGTGCTGGAGATTATCCGCAAGCGCTTTGCGAAAGAGCAGCCGTTGAAGGGCTTGCGAGTGTCGGCGTGCTTGCACGTGACCAGCGAGACCGCAAATTTGATGATCGCTTTGCGGGACGCCGGGGCGGACGCTGTCTTGTGCGCGTCGAATCCGCTTTCCACGCAGGATGAAGTGGCGGCTTCGCTGAATCGCGATTACAACATTCCGACGTATGCGATTAAGGGCGAGGACAACGAGACGTACTACTCGCATCTGCGGGCGGCGCTGGATCACAAGCCGCAATTCACAATGGATGATGGCTGCGACCTGGTGACCATGCTGTTGACCAAGCGCACGGACCTGGTGCCGCACGTGATTGCGGGCACGGAAGAAACGACCACCGGCGTGATTCGTCTGCGCGCGATGGCTAAGGATGGCACGCTGAAGTATCCGATCATCGCGGTGAATGATGCGATGACCAAACATTTCTTCGACAATCGCTACGGCACGGGACAATCGACGTTGGATGGCGTGATTCGCGCGACGAACGTGTTACTCGCCGGCTCGAAAGTGGTGGTGGCCGGGTACGGCTGGTGTGGCCGCGGGACCGCGATGCGCGCCAAGGGCATGGGCGCCGATGTAATCGTCACGGAAATCGATCCAGTGAAGGGTATTGAAGCGGCCATGGACGGCTTCCGCGTGATGCCCATGTCCGAAGCGGTGAAAGAAGGCGATGTGTTCATCACCGTGACGGGAAACAAGAATGTGATTCGGCGCGAGCACTTTGAAAAGATCAAGAGCGGCGCGATTGTTTGCAATTCGGGGCACTTCAACGTGGAAATCGAGATTCCGGCGCTTGAGGAAATGTCCAAGAGCAAGCGCGAAGTTCGGCCGCTGGTCGACGAATTTTTGCTGAAAGATGGCCGCAAGGTTTATCTGATCGCGGAAGGGCGTCTGGTGAACCTGGCGACTGCGGAAGGGCATCCTGCCTCCGTGATGGACATGAGCTTCGCCAATCAGGCGTTGGCGGCGGAATACCTGATGAAGAATCACAAGGACATGAAGCCGCAGGTTTACGTTGTGCCCGAGCATCTGGATCGCGAAATCGCGCGGCTCAAGCTGGAGTCCATGGGTCACCATCTGGACGTGCTGACCAAGGAGCAAGAGCATTATCTGAGTTCGTGGCAAGAAGGCACGTAATTGGAGTGCGGCGCGTGGCGCTGCTTGCCTGATACGCGCGAGCGTGCGGGAAAGACCGGATCGGTTGCTGCGGCCGTTGCTTGCGTTAATCGCTTGAACAAATCGAAACTCTGCTGAAGATGTTGATGCGCACATGCGATGCTAGCCTTGTCGAGGGCTGGTTTCCTCCTGTCAGCTCCAACGGAATAACCCATGCGAATCCTTTTTCGCGCGTCGCTACCGGTTTTGTGTCTCGTGGTTGCGCTGGCCGGTTGTCGCAAGACGATCTTAGCCACGGCGCAGAGCAGCGCGACTGCAGGTCCGGCCGTTACCACGAAGGCCGCTGTAGCGCCCGCAGCTTCCATTGCACCGGCCGTGCCGGAAGCGCAAAAATCGCCTGCGACGGCGGGATTCCAGCTCACCGGCGAAGTCACGCGCGGCCAACGATTTGAGAAGAATGTCGGCTCGGGCCTGGTTTTTCGTCTCGAACCCTTTGCGGGCGAAGATTCGGGTTGGACCATCGGGCTCGTTCCGGCTTCCGAACCCTTTCCTGCGTCGCTCGATTGCATCGGTCCAGTGTCCGAGCCTCTGCATGGCAGCAACAAGTTATCCATCGATCCCGCGCAAGCTTCCATCGTCAATGGCCGGACCTACTGGACTCCGGATCCACGGGAGTTCTATTTCGTTTCCAATGCGTCAGACTGTAAACCGGCTTGGGACCTTGCGAACGTTGCCTACTACCCATCGAAGTTAACCGATCAGGAGCGCGAGCAAGCCAGCGAGAAGCTCTTCCAAATCCGCACGGGTCACGGCACTTTCAAGGTTCTCGATTCCAAGCTCACTGCGTCGCCGGAGAAAAAGCCTGGCGTCGTCGAGTGGCTAAAATTCGACCTGCAACTGGCCTTTGCCTCTGCGCCGGATGTGCATGGTTCTTCAGGACCGGGCGCCGCGAAGTCTGGCGGCATTCGTGAAATCGACCTCGAGAGATTCTTGAAGGCCCGGTACGCCGAGGTTCAGCCGGACCTTGAGAATCTTGAGCAGGAATGTGGTCCGGGGGAGCAAAGGATCCGCGGGATCAAAGTGATTTACGGTGATTTGGACGGCGACGGCCAGGACGAAGCGGCTTATGAGGGATTCACGTGCATGTCCGGCACCGCCGGAGTCGATTTCTTCGGGGTTCTTAAGCGAAAGCCTGACGGAAAATTGACCGCCTTGCCGATCGAAGCCGAACGAAAAGAGTTCAAGGGCCGCCGTAATCTGAATGAAGGCCTGCGGGGCCATCTGAGCTTGGCAGTCGAAAGTGGTCGCCTGGTGGAGATCTTTCCCGTCTACCCGGCTGGAGAACCGAATTGTTGCCCAGAAGGCGGCGAGCGGCGATTCGTCTATCGCTGGAATGGACAAGTATTCGTGCTGGATGACATCATTGACGTTCCACCGGAAAAGAGTGGAAGTTAAAACTCTGGAGCCGAAGCCCGCCTCATGTACGATCTCGCCGTCGCTGCGTTAGACACTGCCAAACTCCGCGGCGCTGCTTATGCGGACGTCCGCGCGATGCATTTGCGGCAACGCAACCTGACCACCAAAAGCGGGGAAGTGGGCACGCTGGCGGAGTCCGAGTCGATTGGATTAGGCATTCGCGTGCTGGCCAACGGCGCCTGGGGATTTGCATCGACGGACCAGCTGACTCGCGAGGGTGTTTCGGGTTGCGCTGCCCGGGCCGTAGCGATTGCCAAGGCTTCGGCGTTGGCGAAGCGCGGCGACGTGGTGCTTGCGCCGGAACAATCCTACATTGATAGCTGGCAGTCGCCTTGCCGCAAAGATCCGTTCGAGATTCCGCTGGAGACGCAGTTAGCGCTGCTGCTTGCTGCTGACGCAGAAATGCGCCGGATTAAAGGCGTGACGCTGACCGAGACGGGAATGCAGTTCCGCAAGATCGATTCGTGGTTTGCTTCGTCGATCGGTTCGCGGATTCATCAGCGTAAGGTGATTACTGGATGCGGAGTGGCGGCTACGTCTTTCCAAGGTCAGGAAATTCAGAAACGGTCGTATCCCAACAGTTTCGGCGGGCAACACTCGCTCGAAGGCTACGAATTAGTGGAATCGCTCGACCTGCTCAAGAACGCGCCGATTGTTGCGGAAGAAGCGGCTGCGCTGCACTCCGCTGCGCAGTGCCCGGAGAAAAAAGGCACGCTGATTCTTGGCGGCAGCCAGTTAGGGCTGCAGATCCATGAGTCGGTGGGGCATCCGATCGAACTGGATCGCGTGTTGGGTGAAGAAGCGAACTTCGCAGGGACCAGTTTTCTTACGCTCGACCAGCTCAACAAGCTGCGCTATGGCTCTGACATCGTCAACGTGGTTGCGGATGCGCGGCTCGAACATGGCCCCGGGCTTGGCAGCTTTGCCTATGACGACGAAGGCGTGCCCGCACAGTGCACCGACATCATCAAAGATGGCCAATTCCGCGGGTATCTCTCGAATCGCGAGACGGCTCATCTGATTGGTTTGCAGCGTTCTTCCGGCACTATGCGTACCGAAAGCTGGAATCGCCTGCCGATCATTCGCATGACCAACATCAGCCTGTTGCCGGGAAACTGGTCGCTCGACAATCTAATCGCCGACACCGACGATGGAATTTTCATGGAGACCAATCGTTCGTGGTCCATCGATGACCGCCGCTACCAATTTCAGTTTTCCACCGAGCTTGGCTGGGAGATCAAGGGCGGCAAGAAAACGCGCATGCTGAAGAATCCTAGTTACAGCGGCATCACCACGGAATTCTGGAATTCCTGCGACGCGATTTGCTCGCGCGAGCATTGGACGCTGTGGGGCACGCCGAATTGCGGCAAAGGCCAGCCCATGCAAACGATGGGCACGGGCCACGGTGCGGCTCCGTCGCGATTTCGCAATGTTCGTATCGGCGCGGCGTTCTCCGATCAATGAGCACACAGCGCACAAAAGGCAAGCCAAATTCGGCGGCTGGCGGCGGACTCTCAGCCGCCGGTGAAGTGCGCAGACTGCTGGAGACGGTTCTCCGCCTCGCTAAGAAGACGCCGGCTGAGGAAACGGAAGTGCACGTCGAGGAAGTCGACGACTCGCTGACGCGGTTTGCCAACAACGCGATTCATCAGAACGTGGCGGAGCGCGGGATTACGGTCTCAGTGCGCACGCTTGTCGATGGGCGCACGGCTCGCGCGACCACCAACCGCCTCGACGAGGATTCGTTGCGCGGCGCGATTGAAGCGTCACTTTCTCTGGCGCACAGCCAGCCCAAGGATCCGCGGCTGCTTCCGGTTCCCGGCAAGCAGCGATATCGCGTGGTGAACCGCGTTGTAAAATCGAGCGCTGCGGTTAGGCCCGAGGACCGCGCGCGGGCGGTGCGCCGCGCTTGCGACTTGGCGATCAAGAACGGCCAGGTTGCCGCGGGAATTTTTGCCACTGGTGAATCGCAAACGGTGATGGGCAATTCCCGCGGTCTTTTGGCCGCGTATCGCGAGACGCACGCCGAGTTTTCCATCACTATGCAGGAAGGGGCGGCGACCAGCTGGGCCAAGGCCAATTCCGCCGACGTGAGAGCTTTCGATCCGCAAAAACTCGCCGCGCGCGCGAGCGACAAAGCACATCGTGCGCTGGAGCCGCGCGAGCTTGCGCCCGGGCGCTACACGGTTATTCTCGAACCGTCGGCGGTCCTCGACCTGGTTGGTTTTCTTTTCTACGACTTTGCCGCCACAGCGTTGGCTGACAAACGCTCCTGCTTGAACGATCGCCTTGGTAAGCCGCTCTTTGGCAAGAACATTTCGATCACGGATGACGCGTATCATCCGCTGCAACTGGGCGCACACTTTGACGGCGAAGGCATACCTCGTCAGCGCGTGATGTTAGTTGACCGCGGCGTGCCGAAAAATCTCGTCTACTCGCGGCGCAGCGCTAGAACCGCGCGAAAAGTTCCGACCGGCCATGGACTCGCGCTGCCCAACGAGTATGGCGAAGCGCCGATGAATCTGGTTTTTGCCGGGGGCACGTCTTCGCTCCACGAAATGATTGCATCGACCGACCGCGGCTTGCTGGTTACGCGGCTGTGGTACATCCGCGAAGTCGATCCCTACGAGAAAGTGATGACCGGGATGACGCGCGACGGCCTATATCTGGTGGAGCGTGGAAAAGTCACCTCCGCGGTGCGCAATTTCCGCTTCAATCAGTCGCTCATCGAGATGCTGGGCAATGTCGAGCTCCTCGGCCCCGCGGTTCGCGCCACCGGCGAAGAAGCTTTTGAAATGGTGGTGCCGGCCATGAAAGTGCGTGACGTCCATTTCTCGGAAGTCACTAAATTCTGAGTTTTTTTTTCGCACTAAAACCGCTTATCAGAAAACCAATACAGCAAATTGAAATTCTGCGTTGTACTTGCTTGGCTGGCGCCGCTTATAAAGGTCCATGGTTCGTTCTCGTCACCCAAACTGGGGGCATCCCGACCATGACGCCTGCGGAACGGGTTTCGTGGCGCACTT
>Ga0206992_1214_pt1 | contig 11208 bp, 7 predicted proteins | sample Alteio_BWMinCont_6_FD_153267 | JGI IMG/M metagenome (GOLD analysis project Ga0206992, IMG submission 153267) | Enriched cells from forest soil in Barre Woods Harvard Forest LTER site, Petersham, Massachusetts, United States -... | ecosystem: Environmental > Terrestrial > Soil > Temperate forest >... | reverse complement strand
CTTTTAGTTTTGCGCGCGGGTTAGCCAGACAAAGAATGAGTGCCTGGATTGGGTCGGCATCTTGTGGGAAAACTTCACTTTTGCGATCAATTATCAATAACTGGTTGGCAAATGGTTTTCATATTGTTTATGTAGATACAGAAAATAATCTGCCGGCCAATAATTGGACTTGTCTTGAAGAACAACAGAATGAGCAATCATCAGGCAAATTTTGGATGGTGAGAGATTTGCAGATCATCGAATCGCGGACATATAAAGCGGGCGGAGACAAGCCCCACCCCTACAGCGATCCAAATACATTATGGTCGGTAGAAACTTTGATACGCTCCAATATTTTCGATGTAGTCATTTTAGATATTAATGCCAGCCAGCATATAAGCTGGCGATCAAATAAAGTTTATGCCCGCTGGCAAAATTCTTTGAGTAAATCAAAAACTGCTTTACTTTTGCTAACTGATAATAATCATTTGCCGCAAGGATGGAATTTTTATACACGCCTGGAATTTAGCTGGGCAGCAAATATTCAATATAGTGAAGGATTGCGCGACAAAACTATGATTTTACCAGCCGTTAATTGTCGCGTTACTAAAGATGGATTAGCTCAAAATACGGAGGTGCCAGTTACTGCTCATGTCACGAATCGCTTGTTTACACATCCCCCAGCTGCAGACCGCCGTTCAGCCCCAATATAGGAATCTCATTACTAGTTTAATAGGCTGTTCCCCAAAAGTAAAAGCATTAGAAACAGGAGAGATAATTCTTGATGCTTCCGGACTTGTTTTACGCGGTGGTGAAAGTACATTCTGCCATCAGGTATTAAAAACATGCAGTAAGAATGGTTTTACTGAGGCTTATATTGGTATTGCCGATAGTGCTTTTACGGCTCAAGTTGCTTCTTGTGCAAGCAACAGGCGCATTAACATTATTACGCAAGGCCAGGATGCGCAGTTTCTGGCACCGTTATCAATTAAATATCTGCCATTAGCTGATGATATAGAAGATACTTTAATTACTCTGGGTATTACAACCATGGGTAAATTAGCTGCTCTGCCGGTGGACTCACTGAACGAGCGCTTTTGCAAAGCCGGTGAAATTATTTGGAAGCCATGGGAATTAGCGCAAGGCATAGATAATTGTCAGCCGACTTTACCCAAAACAGAAGAAATTTATGAATGTTTTCTTGATTTAGGTGGAGCTGTCAATGAATTCCATGAAATTGCTTTTGCTTTGAAGTTAATGCTGGATAAACTCACGGCTGACTTAAAAGAAAGTGGGTTACAAGCACAAGAATTAGTTTTATCGCTTTATCATGAGAATAATAAATTTGATGAGCGTGTTCTGGAATTAGTTCGCCCTAATCGTGAAACTAAATTTTTGCTAGAAGTAATTCGTCTTTCTCTAGCTGCTAAATCGATTAGTCGGGAGTTGACGGCTATTAAATTGAGTGTATCGAGATATACAAGAGAGCAGTGGAAGCAAGTGAAATTACCGTTAGAAGCGGGCGGATTACATCCGCCCCTACGGGTAGAACGGGATCCGGGATTTCGTAGGGGTCGATGTAATCGACCCGCGGACATGGAAAACACGGGCTCGAACCACGGCGCAAGCGCCTGCACTACGCAAGCCTCGCCCCTACGAGATGCGGAGGTATTGTTGTTACAACGATTTACCGCACGGCTGGGTAAAAATAAAATCTTTACAGCGCAAGCTGCGGATCAATATGTAAGTGAAAATGCCGGGGTATGGCTGCCTGTAGGGGTCGATTGCATCGACCCGATAAATAAGCGGGCTGATGCAATCAGCCCCTCCATACTACCAGATACAAATTATATAAAAAGTAAGGTCCATCAGCCTGCGATGGTAGATCTTGTGCTCAGACAAAATATACCACCATCTCCTGTATTGGTAGAACTTAAAGACGCAAGACCAGATGCTATTAATTACAAAAGGCGCTGGTACAAAGTCAAATCAATAACACAGCCGGAATATTTGTCTTGTCAGTGGTGGAATAAAGCCATCGCCAAATATTATTACAAAATTCTGGTTGCCGATAATCAACAGTCGTTATTAATGCTGCTTGTTTATGACAAATTAAAAAATAGTTGGCATGTGGAGGGATTATACGATTGATCATGAACCAATACGCCGAATTACATTGCCATTCTTCTTTTTCTTTACTGGATGGGGCTTCTAATCCAGAAGAATTAGTGGCAGCAGCAAAAGTATTGGGATTGAGAGCACTGGCTATTACAGATCATAATGATTTAGGTGGCATTGTTCGCTTTGCTGAAGCAGGCAAAGAATTAAACTTTCCAGTAATTATCGGTGCTGAAATAACTTTGGACGATGATTCACATTTGATTTTACTGGTAGAAGAAAATACCGGCTATAAAAATCTATGTCATTTAATCAACGAAGGTCGCTTTAAATGTAATCGTGGTGTACCTAAAATATCTTATGAAACTTTGTCTAATTACACTTGCGGACTTATAGCATTATCGGGTTGCCCACATGGAGCCATTCCCAGCCATATTGCCGCCGGCAATATACAAGAAGCACAGCGGCTAGTGGAATCGTATAAAGATATTTTCGCTGATCGTTTTTATATTGAATTATGGGATCATGGACTGGCTCAAGAAGCAGTTTTAGGCAAGCAATTATATGAATTAGCCAATCGATATGCAATACCGTGCGTAGTGACTAACAATGTGCATTATGCCAGTCGCAATAAACGTATCATTCATGACGCGCTTACTTGTTTAAAATACAATGTCACCTTAGAAACAGCAGGGCGGCGTCTCAGGCCAAATGACAATTGGTGTTTGCGTTCGCCTCAAGAAATGCAGGCCCTCTGGCGTAACTATCCACAATTTTTGCAAAACACAATTGATATTGCTGATCGCTGTCAATTTCAATTGACCGCACTCAAACCAGCGCTGCCACATTTTCCTACGCCGAATAATTTAAGCCATGATCAATATTTAGAACAATTAGTTTGGGAAGGGGCGAAAAAACTTTACGGTTCACGGGCGGGTATGAATCCCCGCCCCTACGAATTTGATGGTCAACGCCACTTCGAATGGGCGGATAAATCTCGCCCCTACGAAATGTTGACGCCTCGACATATCAAACAAATTGAGCATGAGCTTGGTGTAATTGGTCGTATGCAATTTGCCCCGTATTTTCTCATCATGTGGGACATTGTGATGTTTGCCCGCAGTCAGGGTATTCTCGTACAGGGAAGAGGTTCAGCAGCTAATTCAGTTATTTGTTATTGCTTATTTATTACCGCTGTAGATCCTGTAGCAATGGATTTGCTTTTTGAACGTTTTATTTGCGAAGGTAAAGATGATCCACCGGATATTGATTTAGACATTGCTCACCAACATAGAGAAATTGTTTTACAATATGTATATAATAAATATGGGCGCGAGCATGCCGGTATGGTGTGTGAAGCAATTACGTACCGTGGACGTTCGGCCATTAAAGATGCCGCCCGCGTATTGGGGGTTACGCCCCTACAAAAAAATACGCAATTATTGGTGGAAATTGCCTCCGGGTTGGAGGATCTGCCGCGTCATCGCTCTATTCATGTGGGTGGTTTTGTTCTATGCGGTGAACCATTAGGACAATTTGTACCTATTGAGCCGGCATCTATGCCAGGGCGCACTATCATTCAATGGGATAAGGATGATCTTGTCCCTATGGGCATGTTCAAACTTGATTTACTTGGATTAGGCATGCTCTCAATGATTCAAGAAGCAATGCGCCTGATTAAGCTGCACCGCAACATTGATTTTGATTTATCTAAATTAGATATGCATGATGCTGAAGTTTTTGAAATGTTGCAGCAAGCAGACACTATAGGCATATTTCAAATTGAATCACGCGCGCAAATGAGTATTTTACCTAAACTCAAACCAATTTGTTTTTATGATTTAGTGGTTTCTATTGCTCTTATTCGCCCAGGCCCCATTCAAGGTAATATTGTTCACCCATATTTGCGCCGCCGCCGCGGTTTAGAATCAATAACTTATCCTCACCCGGATTTAAAACCTGTTCTTGAACGCACATTAGGCGTACCGTTATTCCAAGAACAGGGCATGCGTGTGGCTACCATTGCCGGTGGCTTTACAGCAGTTGAAGCGGATCAATTACGCCGGGTGATGAGCTTTAAACGCGGCAAAGAAAAAATGTCGCAGATATGCGTGAAACTGTCCGCCGGTATGCGCAAAAATGGTTATAGTGAAGAGACCATTACTTCATTGATCAAGCAATTAGAAGGCTTTGCTAATTATGGTTTTCCAGAAAGTCACTCCGCTTCTTTTGCTCTGCTTGCTTATGCTTCCGCTTATTTAAAAAAACATTTTGCCCCAGAATTTTATTGCGCCACCCTTAACGCTCAGCCTCTGGGATTTTATAATCCCAACACCATCATTCAGGATGCGCTTAGACATAATGTAAAAATTCTGCCCCTTGATTTAGCCAGTAGCAATTGGGATTGTACATTGGAAGCGGGATCCGGGCTTGTAGGGGCGAGGTTTACTGAGCCCGTTCGAAGCGACGTTATTCGTTGGAACCGTAGGGGTCGATTGCATCGACCCGCGGGCGGGTGCAACCCGCCCCTACAAGAAATCGAAATGCATCCAAGTGAACCATTTGCCGTGCGGCTTGGGCTTCGTTATATGCAAGGACTGGGCTCCAAAGCCAAAAAATTGCTGGAACAAGCCTGGGAAAAGGACGGCGCATTCACTTCTGCCGAAGATGTTTGCCGACGCAGTCAACTTGGAGAAGAAATGACACAAAGCTTAGCTAAAGCCGGCGCATTTGAAACTTTTATTCCTGACAGGCGTCAGGCCCTCTGGCAAGTTCTATCCATAAATAAAAGAGAAGATAAGCCATTAACCAAAAAGCAAAAAAATAAAACTGCGCCAATATTACCAATGACTGCATTAGAAAAAACTATAGCTGATTATCAAACCCAGCAACTTTCGGTGCACGCCCATATGATGCAATTTTATCGTCCCTGGGCTAAAAGTTTAGGCATGCGAGCCTGCGCTGATTTAAAACACGGCCAAAATGGTGAGTATATAACTGTAGCTGCCTGTGTTATTTGTCGCCAGCGTCCAGGCACCGCTAAAGGCTTTATGTTTTTTACTTTAGAAGATGAGACTGGATTGGCAAATATAATAATCAAGCCTGATTTTCTAAAACGATATAAAAAAGTATTATTGGAAGAAAATTTTCTGGCAATATCTGGAAAGCTACAAATTGATGAAGGGGTAATCAATATTATTGCCACTGACGCCAAATCTTTGCCGCCTCTGCCAGGAGCGCCATCCCTGGCATCGCGGGACTTTCACTAAAAGAGCTTTATAGGTTATTTATAATATTTATTCTACAATATCACTCTTTTATGATATATTCCTTCAAATAATATCGCTTATTTATGATATTAATGGTAACATATCCCATATGACTGATACATCGACAATTGTTCAATCGCTCATTCAGGCACGCAAAGCAAAGGCGTTGTCTCAAAAAGCACTTGCCCAAAAGCTAGGCATGAAACAAAGTCAAATTTCCGATCTAGAAAATGGTAAGCGTGATGTTAGATCGACTACTCTCATTGAGGTGGCAAGAGCTCTTGGATTAGAAGTCATTCTTGTCCCACGTGAATTACTGCCGGTAGTTTCTTATATAACCGATGGAAATAGAGCATCAAGTCAGGAAGCACAGCAGTCCATGTACGGATCTTGGCGCGAAGACGAGGACACTGAATCCGATGACTGATTCTGCAAACAACAATGAGCGAGTTCTAGACATCTATCTCAATGATACAGAAGTCGGCACATTGACGTTGCTGCCTGACGATCGCACCCTATTTGCTTTCAACAAATCTTATATAGAAAACCCTGATCGGCCCATATTGAGTCTATGGTTTAAAACCCCGCTTGCAGAATTAAAGACGGAAGAAAAAATACGTCGCAATGCCATGTTGCCGCCCTTTTTCTCAAATCTCTTACCAGAAGGACATCTGCGTGAATATTTGGCAAAAAAAGCCAATGTCAAACAAGGACGCGAGTTTTTTTTGCTGCCCGCCCTTGGTAAAGATCTACCTGGCGCAGTCAGGATTCGATCCTCTCAATCCATATACTACAATGAAAAACAAGAATCAAAATTGCCGGAGAATAAAAGAATATTCCGATTTTCACTGGCTGGCGTCCAGCTAAAACTTTCAGCTATTAAAGAGTCGAAAGATGGACTGACCATACCAGCAGACGGTACAGGGGGCTCGTGGATCATCAAATTGCCCAGCCTGTCTTTCAAACAACTTCCAGAAGCAGAGTACTCAATGCTAAAGCTTGCAGAAGCTATAGGAATTGATGTGCCTGAGTGCAAACTGATCCCAACTGCTTCTATTGCAGGCTTGCCGGCAGACATTGATACTCAGATTGGTGATTCACTGGCCGTCAAACGCTTTGACAGAGCCAGTGACGGTAAGCGCATACACATGGAAGACTTTGCGCAAGTATTTGGATTATATCCCAATCAAAAATACGAAGAATCAAGCTTTGACAGAATCGGCTACGTTATCCTCAGTGAAGCTGGTGAAGATGATTTTTTCGAATATATCAAACGGCTAGTTTTTTCAGTCGTCATTGGCAATGGTGACATGCATGCAAAAAACTGGTCATTGTTATATACAGACGCTCACAAACCCAGGCTATCCCCCGCGTATGACTTTGTTCCATCCGTACTATTTTTGCCCAATGATGATCTAGGACTCAAGCTGGGTGGAGTAAAAACATTCAAAGAAATAAGAGAAAGAAATTTTGCTGTTTTAGCTTCACGGGCAGCTGCTTCAGAACGACAAGTTTTATCATTAGTGCGAGAAGCCAGCGAACAAATACACCATGCCTGGAAAAAAATGCGCTCTGACTTGCCCCTGCCGGCTAAGCTGAAAACCGCTCTAGACTCGCATATGAAAAATTTAAATATTTACTAAAAGCAAGGCTCCCGGTAGCTTGCAAGCAGAAAAGAATAAATGAACTTTTTTTGCGCGTTTTCGTATATATAAGAAAGCCCGAATCATCTCTACAAAAGCAAGTCCCCGGGTAGCTTGCAAGCAGAGGCACGCCCGGGGCACAACACTTAGTACTCTAACAGTTTTTCATATCCGAAGCAAGAGGTTCAACAGTCTGTGTCCAACAGCTTTACATACGGTACATCAATGTTAAACAGCCTGGAAACAGCTCTTTCGGCAGAAAGATTGGCTACCTATCTTGCATTAACTAGTGGCGATCGGAAGCACTCCATTCTTTTGTATCTGTGGAACGCTGAATTAAGCGAATCGCTTCAATTTCCTGTTCATATACTTGAAGTCAGTGTTCGCAATGCTATTCATAGAGAGTTGTCTCGTGCATATGGGAGTAATTGGTACGCTCATTCACGCTGTTCCTTAAAACCACCATTAACAAATATAATCCGAAGAGTCACCGACAACCTAACTACTGAAGGCAAGCCTATTACACCGCCACATGTGGTTGCCAGTTTAACAATGGGGTTTTGGATCTACCTCTTATCCAAACACTACGAAACACTACTGTGGCGCTCTTATCTCATTAAAGCTTTCCCTTTTGCACCTAGACCTTTTGAGCGCAGTAAAGCACGTGTAGCATTGAATAACATAAGAATCATTAGAAATCGAATTGCTCATCATGAACCCATTTTATCTAAACACCCGCAGCAAATTTACAATCTTATTTTAGAAACCACTAGTTGGATATCTCCCGATACAGCAAATTGGGTTGGCCATCACTGCCGATTTGACCAGGTTTGGGCTGACCGTCCTCCGATTAAGTTTCAATGAATTCTGTGTTAATAATTGCGTTGCGGGAAATCCCACTATATAGAGCGATCTCACAAAAATCTCACAACTTTCTCACAATTTGCTCACAATTATTGATTAAGCTCTAATAGTGCCAGTTTATGAGCATTAAAAGAAGCGCGAAAAGGTGCAAAAGGCATGGGTCACGAGATTCAAACCAATCATACAAAATCAGATCCGATCGACCACATACTAAGGTTCGATCCAAACGACAGCGAAAATGGAAACAAGTTGGCTGTTGAATTTGTAGGCAATCGTGCCAACGTAAAGGTGGATCCCTCATCTGCCGACGCTGTTCTCAAAGACAGTCGGCTAGAAATAGGCAAAGACTCACTTGCTTTTCAAGATCGCCAAGCTAAGGACTTAGACTCAGCAGCCGGTTCAGACGATAAGTCAGAAACCATTCCGCTTTCGCTCGAACAGCAAGCAAACCTTAGGGCAGGAGCCATGAACGGTTTCTTTGCCAATCACCCAAAAGCAGTGGGAGCACCAAAAACCCAAGCCGAATATCAATCACACTTTACTAATGCCGGATTGCCCGCTCAAGTTACTCCAGGCTATCCCAATTTTCCTGGACAGCTTGGACAACAGCTAATGCCGGGACAACCGGGTTATTTCCCGCCGATGCCTGGACAATCAGGTTATTTCCCGCCGATGCCGGGACAACCGGGTTATTTGCCGCCGATGCCTGGACAACCGGGTTACAACCCATTCCAACCCAATCAAACACTCACTCCAGAGCAGCAGCAACAGCAGCAGCGCGCAGAATTTATCAAAACCCTAAAACCACACTATGACGTTAATAGCCCAGCAGGAGTTGATGAGGTTAATAGCTTGGCACTCAAAGCTGGCGCAAAATTAGCCATATACATTGGTCCAACGAACATCCCTGATGATGACCGCTTCCCATTAAGACCAGGACTCGAAGACTCTAAAACTATGCTCACTAATGTGCTTCCACAATTAGAAAATTCGGAGCGCGGAAAAGCAATTTTTGTACGTTGGACTCCCGGACAAAATGCACAACAGATTGCCGGAGCTTTAGGTATACCTGCAGGACGAGGAGGAAGACCACCGCGCATGGTGGTGGTTAATCCAACTAATAAAGTAGTTGACTTAGACCAACGCGGTGTAGTCGATGCTAACCAACTAAAGACGGCTATTAATAAGCCTCAATTGAGATAGAAATATTATGAGCAGAAATCCTACAGAAACAGCTAACACACAAAAATCTCGTGAAGAAAGCGAGAAGAAATTAAAGGCGGGATTATCTCCGGAAAATCAAGACCGGTTCGAAGAGGCTTGGAAAAAACTTTCTGCGCCCTCTAAAGATACTGCTGGTAAATCAGAAAAAAAACCAAATGTAGATCAAGATAAACCCAAGAAAGAACCAGAAAAAGAAAATAAGAATATTGAATTGGCTCAAGTGAAAGTACCGCCGGCAATATCAAGACGCGTCGCTTCAGATCCAACTGACATTCCAGTTCCACCAAAGGCACGTGAGCGATCCAACCCTACTACATCAATAGATTCCAGAGTAAGATTAGACAATGCTTCACGAGTGCTAGAAGATCGTCCTGTAAATGTTCATCACGAAATTACACTTCCAGCAGTTAAAGCCAGAGTAGGATTTGATGAATTCAATCGACCCGTGCAAACAGTGTATCAGAACGGAAGAGCAGTTAGAGCAACGTATCTAGGCCAAACGACGCAGATTCAAAGCCTCACAGAACAAACCCCTAGCGGGCAGAAACATATATATAACCAAGATGGGCTAAGTAACAGATTAGTCAGAAAGGGCAGTAATGGTCAGGTGGAGGAAGAAATTTTCAATGCCCGTATGTATAGTAATGGATTAGCGCATTTTGATCACAGAGACAACGTTTCCACCATTTTCCTTCCCAAAGGTTCGGTTGAATACGGACATATCGCTGTAGGCGATTCTAATTACGCCTGGAATTTCCGCGCTCAAAGAGATCTACCAAACGCTACTCATTTAGAACCACGTACTCAGCCAACATTTATCGTAGAGCCAGGGACTGGACGATTAGCAGCCACCCTGGCACCAGAACAGGGTCTGGTAGGTGCCAACAGCAGCGCTGAAGGCGGCATAGATCGTTATTATACTTATATCGATAACGAAACGATGGAATTAAATAAAGTCACACGGGTGACTACCAAAGCTGGTGTTAGATATGCTCCTGAGTATACCGTTCGTAACTGGACGCCAGATGGGACACAGTACTATAAAGATAGTTTTACTGTATGGAATAACCCACAAAAAGATAGATGGGGCAACTTTTTGTACAACACTACTCAGTACAACGGTCCGGTAGAATTCTTTAAGGATACCGCCTCTCTTCGTTATGATAGACAACTCAGTCCAACTATGAAAGTAGCCGTCATCAATAATCCTAATGGTTCAATTGAGTACGCTGACCAGACACAAAAAGATAGTGGTGGTAATTCGGTAGTACGATTCCTTGATACAAAAACCTTACAAGTAGTAGCTGTGCAACATGAAGACAGCAATGGCAGGCTTGGTCAGAAATACGTTAAGGGCGGACCTTATGAAGTACATGATGACGGATTTGTTAAATACACCGATGCAGACCAAATTGTTAACTGCATAATGCCCAATCGAGAAAAATACGCACTGAATGGCGGTGATAATACTTATTTGAAATACGATGGTTCCGGACAACCTCTTGCCTTTGGCTCATTAGTTAATGGCGATCCTGATTTGCAGAATTTTATTGCTTATCAAGATAGCGCAGATGCTCGCGGAAAACCTAGTACTGCAGCATACGAGGTTGTTAGAGGCGAAGTGGTTCGAAAGATCGATTCTGTTGGAGATGTTGCCAAAGATGGATCTTACTGGCATGGTGCAGTCGCTTACAAAGATGGCACAGGTAGAATGACAGTAGAAAGACCCAATGCAACTATTCATACCACGCTTGATGGCAAACCCATTGATGTACACGCCGGCAACGCTTTTTATGACAGGACAACCACAATAACTCTTGGTAAAGATAATGATTCTCAAAAACCAGAGAAAAGAGAAGAGAAATTAGTAGAAAAAGATAAGGAAGGTAAACCAACCGGCGACACATATATTAGAACACTTAATCGTGTTGATCCTGACCAAGCTTATGACCATAACCTGCCACTTTTAGCGGTAACACAATATTACGAAACGGTCGCAAGAATTCCAGCCGGAACGACCGAAAGCACATTAGTTATGGATAGCCGAACAATGGGGATAACTTACATCGCTCAAGAAATAACCGACGACACAGATATGCATCTTACTCGCA
>Ga0206992_1220_pt1 | contig 11228 bp, 10 predicted proteins | sample Alteio_BWMinCont_6_FD_153267 | JGI IMG/M metagenome (GOLD analysis project Ga0206992, IMG submission 153267) | Enriched cells from forest soil in Barre Woods Harvard Forest LTER site, Petersham, Massachusetts, United States -... | ecosystem: Environmental > Terrestrial > Soil > Temperate forest >... | reverse complement strand
TTGTAACTTCTGACCCGTTGCGACGCTGCCGGCAAAGCTTCACATAGTTCAATTATCACCGGTATTTTTGTTTGTAATTTGTGAATATTTTTTTGATAGTAGCCTTCTTTGCCAATCAGCAAGACTCGGCTAGCGGCAAGAGACTGTTTCCCATGCAAAGTTTCACAAAGCCTGACGCTATTTCTAACCGATGTTTCTCCCTCTGCTAATATACGAAAAATTTCCGACCAAACAATTTTTTGCATGGTGTCACTTGGATCCAGCGTTCGCAGTAAATTCTGAATTGTTGCCGCAGCCTCGCCGACGCGTTTAAAACCAAGCGATCCAGCTGAGCCGGTTATTTTGTGCGCCCACTGAATAGCCTCATCTTTAGCGGCGGCATTGGTAGGATTTTGCTGAACCACGCTAATAGCCTTGGACAATTCGCTCCAGGTTTGTGCCAATCCCCTGGCATATTCCGTTTTTGCCTGTTCAATCCTTTGCTGTCTTTCTAATTTGCTGGACTGTTCATCGATGAGTTGTTGTAAAACAGTGGATGGGAGCAGGGTTTCGATTTGCTGTAAAAATAATTCAGGCACGATTGGTTTCGTATCTAAAAGTGTTTTGGGTTCTATGTCTGCCAGTTTAAAAACTCCCATTCAGGTTGATTTTATTTATGCCGGTTGCTCCGTGCTTCTTTCGGAGGTGCCTGCCAAAGCTGAAATCGAGCGAACTTGCGACAAGTTGCTGTCTTACAGACAAGCTAATCAACCCCGCATTCTTACGGTCGATGATGATGAAATGCTCACTAAATTTATCGCCAGTATTCTCGTTGAAGAAGGTATGTTGGTTTCACCCCTTAATAAACCGATTGAGATCAGGGAAACTCTTGAGCAATTTCAACCAGATATTGTGCTGCTGGATGTCCTGATGCCGGGTTTAAGCGGCTACGATATCTGCCGGCAGCTTCGCTCTAGTGAAAAATGGAAAGATTTACCAGTAATCTTTTTAACATCTAAAAACGATCAGGCCGGCCGTGCAGCCGCTTTCCAGTCCGGTGGAAATGATTTTCTAAGCAAGCCAATCTTAGCTGAAGAATTAGTCTTGCGTGTAAAAAGTCAGCTTGATTTCGCGACCAAACAACAAAAGGCATTAAAGCCTGAGCGCCAGGCCGGCATCTTGGATGGAGAAAGATTTATCAATGCCGCTAAAACTTTGATTGGCAATGCCGGAACCAATACCGCCACCTCTCTCGTTTTACTGAGCATAGATGAACTTACAAACATAAGTTTTAATCATGGCATTGCCGCAACTCAAGAAGTTCTTTTATCACTAAAAAATCTTATTCAATGTCGTTTTCGATCCGAAGATTTGAGAGGATGCCTGGGGGAAAATATGTTTGCTATTGTGTTTTCAGGTGAACGGGAAGCAATCATTTCTAAGGTGATAGATAAATTACAAGAAGAATTTTCAACCATTCCCTTTACCAGTGGCAAAGGTGCACATTTTCGAGCCACCTTTTCTGCCGGACTGGTTGAATACCCGCTTGATGGAACTAATTTAAATATGTTACTGGATCTCGCCAATCAGCGTCATTTGAGCAGCAGAAAACAAAAACCCGGCGCTGCCGCTTTTGTCAGTTAATTCCGTCGTATATTCAAAGCCAGGCTTGGACGGCAAGCGAGAACGGATAGAACGAATACTTAAGGGTGCTGAAAACCGGCGCATATTCGACACGTTGAATCATGCCGGGAAAATTATCTTTTAAATCATAAACAACTTCCTGCAAATCTTCTTGCGTTTTTACTTCTACATTAATTTCAAAATCCCAGATACCTAATGTTTTAATAAGCCAGGTAATATGACGGTGAGTTCGGCAATATTCAAATAATCGTTCTTCATCACTGGAGCGAAAATTTTGATGCTTGAGTAATAAATTGATGCTCTGATATCCTATTAATTGCGGCTCAATCCAGGCAAAATAGCCTGTAATTAATTCTTCTTGCTCCATCCGTCTTATACGATTCCTCACTGCTGTGTCTGACAATTTCACTCGCTTAGCAATATCAATTAATTTGGCTCTGGCATTTTTGGATAGAATTCTCAAAATTATGTCGTCTGTCTCGTCTATTTGCACGCGCTGATCAATGCGCCCGCCAAAATAAGTGGGTGGATTTGGCGGTTTGCAGGCATCAAGCAAATATTGCTTCGGATAATGGGTGATACTAATTCTGGTAATAACGTCCTGCCGGTAAATGAAATCACTAAAAGTATTGGTTATCTCAGTTAATAGATCCATCATAGAACTTGGATCACGAGACAAGATATCGGCTACGTAATCGTAGGTGCCACCACTGCGACCAAAATACAGACAATAAGGATGATTAATAAAAAACTTGACGAAAGCCTGCTCCTTTGCCCTGGTCATACGCTGTGTGCAGAAATTGAGCCCATAATCCATATAACCGAGCCGGGCTGAATTGACATAACCAACAAAGAATTTCAAAATGCCGCGATCAATCAAGCGATCAATTCGATACTGGATTACATCTGGCGCCAGACCAACCACCTTAGACAACGCCACATTGGTTTGGCGCGCATCTTGCTCAAGCGCAAACAAAAGTTTTCGATCTTTTAAATCAAGTTCCATAATAGCCATTATTCCAAATTTTCGAAGAAATATCACTTAAATTATTCGCAAACAAGCAAAACAACTAATGAAATTGTAATTAGAAAAACAATCGCTAGCCAGTATAATCAGTGCACTATGCAACTGCCCAAAAAGTGAACTGCTGCTATGGTTGGCAAGATGACAGTTAGAGTTCCCATGCTCAGCAGCGACGATGTTCAGCAAATACTTAACGCCCATGATGGGAATGTGATCTTTGCGCAAGCACTAGATCAAATTGCAGATCCTTCTTCGCTGCTGAAAATGATGTCGCAGTTTATAGAATTCAATTCGGTATTTGCTGCTGGTGTTGCTAATCTTGCTGGTCAGGTAGCATGCAGAAAGGAATTTTTTCGAGACAAAAACGATAAAATTGACGTCCTGGCCGATCGCAGCTGTGATATTGCCGCCTTAATTTATTTTGCTGCCATTGATGAGTTTGATCGCAAAAAGACTCATCGGTCCACGGCCCAAAACACGCTCCATGCTATGTCTCAATTTCTGGGCTATGACAATAATAAAATCAATAAACTTACCGATATTGTTAACAATACCAGACGAACGACAGAAAAGGTCCGTCAAGGCTATTGTTTGAGCAGAAAACCTGCGGCGTCTGATTTATTCAAGGGCATTGGATTCCATATTGGTTCTGAAATCCTGGCAGTTGAAGAATTTCGTATTCTTGATTCGTATCTGCATACCAAACATCCAGCTATGGTCAAATATCTTCAATCGTCGGATTCATATCAATGGATAGCAGTCCATCCCATAGTAGAGGAAGATCATTTTCAAGCCGCTCTGGAAGCAGCAAATCTTGCACTACAATACTATAAACACAACGGGCAACCAAAGACCTGGATTCTCGAAGGACTGACAAACTTTGCCGCAGTACAGACAGAGTTTATGTCGTCACTATCCAGACTAATTTCAATTCGCCCCGATTAATTGCGCGCGGATCACTTCAGAAATTCTCCTGATAGTTGCCAGACTCGCACTTTCATAGTCTCTGTCTTCGTAGCGCTGAATTTGCTGGGCAGATGTGCCTATTCGTTCTGCCAGGTCTTTCTGAGTCCAATTAAGCGCAATACGAGCTTTAATAAGACACGAAGGCAAATCTTTAGCCATACCAAGGTATTTTACTAATTTACTAATGCTTCGGCCAGATTTAAGATCATCGTATTCTTTCAATTCGCCTTTAAGAGTTTCTATCAAGCCGTTAGTTGCCGCCTCTTGCAGAGCAATTGTTTCCTCATCATACTCACCTTTTGCTCTTGCCTCTGCAAGATAATCGAGCGTTGTCTTAAATCTAGCCACATGTCCTTGTGTGATTAAATATTGGCGATCGTTTTTGATCATGATAATGTACCTGGGTCAATCTGAATAATACCTTTTCGAGCGTGGTCTCTGCCAAGATGCTTCGTGCATGCCTTCAGGCTGGGCTTATCGTGTCTAAGCAGGTTCGTTAAAAGCTGCGCCTACTTAGTACTACAGAAAAGTTCGACGAAGGTTGTAGGGGCGAAGTTCACGAGCCCGTGTTTTTGAGTTTCTCCGACACGCGGGCTCATAAATTTCGCCCCTACAGTTCCAAAGTAGACTATCTCTCCAAAGCACGCACAGCAACTTATTCCAGGTACCTGCACTCACACGATATGCCTACCCTCATGCAGCTTTCCATTAGATTCATATGCTGGAATCATAACACACCTTTTTCATCCTTAACCACTCAAAACAACAATTTAATCCAGAAGAATTTTGGTTTATTGGCTTCTTACTGTTACTACGAAAAAGGGACCCAAAAAGTTCATTTTTTGAGATTAAATCTATCCGAATAGCCAGAACGTCCTTATCTAGGCAGCCTAAAAACGGGCGTGATATTATGGCGCGGGCACACGATTTAAAAATTTGACAACTTGAATATGAGTAAAACTCACTCTTCTATATCCGCCGGCGCCAAACTAAAAGCCGCACTAAAAGCTGAAAAGCCTTTGCAAGTTGTTGGTGCCATTAATGCTTATTGCGCCATTATGGCGAAGAAAACGGGCTTTCGTTGTTTATATGTCTCGGGCGCTGGTGTGGCAAATGCTTCGTATGGCATGCCGGATTTAGGCATCACAAACTTAGATGATGTTTTAATTGATGTTATGCGCATAACTGATGCTACATCGTTGCCTATATTAGTGGACGTTGATACCGGATTTGGTGACGCTTTTGGTATTGCTCGCACGGTTAAGGAAATGGAGAAGGTAGGAGTAGCTGCTATACACATAGAAGATCAAGTAGCCGACAAAAGATGCGGGCATCGCCCCAATAAAGCTCTGGTCGAGAAAGAGGAAATGTGTGATCGCATAAAAGCCGCGATTGACGCCAGAACAGATTCGGATTTTATAATCATGGCACGCACAGATGCTTTAGCAAGTGAAGGACTGGATTCGTCTATTGCTAGAATGAAAGCATATGTAGCAGCAGGCGCGGATATGATTTTTGCTGAAGCAGTAACAGAACTAAATCAATACAAAAAAATTAGCGAAGCAATCAATGTACCAATCTTAGCTAATATAACTGAATTTGGTAAAACACCTATGTTCACTGTCGATGAGCTTAAAGGAGCAGGGGTTAGTTTAGTGTTATATCCGCTCTCCGCCTTTCGCGCTATGAATGCTGCTGCACTTAATGTTTATAAAACACTACGCAAAGAAGGCAGCCAAAAAAATATTCTCAGTGCTATGCAAACTCGTGATGAATTATACAAATTTCTCGATTACGAAAAATACGAAAAGAAACTAGATCAGTTATTTGCCAAAAAGCATTTGTAGGAGCGAAGCTTGCGAGCCCGCAAAGGAACAGGGAGAAATCACAATGACTTCACAAAGCACAACCAGTACCGCATCTCCAAAACCAGGTGGCTTAGCCGGCGTCAGCGCAGGTGAAACCGCTATATGCACTGTAGGCAAGACTGGGGTCGGGTTAACTTATCGCGGTTATAGCATTGAAGATCTTGCTCAACATGCCACTTTTGAAGAAGTGGCTTATTTGCTCTTATACGGCAAATTGCCCAATAAAATACAGCTAGAAACATACACAAAAGAATTATCTCAATTGCGCGACTTACCTGCCTCGCTAAAAACAATATTAGAACAATTACCAAAAGATGCGCATCCAATGGATGTGCTGCGAACCGGTTGCTCTGCTCTAGGCAGTATTTTGCCCGAAAATAAAGAACATGATCAAGTTTTTATTGCCAATAAACTAATGAGCTGTTTTCCCTCTATGCTGCTTTACTGGTATCACTTTACCCAATCCGGCAAAAAAATTGACCTGAACACGGGTGAGCCAAGCGTTGCCGGACATTTTTTGCATTTGTTGCACGGTAAAAAACCGGATAATGATCAAATTGCCTGCATGGACTGCTCAATGATTTTATATGCCGAGCATGAATTTGCCGCCTCTACATTTGCTGCTAGAGTTACCGCAGCTACTTTATCTGATTTTTATTCGGCTATTACTTCCGCTATCGGCACTTTACGGGGTCCATTACATGGCGGAGCTAATGAAGCCGCTATGGAACTGATTCAACAATTTAAAGATCCAGATGCGGCTGAAGCAGGCTTGCGAAAAATGCTGACAGAGAAAAAGTTGGTAATGGGTTTTGGCCATCGCGTATATAAAAATTGCGATCCCCGCAATGCCATAATTAAAGCCTGGTCACAAAAGCTGTCACAGAAGAAGGGCGACATGAATCTATTCAATATCTCAGAGCGCATTGAAAAACTTATGTGGGATGAGAAAAAGCTATTTGCCAACGCTGATTTTTACAGCGCCTCCGCTTATCATTTATTAGGTATTCCCACGAAAATGTTTACGCCTATTTTTGTTATTGCTCGCACTTCCGGTTGGGCGGCCCATATTTTTGAACAACGCGCCAATAATAAATTAATTAGACCTACAGCCGATTATATTGGCCCAGAACCACAACCATGGTTACCTATCGACAAAAGATGAGTTGTAGGGGCGGGGCTTGTCTCCGCCCATTCGAAGCATAATAATAACGAAGAAATTATAGGGGCGAAGCTTGCGAGCCCGTTCGAAGTGAAGTAATAATGAAAGAAGATCAGAGATTCGACAGTCCCGTTGAAGAAATCGCCGAGTACATCGACAGTTTTTCTTTGGAAGGTCGTAGCGAAGCATATCGCACTGCTCATTATTGTTTATTGGATAGTATTGGCTGCGCTATTTTGGCGCTGCGCTATCCTGAATGTACTAAGTTATTAGGTCCAATTGTCCCCGGCACAGTTGTGCCTAATGGCTGCCGCGTACCGGGAACTAATTTTATTCTGGATCCAATTACCGGCGCCTTCAATATCGGTTCTATGATCCGCTGGCTTGATTTTAATGACACCTGGCTAGCCGCAGAATGGGGGCATCCATCCGATAATTTGGGTGGCATTCTGGCGGTGGCCGATTATCTAAGCAGAACAAATAACAAAAAGCCTTTGCTTATCAAAGACGTTCTTACCTATATGATCAAAGCACATGAAATTCAGGGAGTTCTGGCGCTGGAAAATAGTTTCAATAAAGTTGGGCTTGATCACGTTGTCTTAGTTAAAGTGGCCACTAGCGCTATCGCTACTAAAATGCTGGGTGGATCAAAAGACCAGATTTTAAATGCATTATCCAATGCCTGGATTGATGGACACCCGCTGAGAGTCTATCGCCATGGCTCCAATACTGGCTCGCGTAAATCATGGGCGGCAGGTGACGCTACTAGTCGTGGTGTGCAATTAGCTCTGATGGCCATAAAAGGTGAAATGGGTTATCCAACTGCATTGTCGGCAAAGACCTGGGGATTTGACGATGTGTTTTTTCTGGGTGAGCAATTAAAAATAAAACAGGCATTCGGCTCATATGTAATGGAAAATATTTTATTCAAAATTGCCTATCCGGCCGAATTTCATGCTCAGACGGCTCTTGAGTGTGCCATTAAATTACATCCCCAAATAAAAAATAAAATTGATGAAATAGAACACATTGAAATTACCACCCATGAATCAGCACTGCGTATTATTGATAAAAAAGGTCCACTTAAAAATCCAGCTGATAGAGATCATTGCATTCAATATATTACGGCAGTGGGTCTTCTATTCGGCACACTCACTGCCGATCACTATGAAGATGAAATAGCAAAAGATCCACGTATCGACCAACTGAGAGAAAAAATGATCTGTGTCGAAAACAAACAATACACTAAAGATTATTTAGATCCTAACAAACGTTCAATAGCCAATGCCGTACAAATATTCTTTAAAGACGGCAGCAAAACCGATCGCATTGCAATTGAATATCCACTCGGTCATCGCCGCCGCCGCCAAGAAGCCATTCCATTACTAATGCAAAAATTTGAAAATAATCTAGATATTTTATTCGATCAAAAAAGAAAAAAAGAAATTATGACTGCCTGCAGCGATGCAAAAAAGTTTCAGTCTCTGCCCATAAACGAATTTATTGATCTGCTTTTACCCAAAAAGTGAGCAAAGACCTGAAGATAGGCACTTCGTCGTGCCCGACTCCAGATCATGCTCCACAAACATCTGCATCCGCTAGTTTTTCTCCTTTCCCTCGCGACGAGTCTCCCGAAACATCACCATTAACGGATGCTCGGAATCATCGTCTTGATACTGTTCTCTGGGATAACCGAAAGCCTGGCCGAGTTCGAGCCAAAAGCCCCAGAACAGACTATAGATCGAATCAATATGGGGCTCTTCTGAATCATCCATCTCTGGAGCCAAGCCACTCAACCTCTCGGCAATGTCCTGTAGATAGAACAGGCGGCCAAAGAGCTCGCGTGTTTTTCTGTCATCGACGACCACCAGGGGAGACCCCTGCCAGGCATCAATGAATTCCTGCAAAACAGCCTTCTGGCGCTCATCAAGACTCACTGTCTTGAGGCTTGCCAGAACCGCATCAAGATTTTTTTGCAGATTGGCAAATTCGAGCCGCACTGCTTCTCTGCATTCTTCCACTGATTTCATGTCGACCTCCGAATAAGTCATCTGGTCTCATCGTATGGTAGTCGTAGATACCCGATTGTCCGTGCGTGAGAGTAGGCACTTCATCGTGCCTTACTCCAGATCATGCTCCGCAAGCGTACGCCGATCAGCAACAAACTAATGCCGATCTTTCACCTCTCTGATTGACTGTCGAAACAAGTCTACCAACGGGTGCTCTGCTAAAAGACCCTCCAGCCAGTCAAAGCCTAGCTGCCGTCCCACGTTACTCCAGAACGATTCAAACAGAGCATAAGGGCCATCGACATGTGTCCGATCGTCCTCTAGTTCTGGAGCCAGATATCTCAGTCTTTCGGCAACCTGCTGGGCTCTGAGCAACGTCGTGAATGGCTCGACAGTTGGATCTGGATTGTCGAGCACCAATGTAAACGCTGACCAGGCAGCAACAAATTCCTGCAGAGTTGTTTGTTGCTCATGGTTCAGGTTTACCATTTCTAAATCTTCTAAAACAAGTTCAATATTTACTCGCAACAGGCTTAGCTCATCCTCAAATGCGTTCATTCCCTCTTCGAGCGATTTCGTATTCATCTCACAACCTTTCTAGCGACATATGTCGCGTCAGGTACTTTTGAAGCTGAGTCGCCTGTTCTAAAACACCTAGTCTCACAACCCATCACGCGACGGGTTCTCGATTAGGGTTTAGCTAGGGTCAGTAGGGAATTAGGGAATTTCTCTCATCGATGAGATAAATGAAGACACCATACCCTGGCAAATTGCTTGAGGCAAAATCAACGGTGGGGAATAGAAATGTTGCGCAATTTACACTACAACCGAAGGACTAGTTAATTGATTGGCAATACGGCTTTAGCGTAATAGCCAGCCATCTCTATGACATATTTTTTATGGTAATTTGGCGTACAAATTTTTGCACCACAAGTTAGCGCAGCTCGCGCGAGGGTTTGAAGGGGCGATGCAATCGACCCGCAAAAATTGATTCCTAGACGTATTAGCTAGAACTCATCAAACAACTAGGCCTATCATGTCTAAGCAGGTTCATTAAAAGCTGTGCTTACTTCTACTACGAAAAAGTTCGACGAACCTGGTAGGGGCGAGGCTTACAGAGCCCGTGTTCTCCTGCCTGCTTTGACAGGCGGGCTCATAAATTTCGCCCCTACAGTCCTAAGGTAGATCATCTTTTTAAAGGATGCACAGCTTTACCTGCACTGACGCGATAGGCCTGTCAAACAACTGTTTATAGCTTGCGCTAGCTGTAAAGCAGAATTTAATATGGCTAAATTTGAGCTAATATCACCAACTTTATCCCGGAAGAAGCCCGCTGTCATAGAAATGTTTGTTCTTTTGGACAGCATATTAGTTTTGTGATTTTGAGCTGTTCAGGCTTGATTTCGCTCAGAGATTTTTGAGAGGGTTAGGCCTGTTTTCGTCTCCTGTTATTGGTTTTTGAGTATTGGCTGAATAATTCCCTGTGTTTGATTGATCCTCCCCGCACGCGGGGCTGGATAAACATTGGGCACGATAAGCCGCACTCGAAGCAGAGAGACATTACTAGGTTCATCTTAATGGAGACTTGGAATGGGTTCATCGATAATTGAGGTCTACGATCGATACACGGAAAAAGCTCTGCGACACAAGCGCCCTGATCTGGGCCAACTGCGCCGGACATATGGTGGGTTTGCCATCATTTCCAGAAAAGGTCCCAACGGCCCCGAAGTGTTGGTCAAACTGCGTCCGGGGCCAAATGGCAAGTACGATTTGCCCGGCGGAGGCTCAGACGACGATGCCTCAAATCCGAAGATGGACGAAGTGGCTGTAGACGAAGCCTGGGATGAGGTGCTTTTGCGCTGCAAGGTAATTGCCGCCATTGGTGAGCCCTTGCACTGGGTCTTTAACAAGCAAGGGGTCGAAGTCTGGGATACGGCTCAGGCTTTCCTGATGGAATGGCATGGTGAGCCATCGACAAGTCCAGAAGCTCTAAAGCTAGCTTGGATCTACGACCGAGCGTCGCTTTTCAGTCTGGATCTTGTGGGCCACACTCCAGATCCAATCAATCCGATATTCGGTCGGATGCCAGCCCTAATCGAGGACGGACGTTCTTGCGCGGGGCAGCCGTTCCTCAAAGTGCCACTCACGGCCAAAATCCGCGACCTTGTCGTCGGCGACTTGCGCCCCGACAAGTTTTCGCTAGTCGATGGCGGACGGTACTTCGGCCGCCCGTACTGGGAATTCACCAGCACCGGACTGCAACTTTACCTCGCCCTGTACTACAGGCTAAACCCCTATGAGTACAAGGGCCGCTTCACCGGTATTTTCGATTAACCAAGGTCAGGTTTCACAAATTCATTCCAACCAACGAAAGGAAATCCCATGACCGGTCCAATCTTCGAGCAGTTGTTTTTCGCGCAGATGCCGAATAGCCTTAACTGGGATGGAGTTTTGGCTTTCAGTCACCAACTCCTGAGCGGCACGCTCGGGGTACACAGACACGCCCCGGAGACTTTGATATCATCCCACAACCGTGCAAAGGTTTATCCGCAGGCCGCGATCACATCTGTGGCCAG
>Ga0206992_1212_pt1 | contig 11248 bp, 14 predicted proteins | sample Alteio_BWMinCont_6_FD_153267 | JGI IMG/M metagenome (GOLD analysis project Ga0206992, IMG submission 153267) | Enriched cells from forest soil in Barre Woods Harvard Forest LTER site, Petersham, Massachusetts, United States -... | ecosystem: Environmental > Terrestrial > Soil > Temperate forest >... | reverse complement strand
TTCCACAGTGCGTTTTATGTCGCAGGCACCAAGATCTTTAAATATGGCTTCTACCTTTTTTGCTTCCTCACCAGTTCTTGTGTGGACCGAGAGCAGGATATTACCCTGACGAAGATTGGTTTCGTATCGTTTAGCCTCATACTCCGGTATGCCCCAGCCAATTAGACCTCCTACTACTCCGCCGACGCCACCACCTATGGCAGCACCGCTGAGTAAGGCCATTATTGGGCCAGCAGCTATAAACGGTCCTAAGCCAGGGATGGCCAGGGCACCAATACCGGTGAGCCAACCTAAAGCTCCACCTAATATGGCTCCGGTACTTGTTCCAGCGGAAACGCCCTCTGCTGCTTTTGTGTCATTTTTTAAGGCGACATTTTGTGAGCCGCTGACATCTGGCAAAAGCGCAGAGACATCTTTATTTTGGAAACCCGCGATTTTAAGAGCATTGACAATTACAGCTGCTTGCTCTTCGGTTGGTACAATGCAAAATACTGCTTCTGACATAATTACCTCCTTCCAAATTAATGGAGTAAAGTCAACGTTACCTGGGGAATTTTACTTCTAATTCATTTTTATAATTGACGCCACAATATTGCTGCGCCAAGCGATCTATGATTTCTTTTTCACGGTTATTATCAACCGGTCCGCGTAACACCACATAACCACGCCTGTCTATTATTTTTATATTTTTGGCATCCATAGACAGACCGCGTTCGGCTACTAACGCGCGTCGCAATCTAGCAGTTAATTTGAGATCACTTCTGCGATTTGATTGATCTTGTGGCGTGGGATTATCCACATCACGATCACGCATATTCTGAACTGTGTTATCAGCCTTGTAGCCTGGGTAGCGCTCTTGCGCATTGGCATTTGGGAGCATGCATAAAATAAAACCAGGTACGAGAACTAAGCTTAAGGCAATATTAATGGGTTGCATATGTCCTCCTTCTTAATTCAACACTGGCATTATGCCATCGTTTTTTCTTAATTACTTCACCCAACTGGGTCATTGCAGTACCTAATAGGGTAAAAATTTGGATTCGGACTTTTATTTCGGAAACAGCGAGAGTTATTCAACCCGTCGGTCAAAAAGCAATCATTAGTAGAAGTAAAATCAGCCAGCACCAATTAAATGGCTCATTAATATCATCCGGCTTTTGGACGCGCGAAATGTTTGTGTCCATCGACTAGTTTCAGTTGTTTGCCCGCGCGCCTGGCAGTCCTTTTAGAAACAGTTTTGCGGCCATTAGTATTTTCCAGACTGCGTTTCAGGGCTTCCATTAAATCTATGACTTCACCTTTAGGGGCTCCTAGCTTTGGCTGTTTAATTTTCACTCCTTCAAGTTTAGCGTCGATGACCTTTTGGAAGGCTTCCCGGTAATGGTCTTTATACATTTTTACATCAAATGGTTGTGCCATCATATCGATAAGCTTTGAAACCATATTTAACTCTTGCTGTGATGTTTTTATTTTGGACAATTTGGTGTTTAGATCGACTTTGATTTCGTCCGGATAAAACAAAGGATTTAGAATTAATATGCCACCAACTGGGCGCAGGCAACACAGTCTTTCTTTCGATCGTATGGTAAATGAGCCGATGGCAACCATATCTTTTCCTTCAAGGGCGTTCATCAATAAATTAAACGATCGGGTGGTTTTCGCTTCAGCTTGCAGATAATAATTTTTATCAAAATAAATAGGATCTATCTCTTTCATTTTTACAAAAGCCTGGATGACGATAGTATCTTTGGTTGGCAATGGCAGAGAATCAAGATCTTCTTTAGTGACTGCCACGTATTTGCCTTTCGAGTATTCGAAACCTTTTTCAATTTCATCCCATTCGACAAATCTTTTGCATTTCGGGCACCATCGTTTTTCTTGGATGCGAGTCTGGCATTTATTGTGAATTTGATGAAATGAAATGCCTTTATTTTCGGTGGCAGAATATAATTTAACCGGTATATTAACCAGTCCAAAATTAATTGCTCCACTCCAGATAGCGCGTTCGCCCATAAGGTTAGACCTCTCAAAATGTGGACTCTCTTGAAGAATTACTTAGTCTTACGCCCTTCTCCGTTGTGAAGTTTGTCATCAAATTTTGATAACATACTAGCAAGATCTTCAGCATGCTCTTCTTCGTTTTCCAAAATTTCTTCGAGCATTCTGCGTGTGGTCGAATCATCATCGCCGAGATATTTTATTATTCCGCGATAAGTATCTATAGCAATTCTTTCCGCTATCAAATCTTCTTTAATCATCTCGACTAGTGTTTTGCCTTCGATATATTGCGAATGGCTGCGCTCAGTCAAAGTATCAGGATTAAGTTGTGGTATACCCCCTAATTGGACGATTCGAGCGGCGATGCGATCGGCGTGTTATTGCTCTTCGTGTGCATGTTCAAGAAATTCTTGTGCTACCGGTTCAGAATTAATACCCTCAGCCATGAAATAGTGAAATTTATAGCGCAAAACACAAATAAGTTCCGTGGCCAAAGCATCATTAAGCACTTTTAGCACCGATTCCCGATTGGCGGTATAACTATCGGTGATTGGACCATCTTGGATGTGTTTACGGGCGCGTTCTCTAATTGCTGCGATATCACTTACGAATTGACTTTTAGGCATGGATTTCCTCCTTTATGAAAATAATAATTGTTTTGTCTTTGTTTCAAGTGAACACAAGTCCATGAGGCTTAATTGCCCGACATGGACTTGATGCTCCACTTGATGCGAGGAATTATTTAAAACAAGATCGTTCTTGTTTATTCTTCTTCCTCTTCTTCCCTCATACTAGAACAGCTCTTGTCGTGAGATTTTGTTGCCGGTTGAGTTTTTTTACTTCTTTCTTCCGGTTTGAATTGGGCCCCATCGCCCTTGCTGCCGGGCTTGCCAGCTTGCTTCCGTTCTTGCAGCTTTTGTTCATCTTCTTTTACGCCGGTGTTGTAACTTGGATTTTGTTTGTTCAACATGATTTATTCCTCCATCAATACAGAAAAGTATATTGGGGATTCCTTTATTACAGTGGCTTTGACTTACCCTGCTACACCGAATAATACACGTTCAAATCCAACGACAAACCATATTTAATATGAGCTTAAAGAAACTTTTTCTCGGAGTAGTTTTAATAATTGAATATTTCATACTGTATTAAATTGGTATTAAACATAGTGTATTTGTTTAAATCAGTGCACAATGGTCTTGATAATTTGGAATTGGAAACAGCACGAATGAGTAATAAGAGGTGCGTCTTTATGAAAAGAATTTTCCAATTTGCTTCCATATTAATGTTTGTCTTACTTGTTGCCGGGTCTACAGTTACAAATAGTTTTGCTGGTACTCTTAGCGACAATCAACTAGAAGACAAGCAGGCAGCCAAGGATGCAAATATCAGCGAAGCTGAAAAATTAAATTCATCAACTCAAAATTCGATAGAAACTGCAACTGCTGTTAATCAAGTGCCGGGGGTTAAAGTTGCGCCAACTGATCTGGAGGCACCTGAATTACCGCCGATAAAAGGGTTTCATCCGATCAAAAAATTATTGCGTCCGGTAGAAAATTTAGAAGGCATGAGCATAAAGCTAGAACAGCAAATTATGAAATTGGAAGGTCCAATTGCCGGCTTACAACCACCAATGCTTAATTTGCAAAAGAAAATGAATGGAGTCGATCAAGATTTAGGCAAGACAAATAACACTTTAGGACAAATGGAAAATCGTTTACAGAGTGTGGAAAATCAAGTTAAAGGAGCTAGAGCGGATATTGATAATGTGCGCGCGGAAATAAGTGCTCTAAAGCAGCCGATTACAGATTTACGCGGGCCAATTGGAAATGTAGCTAAGCCGCTTGAAGCTGTGCAAGTTCAGTTAAATCTTGTTCTGCTGGCGATTTTATTTACCGCTATTGCTATAGCAATCGGTACCCCGATTGCAGCGATACAGATTTATAGAAATCGCCGCAAAATATTTCCTGATTTAAGCGACCAGGAATTGCCTAAATAACAATTTGTTCTCTCAATATCTGCAATAATTGGTTTCGAGAAGTCTCGATGCGCGTGTCGAAATTATGATTCAATTCAACCGGCAATGGTTGTGGGGCGTAATATTGTTCAGCTAAAGTCTTGCTGATTTTTGCCGCGGAATGTTGATGAATTATTCGCCATTCGGCTTCCTTACTTGCATTATTGCTGGATTGAAATTGCAAACGGTCGGCAGAATTCGTAAAATATGTCACTAATTGTTTCCAGCCCTTTTCTTTTTGCTGCATTATCGTTTCTCCTGTGCAGACTTTGAACCCGATCAGGATATTGAGTCTGAGGGTGACTTCTCTTTCTATGATGATGATCCGTTTAGAGCATGTTTAGAGCATAGCCGTAGGTGCCGGTAGGGCGAGGTTCGCGTTTAAAATCTCTTGCTTTATAACAACTGGCACAAAAAATCTTTTTTTCATCGCGCGGTAGAAAAGGCACGGTTGTTTTTTCTCCGCAGACAACACAACTTGTCTGGGTCACACAATCTGTTGGTTTGCCTTCTCGGCGCATGCGCATTAAAACGCGGCAATGAGGGCATCGTTTAGGTTCGTTGGCCAGTCCACGGCTGCTAAAAAAATCTTGCTCCCCAGTAGAAAAAACAAAAGTCTTTTTACATTCGATGCAAGTAAGATCTTTAGGAAAATAAGCTACTTTTGTTCTAGAGGGCGCTTGGGGTAATTGTTCGTTTCTAATCATGGCGATACCTCGAATGAGTAAATTCCGTTTCCACGTTCGCCTTAAATCATGCCCGCAAAACCAAATAAATTCACCCTCCAAGCGGGTAAATTTGCCCACCTGGATTGGCATCCTGACTACTCGAAAGGACTAAAGTATATCTGAAATATATTAAATAATATGATCGGTATATTTATACTAGCTCTTCACGGACTGCTTTTACTGCTGCCTGGGTGCGATCAGTAACAGATAGCTTGTCCATAATTGTTTTCAAATGATTTTTAATGGTGTCAACACTTAAATGCAATTCCAAGGCGATGGCTTGATTTGTTTTTCCCTCGACGATTAAAGTCAATACTTGGATCTCTCGTTCTGATAGATTAAAGCGGTTTGCATTGGCTGACACAGCGGTTTTGTTTTCAGCGCCTAAAAGACGCAGCAAAGAATCGGCCACGGAAGAATCAATCCAAAAATCGCCTTTAGCCACAGCGTGAATAGCTGTAATCAGACGATCATCATTTATGTCCTTTGAACAATAGCCGTTAGCCCCGGCAGCTAGAGAATCGGTAATAATACGCTGGCTATTGTGAGAACTGAGCATTATTATTTTGATCAACGGCTGTTTGAGCCGGATGGCTTTTGTAGCTTCAATGCCGTCCATCAAGGGCATTTCTATATCCATGAGAACAACTGATGGAGAAAAAGATTCGCACAAAGCAATCGCTTCATGACCATCCGTAGCTTCACTAATCACAGAAATTCGCGGATCTTTTTCTATAAAAACTTTAATGCCTCTGCGGGTTACAGAGTGATCATCTACTAGAAGCACGCGAATTAAATCTGTATCTTTCGCCAAAGGGGATCTCCGAGCTTTACAAAATTATTTGAGCGCCTGTAAGGTTAATAGCGAATATCTTACGCGTTTTTTTGATCAAATTACTCTCGATTTCTAAGGGTTAAAAGAATAATTATCAATATAAGCGCGTGTTTGTCGTTGTCAATAGGTTGCGGAATTTGCGAAATGAGTATCTACTGCTCTTATGATCATCAAATAGCAATGCCTGTGAATCAAATAGAGGCTGGCGATTGTATTGCTAAGTAGCGGGCTCGGAAAGCGATTGTTTTTGTGGCTACATTATCGCCATGTCTTTCTCTGATAATAATTGCTAGTTTTTGCAAATTATCGATGACGTCGGGATGATTAAATCCCAATATTTTTTCTCTGGCAATTAGAGTATTTGCGTATAAAAGTTCAGCTTGATCGTAGCGTCTTTCCATACAATAGATAGTTGCTAATGCATCCACCAGGTCTATAACCCATTGTGGTAATTGCCCTAATAGCTGCACTTCCTTGAGAGCTTTGACAAGTAAGTCTTTCACTGTGCAATAATCCTGGCGCTGAAAAGCAGCCACGGCCCTTTTTTCGCCATCAATAGATAAAAATTTTGCTTCCACGCTATTCATATATCTCCCGTTCTTTCTTGATTGCAATTATGCCCACTGTGACAAATAAAATTCATCATCCAAAAGCATAAATAAACTTACCCATCTGAGTAAGTTTATTTACCCGGTCAGGTAGTTCTTTTTTGCAACAGCAATAGAATACTAGTATTAGATAATTTAAATTGTTACGCGGAGGAGTTTATATGAAACTGACTAACAAACTAGCAATAACTTATTGTATTGGCTTGTGTATAACTCCGATTTTACCTGCTTATCCGGATACGCAAACAACCACGGTTAAAACCACTACTGTTACTACGGAAGTATCGCCGGCTACCGGAGTAGCTCCGCTTTTGCTTCCAACGACAACATCCTATATTTTGGTTGATCCAATAACTGGGGTCACTAAAGGAGTTTATAGTCCAGGTGCCGGTGCGGTTGAAACTAAAGACTTAGTACCTGGCCTGGTTGTTATTGATAAAGTATCGGGAAACATAGTAGCTACTGTTAACTCAGCCGGACAAACCGTTGATGTTGTTTCCTCTCCAGCCTTTGACCCATTAGTTTCGTCTATTAATACCAAGCAAAATCAATTGGAAACTATACTCACACAAGCTTTAAACAATGGATCAATTGACGCTGCTCAAGCGGCAGCTTTTCGAACACAACTAGAAAAAATTACAGCTGACGAAGTGTTATATAAGCAAGACGGCATTCTTACCTACGCAGAAGCTCTTTCAATAGCAACACGACTCAATGATTTACAAGATCAAATAGCTTTGGTGGCTCATCTGCCTGCGGTTGTACCGGTGTTGGGTCCAAAGTTCATGACTATCGATGGTAAAGTGGTTATGGTTATGGATGATCTGGATTGCCGCCGGATGAAACTTTCGCAGCGCGTTGATGATGAATATGCAGCTGGGCGCTTATCTGGGAATCAGGTAAGTTCGTTAAAAGAGCTATTGGATTCAACCGCTGCTTTTGAAAGTCGATATAAAAAGAATGGAGAGCTGAGTTCTTCTAAAAAGGATAAAGTAGCGGTTAAATTAGATAACGTCGAAACACAAATGAATAAAGACGTGGCGATTATTAATGAAAAGCGCGCCAAAATAGGCATACGTGTCCAGTAAAACTTTCTGTTTAGCGTCGAGGTAGTGAGACGGTAGTAAACCAGAAATTGCCGATTGATTTTATAGCATCGCAAAATTGATTAAAGTCTAGCGGTTTTACTACGTAGCAGTTGGCATGCAGATCATAAGCTGATTTTATGTCTTCATTTCGCTCTGATGTGGTTAAGACTACAATGGGAATGTGACGCAAGTCGGCATCTACTTTAAGTTCAGCCAATACTTCGCGGCCATCTTTAACAGGTAGGTTTAAATCAAGCAAAATAATGTCTGGGTGCGGAGCATCAGTATACTTACCTTCTTTACGCACAAAGGATATCGCATGCCGCCCATCATTAACATTATGCAAATTATGATGAATCTTAGCGTTAACCAGAGCTTCTTTTGTCATGCGTACATCGGCAGGATTGTCTTCGACCAGCAATATATTTTTAGGACTTAATTGATTAATTGCCATTTTTGCTCCTTGCCATTTCGGAAATAGTGAAATTAAATACTGTACCTTTGCCGGGATGCGACTCAGCCCAAATTTTGCCGCCGTGTCGTTCAATGATTCTTTTGCAAATAGGCAGTCCGATACCGGTACCAGGATATTTGTCTTTGCTATGCAAGCGCTTAAAAGGTTGAAAAATTCGATCAGCATATGTTTGTTCAAAACCAATGCCATTATCACTGACTGAGAACAACCACTGCCCATTTTGACGGCTGGCATCAATATGAATTTGTGGCGGTCTGTCACCGCGAAATTTAATAGCATTGCTGATCAGGTTTTGAAACAATTGTGTGAGAAGAGTTTTATTGGCGGATAGAGCAGGCAACTTATTATAGGTGATTGTAGCATTGCTCTCTTTTATCGCCGTTGCCAGATCAGTTTTTACTCGCTCTATTACTTCAGGCACATCAGTAGTTGAAAAAGTCATTTCCTCACGATCGACACGAGATAAAGAGAGAAGGTCATTAATCAGATTGCGCATCCTCTGCGCTCCATCTATAGCAAACTGAATAAGTTCGTCGGCATTGCTATCAAGACGCCCTTTATAAGTCTTTTCAAGGATCTGTAAACAGCCAGCAATGGCGCGTAATGGCTCCTGCAAATCGTGTGAGGCAACAGCGGCAAATCGCTCCAACTCAATATTGACGCGTTCCATTTCGGCGAGCATAGATTGTTTCTGTTCTGCTTCTTTGCGCGCAGTTATATCAGTGTTAATTTCTACAATAGAAACCGAGTGGTCTTGCGGATCAGTTTTAAGTGCCTGCCGGCTTTCAACAGTAATTCGCCCGCCATCTTTTCGGTAATGTGTTAATTCACCATTCCAATGTCCTTTAGCAAGTACATCTTCTTCCAATTCCGCAAGAGTAGTGGGAAATTCCGTCTTTAGTAGCTCGTGGGTTTTTTGATTAATACATTCTTTTTCTGTGTAACCATACATCTTCTGAGCGCCGCCATTCCAATAACGTATGGTTCCATCTAGATCACGCACAATAATCGCATCGTTAAACAGATCAAACAAAGCTGCTTGTTCTTCTAGTACTTGGATAGCTTCCTTTTTTTCAGTGATATCACGGGTGACTTTGGCAAATCCTGTCAACTGTCCGGATTGGTTATAAAGGGATGTGATAATTATATCTGCCCAGAATTGACTGCCGTCTTTGCGTACACGCAGCCCTTCTTCTTCATAGCGGCCCATTTCTCTGGCCATATTTAATTCCCAGGTGGGGCGGCCATTTTCTCTGTCTTCAGGACGAAAAAAACATGAGAAATTTTTGCCTATGATCTCTTCGGCTTTATAGCCTTTAATACGTTGCGCCCCCTCATTCCAGGTCACTACTGTGCCCAGAGGATCAAGCATAAATATGGCATAGTCTTTTATACCGGACAACAGTACTTCCAAATGCTTTTCGCTATCATGTAATTGTTTGTTTACCTTGTCATAGTCTGCGGCACCTTTCAATTTCAGGGTTCTTGGTACAAGAGGATAAAAAGCGATGGCTGCCAGCAGGGCAATTGCTGCTGTACAGGCTTCTATCGAGCCCATAATCCAATAGAGAGGCTGGAACAATCCCCAGAGTTTTATTATGTGGAGCGCTCCAAAGGCCAGAAGCAACAGGCCTAAAAGCCAAAAAACCAGAGGATGGCTATGCTCTTTTCTAAATTGAAGAAAATGTCTTACGACTAAAAAAAGCGTAAAGCAAGCAATTGCAATCACGACATTGCTTAGAATTCTAGTCCAAAGCAGCAGGGGATCTTGCTCCAAAACACTGTCATGAGGCGTAAATCCATAAGTCTTGTAAGATTGAAACCAGCAAATTAAAGCAGCGCTGGTAACTATGTGAATGTATTGCTTTTTAATCACTTATTCACCCGTCCACTGTCACGACCCGGGGCTACATGATCAGTTTCAATTAAATCAAGCATAGCAAATTCAATGCAAATGTCATTAAAATACTCTGCCTTTGAACATTTCGCGTAATATTTTAAACAGAAGTATATTTATATCTTAGCCGGTTATCGGCCAGCTTTATTTGAGCTGAACCGGCTGAGCGTCCACTTTTATTCTAAATAGCTGAAAAGGCAATTCACGCGTATCTTCACCATAATGAAACCAGGGGCTGCGGTGGAATTGACTGGCAGTCACATATAAATAACCATTTGCAGCTAAACAAAGGCGATCAGGCCAGCAAAGGCGATCGTCTTTGACAATTGATTCTAGTGTGGCGTCTGCGTTGCGTCTCCAAATAATGTTGTTCTCAACATCAGAAAGATAGAGACGATTTTGAGAATCACTTTCCATGCCATCGGATGTTCCTACTTCTCGTCCTATAGACTTGACTGTTTTTTCAACCTCAGCTTCAGATATATGCGAATCACAAAGTTTGGGCAAAGACACTGAATAAATATCTGGGCTGGACAAAGCTGAATAATACAACATATCGCCATTGGTACTGATTGCTAATCCAGAAACACCAGGTGTCCAATCTTTTTTATTGTCTTCCGATTCACGCAAGAGAAGCATTTCGCCATCGGCAAAAATAACAAAATCAGGTTCGGCGGTAACCGAAGGGTGATTATTGAGGCGGCGAATGCCCTTTCCACTTGCTAGATCAACTGCAATAATGGCGCTAGTCCCTGTAGGAGCGGAGTCGATAATTATTGCTGTGCCGTCTTCACCAATCAAGGGATCGATGCGGATATCTTTGAACACCGAGGTTGGCAAAAGAACATTGTTTGAAAAAGGAATGTTTTTGATAATCTGCCCCGTGTGTAGATCAATACCGATTAGCTTACAACCATCTTTTATTTGGTCTCTAAAAATACGCCCGCTATCGAGCAACCACAGACGATTTTTATTGTCTACCGTCGCTGATATAACTGAAATAAGATGGTTGCTGGCATCATTAATATCGGCTTTATTTATTTCAGTGCTGGGGAATGGAATTATTTTATTGTCCTTAACTTCAGCAACAGTATATTCGTGATTGATATCATGCCTGGGAAAGCAGACAAAAATTCTGCCCTCTTTTGTAATGGACACCCCGCGCGGCATATATTCATCAAATGAGGCAACCAGTTCAAGTGTATATTTTTGGGCATTTTTTGCCGGCAACGCGTCGGTGGAGTCATCTGGCGATATCGAATCCCCAGCCTGAACCCCCCTGGTTGCCGGAGAAATGACATTTGTAGGAAGGGCTGAATCAGGCGGCAGATTATCCGCAGTACCCCATGCTGGTACAGATAAAGAGCAAATGCCGCCTGCAACTGCGATGGCTAACGCATCAGCAGCCCATTTCATTGAGTATGCCCAGCTGAAGCCATCTGATCTATTTTACCGTCTAGAGCAAGCAAATCCTGAGCAATCGACATTGCGGCTGTAAAATCAAACTCGTTTGTGGGACTGCCGTTAGATTCACGAGCACGGAGCAATTGTTCTTCTTGCATAAGGCCGTCGGCTTGATCTTTACTTATTTTGCGATTGGCT
>Ga0206992_1218_pt1 | contig 11261 bp, 12 predicted proteins | sample Alteio_BWMinCont_6_FD_153267 | JGI IMG/M metagenome (GOLD analysis project Ga0206992, IMG submission 153267) | Enriched cells from forest soil in Barre Woods Harvard Forest LTER site, Petersham, Massachusetts, United States -... | ecosystem: Environmental > Terrestrial > Soil > Temperate forest >... | reverse complement strand
CGTTGGCGGGAATGTCTGAGTCTCCGATGCCAGGCAAGTCCGGCGCGATCACTGTGAAGCGCTTGGCCAAGACTGGAATGATCGGCCTCCACATCACAGACGTTTCCGCGTAACCGTGCAACAAGAGAAGCGGCGTACCGTGGCCGGCGGTCAAATAGTGCAGCTTGGCACCGTCGACCGTGGCCGTGCGCGAGGCGATTGGTTCAGCTGTAGTCTGTCCGTAAGTGTTCGAGCAGAAGGCGCTGAAGAGAAGAGGACCGAGCAGCGCTAAGGCTAGAAATGGGTTCAAAGCGCGTTTCATTAAGGCTCCTTAAAGAGAAGCACGCGAGGGAAAACGTTTCCGACGGTTGGTTATTGACGACAAGGTATTCTAGGGCACCCTGCCAACTAAAAGATACGCCCCGCACAGATGATCGGCGCGGGGCGTACTCAGTATTTGCCGCTGATTTTAGCGATGCTTGATGAAGTCGCCGGTGTGCAGTTCGGCCATTGCCTGGCGTAGTTGTTCCTGCGTGTTCATGACAATAGGGCCGTACCACGCGACTGGCTCCTCGATGGGTTTGCCCGAAACCAGCAGGAAACGAATTCCTTCTCCGCCTGCTTGCACAACGATTTCGTCTCCGCGGTCGAAGAGCACCAGCGAATGATTGCGGACGTCGTAGACGGGCGCGGCGTTTGGTTTTGCCACGTCGTCCGTGAGCACGGCTCGCGGTTCCGAGGCGTCCCGGAAAGAACCCGAGCCAGCGAACACGTACGCAAAGGCGTTGCGCGTAGTCTCGACCTTCAGCCGCTTGCGAACTCCAGGTGGCACCGAAATGTCGAGGTAATTGGGGTCGGCTGCGACGCCTTCCACCGGACCTCGCTGGCCCGCGAAGGTTCCGCAGACGACGCGCACTCGGGTCCCATCATCCTCGGTGACCTCCGGAATCGCGCTCGCCGGAATATCCTGGTAGCGAGGGTCGGTCATTTTCAGCGCTGCCGGCAGGTTGGCCCACAGCTGAAAACCATGCATGCGCCCCTGGGTATCTCCCTTGGGCATTTCCTGGTGCAGGATGCCGCTGCCGGCTGTCATCCACTGCACGTCGCCAGCAGACATCTTGCCTTTGTTACCGAGGCTATCGCCGTGCTCCACGGAACCCGCGAGCACGTAGGTGATCGTTTCGATTCCGCGATGCGGATGCCAGGGGAATCCCGCCAGATAGTCTTCCGGGTTGTCGTTACGGAAGTCATCGAGCAACAGAAAAGGGTCGAAGTCCCTCGTTTTGCCGAATCCGAAAGCACGCTGCAGCCTGACACCTGCTCCTTCGATAGTGGGCTGCGGTTCAATAATTCGTCTAACCGGCCGGAGTGACATAAATTCTCCTTTTTGCAGGCCGCGCGGCAGACAGATTCGATATGCGCCGCGCGGCCTGGATCGTTCAAGCCTTTACAAATTGAGCTTCGAGCGTGATGGTCACTTCGTCGCCGACGAGAATGCCACCGGTTTCGAGGGCGGTGTTCCAGTTAAGGCCGAAGTCTTTACGGTTGAGCTTCGTGCTGGCCGACAAACCTATGCGCGTATTCCCCCAAGGATCTTTGGCCGAGGGCGTCGGTCCTTCCACGGCGAACACAACGTTGCGGGTTACCCCGTGAATCGTCAGGTCCCCATCGATGGCCAATTCTCCGTCGCGAGCGCGACTTACGCGCGTGGACTTGAATGACAGGGCAGGGAACTTCTCCACATCGAAAAAGTCGGCGCTCTTGAGGTGGGCGTCGCGCTGGGCGTCGCGGGTGGTAATCGAGGCCGCATCGATCGAGGCCTGCACGTGCGAGTTGGTTATATTCGCTTCGTCCAGCGTAAGGGCACCCTGAAGGCCTGTGAATTGGCCCTTCACGTTAGAGATCATCATGTGCTTGACCTTGAACTCAGCCACAGAGTGAACAGGGTCAATATTCCAGGTGGTGGTTGCCGCTTGCGGTGCTGCCAGTGTGCTCATATCCGTATCCTTTCTGAGGTTATTTGATGCGCTACTCCGTGATTAGATGCGTTACACCGATAATCGTTACAACAGATATTAGACACGATAAATCAGCCTAATTGGCTGCGGGCTTCCCGCAAAAGGTCCGTCAACAGGCGAAGGCGCTCTCGACCCAGATGGCCCAACTGTTTGCGATGGGCCTCCTGTATGGGTTCATCGAGCCGGACAAGCAGCTTTAGACCCGCGCCCGTGATGCGGGCCATTACGGTCCGGCGGTCCCTGGCCTCGCGGGCCCGCGATATGAGGCCGAACTTTTCCAGCCGATCGAGCAAGCGAGTGATATCCGGATCCCGCGTAATCATTCGTTTGGCGATTTCGCCACAGGGGAGCCCTTCCGGGGCACCGCGGAGGATCCGCAGCACGTTGTATTGCGTAGAGGAGAGATCCTCAGGCTTGAGAATCGTAACCAGCCCGCGCGAGAGCATGTCGGTGGTGCGCAGCAGGTCCAGGAAGGCGGCTTCCTCCGGAGAGGGCATGCCGGGGCGCTTCCCGCGCTGAGTTCCTCGCTTCATCCGATACAATATTACTCGTTATAACGACTATTGTAAAGACAGGAATATACGGTGCGAATTTCGGAGGCCAGCGGCGAATTACATGCACTTTGCGAGGTTAAAGGGGGAAAGGCGGTCTAATGTTCGTTGTCATCATATTCGGTAGGAACATCGTCTTCCGGAACTTCGTGAGTGACGACTTCCGATTCTTCGGCGTCCTCGGCTTCCTCGACACCGGCTACCGCGTCAGCCTCGAAAGACTGTCCCTCTTCCGCCAGTTCTTCCACACTTTCTGAATTGGCGCGCGCTACTTTCCTCAATCCTTCGATATCCCCCGACTGGCCAGCGGTTTGCGCGCCCGGCCCCTTTGGCCTGAACGGGATCGAACGAGCCTGGCCTGCGGCGGCACTGGTACCACGGATTGTCCTGCTCTTCTTAGCGGGCTTAGTGGCCGCAGGTTTGCGTCTGGGTGCGGCCTTTCGAGTACGCGCCGAGACCTTGGCGCGCGGATGCTTGGTCGCTTTCTTGCTTTTCGTGACTTTTCGCCGGGCTGGTTTTTTCTTGGGCATGCGCGCAGTTTACCATCGACTCACCAAGTGGACAACGGCGCTCTCGCCAACCTATTGGGTGGCCGCTCACCCGGAATATCGTTGTTCTTTGAATGGATCGCCGTAGATGTGGTAGCCGTTCTCTTCCCAGAACCCGGGCAGTTCGCGCTCAATCAATTCGATCCCGCGCACCCACTTCACGCTCTTCCACGCGTACAGGTGCGTGACGACGAGGCGCAAGGGATAACCATGCTCGGGAGCGAGCGGTTCGCCGTCGTGGCGGAGGGCGAAGATTGAGGTCGGGCGCAGAAAATCCACGAGCGGCAGGTTTGAGGTGTAGCCCTGCTCTGCGTGGACCATCACGTGGCGCGCCTCCGGCCGCAACTTCACTTTGCGCATGAGTTCTGACGCGAGCACGCCGGCCCAGTGGTTGTCGAACCGGCTCCAGCGCGTGACGCAGTGCATGTCCGCGAGGACGTCGCCCTGTGGGAGGCCGGAAAATTCCTGCCACGAAAGACGCAGGGGCGCTTCCACTAAGCCAAACACGCGAAAATCCCACGTTTGCGGATTGAATTGAGGCACCGAGCCTTCGTGCAGAACGGGCCACTTGAGCGTGAGTGACTGCCCTGGCGGAAGCCGGCCTACAGCGCGCATTTCGCGCTCTCGTTCCCGCCTTTCGCTCGATTGTTCAAACAGCGCCATCACGAAAGTATAACGTGCCAGAGCTGATGAGGTCATGATCCGCGGCTTTTCGTGACGAAGCATTGGTCGGCCTGCGGCGATTCGATAAGATAGGCCGCTACGCGCACCTGTGAGGAATAAAGGGATGGAGACCGCGAAGCCGGAATGGCTCGAGCAGATGGAAGCGGTTCTCGAGACGCTCAACGAGGGCATCTTGATTTCGGACGATTGCGACCATGTGCTTTTCGTCAACTCCGTTTTCGAAGAGATGACGGGAATAGCGCGCGCCGATATTCTGGGCAGAGACCCAGGGGAACTCTACAGCCCCGAAGATCTCCTGATCCTTCAGGAGCTACGCAATAAGACCCGGCAAACGGGCCGCAGCACGAACGAATTCTATATACCGACGCGCGCGGGCGGACGCTTGCCGATCCTCGCCAGCGCCCGGTCCATCGAAGACCCCGATGGACGATCGTTCGACATCGTGTCGGTCATCGATATTTCCGAACAAAAAGCCGCCGAGCACGACCTTCGCACGGCGAATACGCTGCTCGAGAAGCGCCAAAAGGAGATCGAAGACGATTTGGCGCTCGCGGCGCGCGTGCAGCAGAGCCTTGCGCCGAAGTGTATGAAGTGGGGCGGCATTCGCGTGGAAACGCTCTACCAGCCGGCGCGCGCCATCGGCGGCGACTTCGGTCTGGTCACTCCGATTGACGAAGATCAACTCAACCTCCTAGTGTGCGACGTCTCCGGACACGGCATCAGCTCCGCGCTAATTGCCAACCGCATCTATTCGGAGACGATCGCACAGTTGAACAAATGCGGGCCGTTGGGCGAGATGCTGCGCCAACTGAACCAAATGGTGATTCAGAATATCGGAAGCTCGCTTTTCTTCTTTACGCTTTTCGTCGCTCGAGTGGATCGCAGCGGAAGACGCATGGCTTTTGCGGGCGCCGGCCATCCGCCGGCAATGATCGTCAAGCCAGGAGAGGAACCCCGGCTGTTGGAATCGCGCAGCACCGTGCTGGGCGTGCTGCCTGATGCTGTAGATCCGGAACCGGCGCTGGAAGTCCGTTTAGAGGCGGGCGAGCGGGTCCTTCTTTACACAGACGGGATCACCGACGTGTTCAATTCGGAAGGGAAAATGCTGGGTGTCGCAGGCGTTCGAAGATTTGTTCAGGAGACAGCGACGCTGCCGCTACATGAAATGAGGAATGCTATTTTGGAGCGGGTCGCGGAATGGCGCGTAGGCCAGTCTGCCGACGATATCTCACTCATACTGGTCGAAGTCTAGCCGACTCAGAAGGGCGGAGCGTTTCGGTTCGATCTACTGGCCTGACTGCGTGTTTGGTTCGGGATGCGCAGAAAAATACTGATCAAGACTGGCTCTGAATTCCGTGATGCCCTGCTGGACATTGTGGTCGAGCGCCGCGACGACAGCTGCTACATCCTTGCCTGCCACGGACTGATCGTGGCTATAGAAGTGCGTCCATACCGTCGTGCCCGTCCGAGCTTCGCGTAATTCCAGTTCGAGCGTGACGCGACCCACCAGATTGGTCGCAGAGATCTCCCGAAAATCATAAAGGTGACCACGAAGGATGTAGTCGCCCCGAACGTTGCTGCCCCACCTATAGACGCCCTGAAAACGATCCGAGGCGCGGAGCTCTCGAAGCAATACATCGCGAATCATCTCCGTGGGCGGCTCCGCCCAGCGCTGGTATTGATAGACGCCCATAGACTGCGCGTTATCGGTGTACACAATATGGTCCTCGCGATAGAGATGCGAGGAAGTTATCGGGGCGAGCATAAGGGTCACGCGATACGGATTCGAAGCATTGGCGGGTGGTGCGTCGGCGGGGACGGTCAGCTGATAGTACTTGCTGGGCCGAGCCGCCCCACATCCAGCGCCAAGAGTGATAAACAGGAGAAGCGCGCAGAAAAGGGTCGCGGTCTTCATCGGTTCTCGCCGGGTTTGTGTTCCGGAGGATTCGTCGAACGAATCAGGGAGGACGGCCGATTCTTGATCGTGGCCGTAAACTCATTCAAGTTTTCCGTGGCCTGACGAAGATTATCGAGAACTTCGTCGATGCTTTCGGAATTGACATCCAGTGTTTGGTCGAGCCGGCCGGTGACATTCGTTACGGTCGTCAATGAACGCCGCAGTTCTGCAATGGCCTGGCGGACATCCGGGCGATTCTCTCCAATGAGCGCGTCAACATTATTTAATGTTTGATTCGTCTGAGCGGAGGTCTTGCGCAAGTCGTCGAGCAAGGGGCCGAGCTTCTGGCTTCCACCATTCAGGTTTTGCAAGGTGGACTTGATCTGGGGCCGGGTTTCTTCGAGCAATCCACGAGTATTCGCAAGGGTCGCAGACAGGTTCGCTCGATTCGAAGGACCCAACAGATCATTTACGCGCGCGACGGTCTCTTTAAGCTCGCCGAGACGATCAGAGAGCGTGACGAGCAGATGCTGCGCCTGGGGCTCTAGATCATTGAGTTGTGCCAGGAGGGAATTCAAATCAATGTAAGCCTGCGAAGGGAGAAGAGCGCCGTTGGGGGCTTGGGCGGCCTGCGGCGTTCCAGGCAAAATCTCCAGATGGTTGTCCCCAAGCGGCGTTGTGCTCATGATCTTCACAAGGCTGTCAGACTTGACGGGCAGATCCGATTGGACGCTGAACGTGATGTCCAACCGCGCCACATTCCGCGGATCGATTCCGACCTTTTCGACCCGCCCTACTTTAGGGCCGCCCGAATAACGAACAGTCATACCCGGCTCGATCCAGCCAGCGAAAGGAAAGTAGGCGTGATACGTTTTCGTGTTGCGCGCAAAAGCACCGCTCATGGCGAAGATCGTGCCAATCAACAACGCAGCACACGCGAGTACAAAGAGACCCACGAAGGTCTGTTCGGTTTTGGACTCCATCGTACTCCTTGCCCGGTCGGCTAAGCCCGTCCTAGCTTGCGTTCCTCAGTAAGCGCTCGGAGGTAGTCCGATTCTTTCGCCGTCTCTACTTCCGGGACGCGATCCAGAAACTGGCGGACTCGCGGTTGGGCGCTCGACTGCATTTCCGCAATAGTCCCGATCGCCAGGATACTGCCCCTGTCGATCAAAACGATGCGATCGGCGATCAGAAAGGCGCTCGCCAACTCATGGGTCACAACAAGGATGGTCATGTGAAACGCGCGTTTCAACTCCAAAATCAGCTGATCGATTCCCGCCGCAATAATCGGATCCAGTCCAGCCGAGGGTTCGTCAAAGAACAGTATTTCCGGGTCCATCGCCAGGGCACGCGCGACGGCTGCGCGTTTCCTCATACCTCCGCTGAGCTGGGAGGGCATGTAGTATTCAAAACCTTCCAAACCCACCTGTTCCAGCTTGAGCCGTACCATAATTTCGATCGTGGAGTCTTCCAGCTTCGTGTGCTCACGAAGAGGCAGGCCGACATTCTCTCCGACCGTCATCGAGCCGAACAGCGCTCCTCCCTGGAATGACATGCCAATCTTTTTGCGAACCTCGTCGAGATCAGCCTCACCGATGGCTGCGACGTCCTTGCCCTTGATCAAGACGTGCCCGGAACTGGGCTTCTCGAGCCCGATCAGCGTTCGGACCAGCGTGCTCTTTCCGGAGCCCGAACCGCCCATGATCACCAGCGTCTCACCGCGTCTTACGTCGAAGCTGACGCCGTGAAGAATCTCGGTGGCCCCATATTTCACGTGGAGATCCCGCACAGAGATCACAGGTTCGGCGCCGACGGATACGGGATCGTCTCTTTCCATTCGGTCGAGCCCCGTTTTACGGCGTCCCGACAAAAAAGAAGAGCGCCGTGAATACAAGATCTTCCAGGACTACCAGAAAAATCGACTTCACGACGGCGGCTGTAGTCGAGCGGCCCACCTGCTCCGCGCCTACTCCTGTAGAGAGGCCCTCCAAACATCCCACCGCGGTAATTGTGGCGCCAAACATCACGCTTTTAATCAGTCCAGTTGTGATGTCGCGCAGGATGAGCGCATCCACAGAAACTTGCAAGTACCGAACGAACGTAAAGCCAGCTTGCCAGACACCAAACAACGATCCGCCCAGTATTCCCATAGCGTTGGCCCAGATGGTGAGACAAGGCAGCATCACGATCATGGCGATGAGTTTCGGCGCGACGAGGAAGTCCACGGGACTGATGGCCATGGTTTCCAGCGCGTCGATTTCCTCCGTGACCCTCATCGTGCCGATTTCCGCAGCGAAGGACGAACCTGAACGCCCGATGACCACAATCGCCGTGATCAGAGGTCCAAGCTCACGCGTCATGGAAATGGCGACGGTCGCGGCGATGTAATTCACCGCTCCGAATCGGCGCAGCTCATAAGCGCCCTGAAGCGCCAGAATCAAGCCGATGAAAAACGTAATCAGAGAAAGGATGGGCAGCGCCCGAACGCCGACCTCCATCGCTTGAGATACGGCGCGCCCCAACCGCAGCGGCTTACCATGAAACGGCCCTATGAAAATGTCGCGGGTCGCGCGCCCCCCGAGCGACGCGAGAGAGCCGATGTATGCGAGTCCGTCCGTTACGCTACCGCCGATTTGAGAAGCTATCTCCATGTTTCAGACGCGCGCCGCCAGCGCTTCCAGTTCTGTATCGTAGATTTCGAAGACCTTCAGCAGGCGCGAGAGCTGAAGGACCTCGCGGGCGGGGCCGTTCAATCCAACCAGGATAAAGCGTGAGCCGATATCGCGAGAAGCTTTGAGGCCTTCCACCAAAGACGCGACGCCCGAACTGTCAATGTATCGAACCGCAGTCAGGTTCATGACCACCCGAGGCTTGCGGTTGTCGCCGACCTCGCGCAAAAGGGCCTTTCGCACTTCGGGTGAGCTCGCGAGATCGATATCTCCCGAAACGTCGACAATCGTGGCGTTATCCACGCGCCGGATGGAAATCTGCATTACGTTCGCTCCTCAAGCTGCGCCGTCAAGGCTTTTCCGACGGTAAGTACTTTACCAATCTCAGGAGATTAGTGTGGCCCACCCGTTTGTAACCAATCGAATCCATCGCTTCGCGAATGAATTGCAGCCCCAATCCGCCCGGCCGCAATTCGCTTGACGTTTGCGGACGCAGCTTGGATTTATCCACGGCCGGTCCACGGTCGCAAAGCAAAATCTCGAGCCCTTTCTTCCCAGCTTTTGAGTGACTACCAAGCCGCCGGAAGGATAGCTCAATGGGTTGATCGAGGCGTCCACAATAGCAGTGGCGCATGACGTTTGTTAGAGCCTCGTCCACTGCTCGAACAACCGACCGGCATTCCGCGGCCGGAAAGCCAACAGTTTCCGCCAGGCGCTCGACCGCTCCGCGCACCACATAGAGCCACTTGGGGTCGCTGAGCAACTCAATCTTTAGCAGTAGGTCGCGAGTCAATCCAATACTCCGGGCCAGCACCCCGGGCCAGAACCCGGGTCTTAGTATCGTGGTCTCGCATTGGAAGAGTCAACGAACGCAAATCAGAAGCACCGGCGGGACACCGGTGGCCGCCGGGCCTTGCGTTCGCATCACCTTGTTCGCTCCAGGTACAAAAGTTCAATTGAGGAAATCGATCACAAATCCGTCGAGACGTCGATCGAAACCGGCAAAACGGCCGAAGAAGGGAGACACGACTTCGTTATAAACATCATGAGGATTCTGATGATTGGTCACATCCAGCGAGTAAAGTCCGAACCGGAGCTTACGATTTGCCGAGCGGCCCAGGAAAGGAACGCGCAATGAGAATTCCCGATAGACTCTGACATCCAGCGAAAAGTAGGTGGGGAACCGTAAGCCGTTTGGCACACCCAGATAGTTTTGAAGCACATCGATTTGGGAAAATGGCAACCCGCTGTGCACATCGACCACAGGGCTGAAACTCAGTTTCAAAGGCAATGGGGCAACTCCCCATATCACAACACGGTGGGGAACGTCTGACGGTAGAATGCCCGAAACGTTCGGCCGGATTACGGGTTGTTGAAATGGGACAAAAACGTCCGAGAGCGTGTTCAGGTCGCCTCGAGCGCGGCTCCAGACGTAAGAGACGTTCAACTCGCTGCGCTCGACGGGCTTGGCGCTCACGGTGGCCTCTGCCTGCTCATAGTGCGCAGTGCCGTTATTCGCGAGGCCCAAGAATGAATTGGAGGCAGTGGAGCCGATCAACGGATCTATGGTGAAGAGATGTTGCGTCTGACTTTCCAGGTAGCCGAGGCGCACGATGAGATTTCGTCTGAGCTGTTGCTCAACCTGGAGATGTGCGTTGAATGTGCGGGGGCTGGTGCCCAGGTCATTTTGAACGAATTGAGCGGCGCCGCCAGGCGCTGAAGGCAAGTAAGCATTCCGCAGCAATATCGGTACGCCTACGAGCGCACCAGCGGGGTCAAAGAAGCTGATCAGCCGCGCAGGATTGTCGCTAAAGTCCGCCGCAAGCAACGGAACGTGACCGTAGAAGACGCCCGCGCCGGCACGAATCACCGTTTTCGCGTTTTGCCAGGGCGAATATGCTACGCCTACATGCGGCCCAAAGGCCGCTCCGCGGCCGATTGATTGGCTCACCAGCCGCCCCCCAAGGTCTATAGCCAGATGGGCATCGAGTCTCCAGTGGTCCTCGATAAACTCGGCGGCTTCAGAGGCAGCGCCGCGCAAAATCCCGGCCCCTTGAAAGGCAATTTGTTCGGCAATCGAGCCATCTTGTCTCAAGAGTTGAACGGGGCGAGATATGCTGTCCCCTGTGTAGCTCCGGCGAGACAGAGCCGTTCCGATTTTTAACTCGTGCTGACCGTGCCAGGTTTTGGCAGGGAACTGAAATGAAGGCCGAAGTTCGATCTCATTACCGGTCCTCGACCACGAATTAAAGTAATTCCCGCCCCAACCCTCTGGAGTGATCAACATATCCGCCACTCCCTGGCCTTCTGCATCGCTGATGAATCGCGTATAGCGGACAACCGTGTTCAGCAGCGCGCCTGAAGTCCATTGATAGGAATCGGAAATGCCGACCGAAACCCCGTTTTGGTTGTAATTGGAGGATGCGGTTTGCGGAATCAGCGCGTCGATATCGGCAAAGCGTCTTCGGAGCGGGAAAGCGTTGATATTTACATCGAGGACGTGGTGCGGCGATAGAATCGCCTGAAATTGCGTAAATGAGGTGGCAGCTCGGGTCCTCGTTTCGTTGTATGGCCAAGGCAGGCCACGAACCGGTTGGTTTCGTACTTCCCAGGTCAACTCTTCGGTGAAGTTCAGCTTACCCTTGATTAATGGACCGCCCAAAACGAAGCGCGGAGTAAAATCAGCGATTCCGCGCAGAACGCCGTTCTTACCCCGGAAGCCGGGGATAAAATCATGCACTCTGTAGTTCCACGAATCCGATGGGGGCTTGGTCTCGATTTGAGTCAAGCCTCCGGAGAAACCCCCGTACTCGGCGGTATCCGGGGCGTCGTGAACAACCATAGACTGAATCACGTCTATGGGGACCGAGATGGAAAAGCTTCCTGTGACCGGATCGACGTTCTCGGTCGAGTTG
>Ga0206992_1217_pt1 | contig 11298 bp, 10 predicted proteins | sample Alteio_BWMinCont_6_FD_153267 | JGI IMG/M metagenome (GOLD analysis project Ga0206992, IMG submission 153267) | Enriched cells from forest soil in Barre Woods Harvard Forest LTER site, Petersham, Massachusetts, United States -... | ecosystem: Environmental > Terrestrial > Soil > Temperate forest >... | reverse complement strand
CACCTCCATTTGCGGAAACGTGGACCGGAAATGCCTCAAGGAGGCTGCGACGGGCGCAGACATCATAATTGCTTCGCTGAAGCCGAGTCGTAAAACCCCAAGATGTCCCCGTCCATGGTGACGGGCTCGTTCTGTGGCTTGTGCAACGTCCTCAAGAAGTCTCGATACATCCTCAAGGAATACGCGTCCGGTATCTGACAAGCAGACTCCACGGGTCATCCTTACGAACAACCTCACACCAAGCTCTTGCTCTAAAGAAAAAATCTGACGAGACAACGCCGGCTGCGAAACCCGCATACGCGCCGCTGCTCGACCGAAATGCTCTTCCTGCCCGGCAGCTAGAAAATACTTTAATTGTCTTAATTCCATTCAAAATAGATAACAAAAATGCATCAATAAGTCAAGATCGATGCAACTCAGTGAGCATTATGCCGTTAAACGTGGTTAGTCGTTGGCGGCGCGTGAACTCGGAACTGAATTAGCCGGCCATCCGATATCGACCGGGCAGTCTCCGCATCAGCCATGGACTCGGGGGACGCGCGTCCCGACCCCACCTACCGAATGATGGTTGATCAATAGGTAAACTCCTTACCAGGCGTTGGCGGATATATGACGTCGGCCATATGCACAGTCACGCTCTGGTCGACATCGAAGCCCGGCGCCTCTTTTTTGGGTTTCAAATTGTAGAGATAAACGTCAGCGATCAGCGCGTGATCTTCCTTCCGGATATAGGCCGGGCCTTTCACTGTCTCCATATGCATGTCTTCCAGGGCCTGGATGATCTTTTCGGTATCCGTCCCTCCGGTCTGTTTGATGGCGTTCGCGTAGAACTGGATGGCTGTATAGGACGTTCCGACGTAGTGGAACGGCACTTTCCCTGTGCGCTTGGTATATTCGTCGCCGAGCTCCCTGCTTAGTTTGTTGTTCGCCGCCGTCGGGTTCCAGGCCGAGTCAATCCAGATATTGGGTGGGACCTGGCTGCCCAAGGCTAGGCCTACATTGATCTCCGCCGCCATATCGAGAAAAACCTTGATCTTTTTTTGAAGCCCGAAGCTCAACATCTGCTGATAGAATGTGGGACCATCAGAGCCCGGCTCGGTGACGACCAATCCCTCCGCCGGCGACGCCATAAGTTGCGATATTTGTGGTTTGAAGTCGGTTGTTCCGAGGGCGCAAAACATCGGTTCGATATAACTCACTTGCTTCTTCGCAAGCTCACTATACCAATCGGTCAAGAACTTCTTCGCGGTTGTCCGTTGTTCGTGGCCCGATGCCCCCTCAAAAATAATGGCCGTCCAAGATGTGACATCCGGAAATTTCTCCGCGATAGCCTTCGTATCCGCTTTGAATCTCACATAGTTTGTATCCTGAAAATTGAAGTAATTGGTGTTGAATAGAGAGTGGGTCAGCCGCTCATCTGTCGAGCTGGGATTGACCACCACCACTTTCAATTCGCGTATGATCGGCAACACAGCGGTGGCGGTCGCTGTGTAGCAGGGGCCCATCAGCAGATTGACGCCGTTCCCTGCATGTTCCCGGACTGCAGCCACAGCCCGAGTAGGGTTCGCTTGGTCGTCAAGCGGAACCAATTCGATCTGCTTCCCCAGAACGCCGCCTTGAGCGTTGATCTGGTCCCGCGCTATTTGAGCCCCTTCGAGTTCCGTTTGGCCGACAGGAGCTTGGGAGCCTGAAAGGGGAGCAACGATACCAATTTTGATGGTGTTAGTTGATTGGGCGCGAATCATACCTGCGGGCAATGCGCTAATCGCCACAGCACCACCTAGGAATAACCGTCTACGGATATTTGCCATGATTATTAATTCCTCCCTAAATTCTTCTGGATTACTCCGGTCAGGCTATGTTATGTCATATGCCTTAACTTATTTTTTGGCCGGACGAACGGTCCTTGTGTCGAATTTTTGGGGCATATTGATACAGAGAACCTCAAGATCCTCTGAGTGCCCGAGCACCTCATGCTTTGTTTCCGGGGGCTGTAGCCACCCACTTCCGGGACGCATCAAAATCTCTCCGTGGCCTTCGATTGCCATGCGTTGCCATCCCTTCAGGACATAGAAGTACTGAAATTCGACGTTGTGGTGGTAATGCCAGCCATAATCCTCTTCGGGAATCTCCTCCGTTGGACGGTGGCGGCTAATATGGATACTCACCATTCCGTCCGTAGCCGAGGCGACCCCAAGATCGCGCATTTCGAGATCGGGCCGGAAATGATGCTGCGCGTAGTTCGACTCATCCGCATGGCTGACAGCGAACCGCGGCTTCAATGAAGGTCGATGTCCCTCGGGCATATCCAATCTCCGTAGGTAAGCGCCAACCCCATTGAACGGACACGCGTACAAATATGTCCAATGCATATTCGGCGTTGGACCGGTACGTTTTTGTTATCTGCTGCACTATTTTAATGTCTTGATATGGCATCCCGCCTCAAGAGGGGGCTTGTTTTCATTAGCGTGATCACCGAGCGCGTTATCTCGCGGCCTAATCTTTGCTCGAGCGACGATTAGGCGGATTTCCGGGAGCGGTCAGCGAATGAATTGAGACGCGGTTTGTGGTCTTGAGCTTTGCTTTTAGGATGGCGTCGTGTCACCTCAAAGTTCAATCCGGAACCCGAGGCGGACCTGCACGTCGTTGTTGTCTCCTCATGTCTACCACGCTATGGGCCCCGAGTTTATTCCACTCAAATCTGTACGCCTTACTCACCGGGGACATTGGATACGCCGGCGCATCGATCGCCAATCGAAACAGCATTAGACTTATAGGCGCTCCTTCTTGTGTAATTACTGCAATCGAACTCGCCTAGTCGGAGACTTGCGGAAAATATTAGGAACGGAAACGGTTCGCACATGAGAGGTCTGATAGGAAAAATAGCGCTGGTCACGGGCGCGGCGAGCGGGATCGGACACGCGACGGCCATGCGCCTGACCGAGGAAGGGTGCAAGGTTGTTTTCGGCCTCTATGCCGAGAGCGAGCGGAAGAACGTTCCCGGCGCCGATCCAGTCATCCTTGATGTCGCCAGCGAGCAGGATTGGCTGCGCACTGTGGAAAGCATTTCGGCCAGACTGGGGGGCCTCGATATTTTGGTAAATTGCGCAGGTATTTCGCCATTCGGGACAGTCGAGAGCACATCGATGAAAGCTTGGAAGGATGTACTCGCCACGAATCTCACCGGAACCATGCTCGGATGCCGTGCGGCCGTGCCGCACCTGCGTCGCCGCGGCGGTGGCGCAATCGTCAATGTAGCATCAGTCAACGGCATCCGGGGCAGCGGCAATCTCGTGGCCTATGGCGCAAGCAAAGGTGGTGTGGTTGCTCTGACGATGGCCTTGGCGATTGATCACGCGGTGGATAGGATTCGGGTCAATTGTGTCTGCCCGGGAACCATCGATACGCCGATGACATCGATGTCGCAGAAGAAGATAGAGGAGCCCGAGCGCTACGCAACGATCGTGGCGAAGCATCCCTTGGGGCGCGTCGGCAAACCGGATGAGGTCGCATCTGCGATCGCGTTTTTGGCGAGCGACGAGGCATCTTATATGACCGGTGCGTCAATTCCGGTCGACGGAGGACGCACCATCCGCTAAGCCGGGGCCAATCGGTAAAACCGTTCCGCCGTTCGGCTGAACAAATTCTCCCGTTCTGTCGGCGTTGCTCCAGCGACAATCCGTTTGAACACGTTCCACAGCACAAGATAGCTGCAGCTACCCTTGTCCGGCGGAAAATTGCTTTCGAACATGCAGCGATTCGCACCGAACAATTCGATAGCAGTTTCGATATGAGGCCGCCACGCCCGCGCGATCTCCTCCGAACTTGCCGGGGTGCCGCGCTCGTGAAAATCGAAGCCGGCAATCTTCATGCCGAGGCCGCCAAGCTTGACGAATACGTTTGAGCATTTGGCCAACTCTGTCATTGCCGATTTCCACGCCGCAAACATGTCGTCCGATCGGCCGGCATAGCGCCCGACACCGAGGGGACCGCCGAGGTGATCGAGCACGATGGGCGTTTCTGGAAAGGCACGCGCCAGAGAAGTAAGTTCGGGGATTTGCGGCTGGAAGAGATACGCATCGAATGTGAGGCCGAGCGGGGCCAAGCACGCGAAACCCTCTCGGAAGCGAGAATCCAGCAGAAGACCTGCAGGTCGCTCGGGAACAGGACGCGATACTTTCAGATCGGGATCCCAGGCAGACGCCTGACGAACTCCCTTGAAGCGCTCACCGCCTGCGCGAAGCATCGCCTCCAGCACTGGCTTGCACGTCGCTCCGAGATGAAGGCTACCAAAGCTGACGATACCGGCGCAAATCCGGGTGGCGCCGTAATCGCCACTCGCTGCCATGGCTGCAACTCCGTTGGCGAACTCGACTTCGCCAACCGCTCGCAACTCTGGCACACCGGCACGGCGATACATTGAACCGCAATCGACGTAGACCGTGGCCGTCACGTCGTGGCCGGACCGCAAGTCGGGAAGAATATCTTCGATCATGTAGCGCTGCCGCGGCAAGTCCCAGAGATGGTGGTGCGCGTCGACAATTTGTAGTGTGGGGTCAATGATCGGTTCTACATGCCGAGTGAGCCACTCTTCACTAAAGGGCGCGTAGGTGACGCTGGTCGTGACAGGAACGTCTTCATAGATCGAAAAGCTCGGCATTCCTACATCCCCAGAAGATGATCAACCGGTCAAGTTGAACCAAATTTTGCTGAAGCGCCTTAACTTGTTGAATTTTATATTTCCGGGACCTCTATGTGCGCGCGGATGGAATTTCTTCCTGGGTTAAACCAACCTTTCTTCATTGCATACTCAATCATACTGTCGAGTTTTTCGCGCCAAAGGGCATCATCTCCTTTGATGGTAGTGAGAAGCCAGTCGCGTGAAATCCAGGCAAAATTTCCCTCGCAGTGCCCTATCGACTGAATTGCGCGATCGATTAATTCACAATCTGTAGTGAGGGTTAGAACTTTGAATGCCGCAAAATTATCCGCGTCCCTCAGAGAGACCCGACCATTTGCATCGATTTCGACAAACATAGGGTTTCCCTAATTATCGCATTTTGCGTGGACACAATGTCGGTCGACCTAAACGACCTCTAGAGCTGTTCTCCGGCGATCGGGTTTTTCATCGTTCCAATCCCAGAGATCTCCACCTCGATTGTATCGCCGGGCTTCATCCAGACCGGCGGATTGCGCGCCGCCCCAACGCCACCTGGAGTGCCTGTGGAGATGACGTCGCCGGGCAGCAGCTCGGTAAAAGTGGTGATGTATTCAATCAAAGCCGGGATATCGAACATCAGGTCGGAGATCGGCGTGTCCTGCATAATTCGGCCGTTCAATCGGGTTTGTAGGGTGCGGCTGTTGGGATCGCCGAACTCGTCCGAAGTCACCATCCAGGGACCGAAGGAACCCGATTTGGCGAAATTTTTGCCGGGGGTGAACTGGCCGGTATGATTCTGCCAATCGCGCACGCTGCCATCATTGAAGCAGGAATAGCCGGCGATAATGTCATAGGCTCGCTCTTTCGGAATTCGGCGGGCGGGTTTGCCGATGATCAACGCCAATTCGCCTTCATAGTCGAAATTTTCCGAAGCAAGTGGCCGGACCATCGGCTGGCCGTGACCCACATGGCTATTGGGAAAGCGGACGAAGATCATCGGATAAGGCGGCTTGGGCCGCCCCATTTCCTGCTGGTGCTTCATGTAATTGACGCCGATGCACAGGATTTTCTGGGGATCGACGATCACCGGTTCGAATTCGATGGCGAAAAGGGGATGATCTACGGAACGGAACTCAAGCGCGCGCAGCGTGTCGAGTGCTCCGGCGGCCAGAACGCTTTTCAGGCTCGGGAACGCCGGGCCGAGTCGTTTTCCGGCGTCGATCACGCCGTCGCCTTGAATTAGACCGAACGAGCTTTCGCCCGCAGTCTTGAAACTCACAAGCTTCATGGAGCCTCCTAATTTTGGCGCCGCGCTGAGCAGATTTCTGTGACGCTATCCAGAACCAATTAGTGTCGATGCGATAAAGATTCCTGGCGGATTGCGCTCAACGTAGCAGTTGGCGTAATCGCTTCAGGGTCAAGAATGCAATGCAATATCGCAGGAATACGAGACGCGATTGCGCGTTCTAGGGCTGGAGCAAATTCCTTCGTATTTTCGACTCTTTCGCCATAGCCGCCGAATGCTCGAGCATAAGCCGCGAAATCAGGGTTTCTCAAACTAGTTCCTATGACACGGCCTGGGTAATCTCGCTCCTGATGCATACGTATTGTGCCGTACATCCCGTTATCAATGAGTACGACCAAAATAGGTAGGTTGTACTGGACGGCGGTTGCGAATTCCTGTCCCGTCATTAGGAAATCGCCATCTCCGCTGAATGCCACGACTAGAGAGGTCGGCGATATTCGCTTTGCGGCGACGGCCGCTGGAATGCCGTATCCCATTGACCCGCAAGTGGCTGCAAGCTGAGTCCCATATGATCGGAACGGCCAGAAACGATGAATCCACGTAGCGAAATTTCCAGCTCCATTGCAGAGAATGACATCGTCCGGCAGAGTCTCGCGTAAATGCGCAATTACATTGCCCATCTGCAAGGACCCCGGAATCGATATTGTTGTCGGGTCGCTCCAGGCGAGATACTCTGCGTGCGCTGCCACTGTGCTTGCGCCCCAAGGAATAGTCTCTGGAGGTCGCAGCGCCGATAGTTCCGCTGTGAGTGCAGATGGTGACGCATTTATAGCGAGATATGGCTCATACAATCGGCCCAACTCGCTCGAATCCGGATGAATGTGCACGACTTTCTGACGAGGTGTCGGGATGTCAACCAACGTATAGTTTTGCGAGGGCACCTCAGACAATCTGCCTCCGACTAGGATTAGAATATCTGCCTGACTGATCCGTGCGAGTAATTTCGGATTTGGACCAAGTCCCAAGTCGCCGGCGTAGCTCGCGTGATCCGCAGGGAAGAGCATCTGACGCCGAAAAGAGCAAGCGACCGGTAGCTGAAATTTTCCCGCGAAATCTGAGAATTGCAGCACCGCCGACGCAGACCATCGACTTCCTCCGACAATAGCAAATGGACTATTACAGTCTGACAGCAGGCTTTCAAGCTCGGCTAATTGAGTGCGCCCTGGATATGTTTCAATCACCCGGAATGGGCGGCTGTTCTCGACGCTTGCTGTTTCGACAAGAACATCCTCCGGTAGCGAGACGACAACCGGTCCGGGACGACCGCTGGTCGAGACGTAAAAGGCGCGAGAAACTAGTTCAGGAATGCGTTCAGCTCTATCGACTTCCACAACCCACTTAGCAATGCTACCAAACACCGCCGAATAATCGAGTTCTTGGAACGCTTCGCGCCCCCTCACCCCCCGCTCTACCTGACCAACAAACAATATTAGTGGGGTGGAATCTTGCCGGGCGATATGTAAACCCGGCGCTGCGTTTGAAGCTCCAGGACCGCGAGTAACCATGCAAATTCCTGGCTGACCAGTCAATTTACCATGTGCTTCGGCCATCATTGCGGCGTTGCCTTCTTGCCGACAGACGGTCACCTCAATCGGAAGGCCATACAATGCGTCAAGAACCGATAGGTAGCTTTCTCCGGGAACACAGAAGATATGCCTGACACCATGCGTTAGAAGTTCGTTAACGAGAATTTTGCCGCCAGAGGGTTGAGATACTAAGACTTCCGGATTCATAGACAAAGTAACCTCTCGATCATATGCCAAGCATTCGGCATGTCGCAGCTAACGAGAATTGATCCGCTAACCACTGCTTGAAGCATGATTGGGCGCAACGACACGTTTCAGTTTTCTGAGTGACCGTAGCGTGGAGGGTATCGGCGCGCCGGGATTGTACCTAGGCCATACAGTGTATGAAACCTCGCCGACATAGATGTCGCCGTGCGAATCGACGGCAAGGCCGTGGGGCGCCATGAATTGATCGGGGTCGGTGCCGACACATCGGTGGCCGACCCGAGCGAGCAGATGGCCTTCATGCGTCATAATACTTACCCGCGCCCCGATATTCGGTGTCCGGAAACTGGCCGCCAGCAAGGTGCCGCCCTCTGCGATGTAGCAAGTTGGCTTATGCGTTCCGACCATGAACAAGCCGTTCGGCCGATGCAGATTGTTCCATTGAGTCTCGTAGCGGCCTTCGCCATCGAATATCTGTATCCGGTGATTTTCTCGATCAGCCACATAGACCCAGCCGTCCGCATCGCAGCACACGTTGTGGGATATGTTGAACTGCCCCGGATCAGTTCCAGGCTCGCCCCACGATTTGAGCAATTTTCCATCTGGCGCGTATTTGTGAACACGGGCGTTGCCGTATCCATCCGACACATAGATTTCGCTTTTCGGCGAGAGGGCCGTGTGCGTGCAGCGATTGAATGGCGAACCACTCATGAAGGGGCTTGCATTACCGGGTATGCCGATCTCAAGCAGCACCTTGCCGTCTAGCGTACATTGACGCACCGTGTGATCACCCTCATCGGTACAATAAATCGTATCGTCCGGTGCGACGTGAACGCCGTGGGCGCTTTTGAACAGACCCTCGCCCCACGATTTCAGGAAGTTGCCCTCCCGATCGAACACGATCATCGGATGCGGACCACGATTATAGACATAGACCCGATCCTGCTGGTCTATGCCGACTGCGGCGACGTCGCGCAATGACCAACCATCAGGCAACCTGCCCCACCCTTCCTCTAACTGGTAGGTATATGCGCCGCTGCCCAAGATAACCGTCATCGTATTCCTCTGAACGTGGAACTTTATTGCACCTGATGATATGGCGCGCCAAACCGTGACTTCGCGCCACCATAGCCCAGTAGTCACATGAGCAATGGGCAGACAATCTTATTTCTGAGTAGGAACTCTGCGTTTCGCACTAAAGTCATCATGGACGGGCACTTAAATCAGAAGCCAGCTAAACAGAGAGAGCCGTCACGCCGTAGCTACAGTCTGCTTTGCCACGGTTCTGTGAATGCCTTTCCAATTATCGATCACTCCAACCAATTTTGGCATGACCTCACAGGAAAATAAGCGGAGCGCCTGAAGTACTTGCTGATGAGGCTGCCCCCCCCATGTTGAACCAGCAAATCACGTTATTTACGCCGCTAAGCCGTTGATAGTCGGCCAAATCCTCCGCAATTTTCTCCGCCGACCCAATCATCACGGACCGATGCTGTACGTAGTAATCATAAGGCCGCTTGTCTTCCGAAAATCCGAACATCGCCCGATTTCCTTTTTCGCCCATATACCACTCCAGTCCCCCACGGTACTCGGCAATCGCACGTTCCGTCGTGGTGCTCACATGCATTGGCTTCAACTGCCAAGTGTTGGCTAATACCTGGGAGATTTGATCGTCGGAGTAACCAGCGGCGTTCGCGGTATCCGCATAAAGGTTTAGGCGGTCGCGCAGTTGGTCTGGAGTGGGTCCGGTTCCCATCGCAACCGGCAAAAGATGCTCTGCCGCCCAAGCGAGCGACCTTTCACTTCCAGAAACCATGATATAGGTGGGCAGTTGTGGCCTTTGCAGAGGTAAAGGCCACAACTCGGCATCACCCAATTTATAAAACTTTCCATCGAATTTTGTCCGCCTGGTTTCCCATATCTGACGCACGGCATTCAACGTCTCATTCCAACGCTCCTCGCGTGTTTCAAAGTCGATTCCGTATGTTGAGAATTCAAGAGCGTCGTACCCCTTGCCGACACCCCAATCCAGCCGCCCGCCCGACAGGATGTCGACATATGCTAAGTCCTCGGCCAGGTGCAAGGGGTGGTGAAGCGGTATTCGCGAAACAGCCGTGGCAATACGGATGCGTTTGGTCGCGGCGGCGATTGCCGCCGCCAAAGTTATCACGTTGCCCATCATCCCATAGCGTCGTGCGTTGTGCTCCGCCAACCACAGCTCATGAAAGCCAAGCGTGTCGGCTTCCACCATTTGCTCAAAGTGCTGTTGAGCAACATCGTAGCAATTAGACCAGGGTGGAACCGATTGGAGCTGGAACGTTCCGAATTTCATGTTATGACTCCAACATTTAGGTGATGAATACATCCGCTGGGACTTAGCCTAATGAGGCGACTTTATGTCGTCCTTTCTATGCGGCCCTCTCCCAACTCGCCGGTAACTGCGAATACCAAAGTGCGTCACCAATCCTGATCAGGTAGTCATGGACTCGTGACTGTGCTTCGCCGCATTATTCTCCGGTCGTTAGCAAAATCGAAATCGGTGACACGATGCAAAGTGCAGCGATTGTCCCAGACGACAACGTCATGATGCCGCCAGCGATGGCGGAACACGAATTGATCCTGCGTCGCATGGGAATTGATATCGCGTATCAGGGCGCGGCCCTCGTCTTCCTGCAATCCGAGAATATCTCTCCCGTATTCGCCCAAATAGATCACTGGTCGACCAGTTTCTGGATGCTTCTGAACAATCGGATGCTCGACTGCGGGTGCGGCCTTCAGTTGCTCATCACTCAAATGCTCCCGAGCTCCACCTAATATTCGCGCGTAGTCAAGGTCATGAAATGCTTTCAGATGCGCAATCCTCGTTTTCATTTCCAGTGCCAGACTTTCGTATGCGCCGTACATATCGGCAAACAGAGTGTCTCCTCCGGTTGGAGGTATCTCCAGCGCATATAGCATGCTGATGATGCTCGGCCGCGTTGTCCACGAGCCGTCCGTATGCCACGGAGCTGACCCTGGGTCCGGATGTGTTCCCTTAGGTTTCCCCTGGGCATCAAGATTGGTGAGGACGAGAAGTTCCGGCCTTTCCGAAGGTGTTCCACGTTTCATTACGTGGCTGCGAATCTGGCCCCAACGATTGCTGATAGCGAGTTGTCCTGCCTCGCTGAAAGACTGATCGCGAAAAACCAGAACCTGATGTTTGAGCAACGCGTCGTTAATCGAGCGGAATAGATCGTCATCAACTTCGTCCAGGTCGACATCAAGTATCTCAGCGCCAATCGGAGCATCGAATTTGCGAATATCGATTTCGCGCGTTGTGAATTGAGCTCGAGATTCCATTTAGCGCATTCCCTTGTTCTAGATTATAAATTCTGATTTTGAGAGGTCTGCGACTGTATCGAATCTATGCACCCTGGTTAGCCCGTCCCAGCGTTCGACCTCGCGCGCGATGGAATTGACTGTGCGCTGCTTCCTCGCCGTCAAGGCTGTCAATTCGATCAATGTCGAATTCAAACCGGGCTCGGTGAAATACGAGAATCCACCCGTCGGATCATCGGGACGACCACCATAGATTTCTTCGAAGCCCATTGTTTCCAATTGCT
>Ga0206992_1216_pt1 | contig 11312 bp, 13 predicted proteins | sample Alteio_BWMinCont_6_FD_153267 | JGI IMG/M metagenome (GOLD analysis project Ga0206992, IMG submission 153267) | Enriched cells from forest soil in Barre Woods Harvard Forest LTER site, Petersham, Massachusetts, United States -... | ecosystem: Environmental > Terrestrial > Soil > Temperate forest >... | reverse complement strand
CCCCCGGGTTTTACCTGGGTGACCATTACGACGGCGTGATGCGGGATATTAAGTTCAACCATTTGGCTCTCGTCCCATTGGGCAGAGTCGGTCCCGATTGCGTTGTCAGTGATGCGATGCCGTTCGAATTTACAATTACCAAGGAATTAGACCCAATGACAAAGAAAATTATCGCTGTCGATGCATTTGAAAAAGATGACGATGACGACGACAAAGTAGAAAAGAAAGCCGAAGACGACATGGAGGGCACGGAAGGCGAAGACGCTGACTGTGATGAGCCCGCCAAGGACAAGAAATTCGGAAAAGACAAGAAATTCGGCAAGGACGCCGACAAGGACGACAGCGACGAAAAGGATAATTCTGAGAAGAAAGCAGAAGACGCCGTCATCGTTGTCCCTGGCATTACCAAGCACGCGATGGATGCCGCTCTGGCGGTTCAGGCGCGTGAGATCGAAAGCCGCATGCGTTCCAATGCCAAGGCGCTCCGCGAGGCGGAAGACTTGGTGAGACCGTTCATCGGCAATTTGATCGCTCAGGATTCGGCGGAAGATGTCTATGGGCTGTACTTTAAGTCCGAAGGCATCGATGTCTCCGACGTTCCCGTGGAAGCCTTTAAGGCGCTCGCGACCCAAGTTGTTAAATACAACTCGAAGAGCAAGTCGAAAGTCATCGCGGTTGATCATTCAGCGGTCAAGTCATTCGCGGAAGCTTTCCCGAATGCTGCCAGAATTCGCAACATTTAAGTATTAAAGGAATAAGAATATGTCATTTCAGAAACAAGTGAACGTCACTGGAGCGTATGGGATCGCCGGGGACTTCGCCTCAGGCAACCCTCGCTTCACGGTAGATGCCGGTCCTGGCGGACTCGTCGCGGGCACGAACCTCTACGCCGGGCGCTTCGCTTGGACTTCACCCCCTCTCGACACCGACGGTACAGCGCAAATCGCAAATTGCAACGGTTCCGGTTCGGTGACTGGTTTCGTTCATCGCGATCAGACCGGCTTGCTCACCACGTACCTTCAAGAAGCCACCATGCAGATTCCAGCGGGCTTTCAATGCACGCTGTTCAGCGGTGGTGACTTCTGGGTGGTCAACTCAGGCACGGGCGAAGCCGCCCTCGGCAACAAGGCTTATGCCAATATGGCAAGTGGTCTGGTTAGCTTCGCGGCTACCGGCACTCCGACAAATGGTGGGTCGTCTCTGACTTCGACCATCTCGGCTCAGACATTCAGCACGACAGGCTCCATCACCGGCAACATCATGACCGTCACGGCTGTGGGTTCCGGCACGGTGTATCCTGGCGTGTTGGTCACAAGCGGGGCGGCGACAGGGACTCAGGTGCTCAACCAGCTTACCGGCACATCCGGTGGTATTGGCACCTACACAGTGAACATTCCCGATCAGGCCGTGACGAGCACAACGCTGAGCGGCACATATGGCCTTTTCACTGCCGTTGGCACAGTGACCGGAAGTTTCGCCGTTGGCGATGTCCTGTCCGGTTCTGGTGTCACGTCAGGAACGACCATCACCGCGATGTCCCCAAGTGGTGCCCTCACGGGTACTGGCGGTCTCGGCACTTATGCCGTCCAGACGACTCAAACCGCAACGTCGGCGACCATCAGTGCGACATCTAATGTCGAAACGAAGTGGGTAGCGATGTCTCAGGGTCCGGCTGGCGCGTTGATCAAAATTTCAGACCATGTTCTGGGCTAATAAGGAAAAAATTATAATGCAAAATCAAAACCTCGCGTTCCTTAAGGATAAAGGTGTCACGTTCTTCGGAGCGCAGGACATTATGACTCCCGAACAGGCATTCGACGCACAACCCGCTCTGACGACCACGCCCAATAATGGCGTTCCGTCATGGCTCACAACCGTGATCGACCCGTCAGTCATCGAGGTGCTGTTCACTCCGAACAAAGCCGCGACGATTATCGGTGAGGTCAAAAAGGGATCATGGGTCGATTCACAGGTCATGTTTCCGATGACAGAGTACGTTGGTGAAGTTTCCAGTTATGGCGACTTTTCGAACAACGGTCGTTCCGGCATGAACATGCAGTTTGAATGGAGACAATCGTATCTCTATCAGACTATGATCGAGTACGGCGAACTCGAAGAAGAGAGAGCTGGTCTCGCGAAGATCGCATGGGCTGCCGGGCTTATGAAGTCCGCCGTCACTTGGTTGGATAAGTTTCAGAACCTCACCTATTTCTATGGTGTGGCTGGTCTCGCCAATTATGGTTTGCTCAATGACCCGAACCTCAATGCTTCGCTCACACCGGCTCTCAAGGCCGCGGGCGGATCGACATGGTTCGTCAATGGGACGCCAAACGCGACCGCGAATGAAGTGTATAACGACATCCTCGCGCTGTTTCAGCAGTTGGTGGCACAGACGAACGGCTTGGTCGATATCGACCAGGAAAGTCGTTTGGTTCTGGCACTAAGCCCGGCCTCGATGACGGCTCTTGAATTCACCAACACATATGGTTTGACCACACGCGCGATCCTGAGAGGTGCCTTTCCATCGCTCCGCGTCGAAAGCGCGGTGCAGTATGGCGTGGTGACAACGAGCAACAACCAGGGCAATGCCGGCGGCAACTTTGTTCAGCTAATCGCTGAGAATGTTGGCGGACAGGACACAGCTTTTGCCTGCTTCAATGAAAAACTCCGCACGCACAGGATCATTCTGGGTTCGTCCTCGATGACGCAGAAATGCACACAGGGTACGTTCGGCACGGTCATCAAGCAGCCAATGGCGATTTCCAGCATGTTGGGTGTGTGAACCATGCCCACTGTCACGATAGCCTGCAAATTACCGAATGGCCTGATACTCAAGGTCTATGATATGATCGAAATGGATGAACCCGTCCTCGGCGGGCCTCCACGTCGCAAGAAAGAAGCCATGGCCATCGGCGACCCGGTTACCATCAAAGGTAACTCATTGCCGATGAACATTCAATCTGATGCCCCGTTCTCTCAGGGCTTCGCACTGACCCACAATGTCGATGCTGAATTTTGGGAAAAATGGTACGAACAGAATAAGACCTCGCCCATCGTCAGGAATGGCCTGATTTACGCTTCCGACAAGCAACTGAACATTCAGGCGCATACGAAGGATCACAAGGATGTTCGCTCTGGATTCGAACGCATGTCCCCGGATGGTGACCCCCGCGCTCCGAGCAGAGTGAAAGACGACCCGGAACGCCGGGCACAACAGGTCAGATAATGTCCGGTTGCGTCACAGGCCCGGTTGTTTTTAGTTTCACGACATGGGCCACTCGGTATCCCGAGTTCTCCCAAACGGTCGCTGATGCCAATCTGGCGGCGTTGTACTTCGCCGAGGCGGAATTATATCTCGACAACGGCCCGTGCGCGGTCATCCCGACCTCGATCCGGGCGCTCTTGCTCAACATGCTGGTGGCTCACATCGCCGCCTTGAACGCCGGCATCAATGGTAGCCCGGCCAGCGCCCTCGTTGGCCGCATTACCAGCGCCACCCAGGGCAGTGTGTCAGTGGCGACCGATCTGGGCACGCCGGGGCCGTCCAGCGGCTCAGCGGCCTGGCTACAGCAAACCAAATACGGTGCGGCCTTCCTTCAAGCCTGTGCCGCGTATCGTTTGGGCGGCTATTACAATCAGGGGGCTCAACCTAACTTCGGCTACGCTCCTGGCTTTGGCCGCTACAACGGTTACAGAGGCAATAACTATGGTGGCCAGTTCTAAGGTCACTCTGACCGGCGGCAAATTATTTGCCCGGTATCTCGAAAAACTGGCCAGAAACATGAAGGACCCGCCAAATCTCAAGGTGGGTTTCCTCGACAGCCATATCTACGAGAATACTGGCCTCAACACGGCCACGGTTGGTTGGATCAATGAGTTCGGCGCGACCGTCTCGATGCCGGATCGCCAGCAAACCATCTACAAAAAGGTCAATAGCAAGGGCACGGGTTTCCTCCGTAAGGGCCGCTTCGTCAAAACGTCGCAGGCCAATTTCAGCACGACCCATGAGGTGAAGGCGCATACCTATACCATCCCGCCAAGACCGTTCTTTCGTAACATGATCGCCGCCAAAAAAGGTGAATGGGGTGGCGACGCGGCGAAGATCATGAAGGCCAACGAATTGGATATCAAAAAAACGGCGGACCTAATGGGCCAGCTCATCACTGGCCAATTACAGAAATCCATTCAGAGCTTTTCAAGCCCGCCCAATGCACCTTCGACGGTTCGTAAAAAGGGCTTCAATGACCCGTTGATCGACACCGGACAGCTTTGGAGCCACGCCGATTATAACGTCGATTAAAAGGGATTCATTATGACGACTGTAGCAATTACCTCAACCAATCTCGGTAACGGTTCAACCGTTCTCATCGACTGTCCTGGGATGCCAGGAGGCGCATTGGCGCTCACGGGCGGGACATTGAACATCACCGGACCCACAGGGCCATCGGTGACTGGTCCCACGGGACCGACCGGCCCCGCTTATGTGTTCGTGAACGGGACGGTCGCGGCTGTCTCGAATGCGGCCACGTTGAACACGGTGGCCGGTGCCGTCACCGCATCCATTTCCAGTGCCAGTTCATACACGCTCACGCTCACGAACAGCGCCGTCGCGTCAACCTCCATCGTCATCTGGAACGCCTATGATTCCTCGGGGAATATTTGGGCGGTGACAGCTTTGACCCCCTCAAACGGTGCGGTTGCCGTGTCATTCGCCAGTTTGTCGAGCCCGTCATCGGGCACTCTTCATATGAATTATTTGGTCGCCTGATTAAATAAAACCAACAGGAATTTCTCATGTCAATAATCGAAACCTCGAACACGGTAAGCGGCGTCCTCAATCTCTCTCCGCACACCACTCATAATCTATTTCTCACCGATGCGCTCTCCGATGCTGGCATTGCCCTCACCGCGACCGCCACAGGCGGGGCCTGCGGCATCAGCCGTACAGCAGGCACCAGCCTCACGCTCGTTGGCGAGGTGACATCATCGAACGCCAAGACCGACAAGGCGACATTCCTCATCAACCTGCCAGGATCGTATGTCGCCGGAAGCAACTTCACGGTCGCCGTCAATTGTCTCGCGGCTGGGACCGGTACTTTGACCGCCGTATCGACGACCATGACATGTAATGTTTACACCGAGATCGCGGGTGTTGAGGCATTGCTAACGGTATCCGCCGCTCAACCGATTTTAATCACGCCATCGACGCTGACATTCACCGTCACCGGGGTTGCTGGCATGGTCGCCGGTAGCCAGGTCGCGATTGAATTTGCCATGTTGATCACAACGTCATCGGGCGGTAACACGGGAACCATCAATTCGGTGTCCTACTTCGCCTGACGCGATGAACCTTCAGGCCATCACGGTCGGAATCATATCCGCCGTCAACCCTCAGGTTATCTGCACGATTCGGAAGTCCACGGGTTATACCGTGTCGAATTTCAAGCAGGTTCCGACCTATGCCTTGTTTCCAAACATTCCTTGCCAGCTTCAACCCCTCTCGAATTCCGATCTCAAGCAAGTCGATGGACTTAACCTCCAGGGAGTGCATCAGGGGATTTGGATTAATGGAGGGCTCGCCGGCGTCGTTCGAGTTTCCGCCAAGGGCGGAGATGTGGTGATAACCCCGGACGAGAAAATCTGGTTGGTTGTTCAGGTGCTGGAAGAATGGGTGAATGACGGTTGGTGCCATGCGGTCTTGACGCTCCAGGATGGACATTAAAGCCTTTCCTATAAATACAAGCATGAGTGCAACAGTAATCCCGTCCATTGAAACCGACATCGAGAATTTGGTGACGGCTCTCAACACCGCCAGCACCGCGATCACCGCCGACACGAAGGTCATCCAAAGTGCTGTCATCGCCATCCAGGCATTGATTAGTAAGATGGCCGCATCTGCTCAGGGCGGTATTATCACCCAACTCAATCTGATTTTGAAAGCCTCTGGCGATATCACGATTAACGGAAATTCCCTGCCGGGGATTCTACCTCTCAATATCGGCCACCCCAAGCCATCAGAAAAAAAAAGCGTCGCCGTGGAACCAAGCCCAAAGGTGACAGTTGATGCCCCCGACGTAAGTGATGGGCCAGTCAATAGCGAATAATGATCAGCATCACCGAATCGGATATTTTCACGGCAATCGGAAATCTCTTAACAGTATTCCTTCCCGCTCTCGAAATCATTCAAGGTCAGACCAACCGCGTAGTCGAACCATCATGCTCTGATTTCATCGTGATGTGGCCGCTATCCAGAACTCGTCTCGAAACCAACATCGACTACGATTCAGACACCCAAATCGTCGGCTCCATCAACGACAACATTTTAAACGTCACGTCCCTCACCGGGACGATATATCGCGGTACGTTGCTGTTTTCTCTCGGTCTGCCCGTCAATGGTTGCCCGATTCTATGTCAGAACGATGGGCCTGTTGGTGGTGTCGGATACTATCAGACACAGAACGCACCCAATCTCAAGAGCCAGACATTCTATTGCGGCTCGCATGGCGTGATGCAGCCGACAGAGTTCGTTGTTCAGTGCGACGTTCACGGTCCATGCAGCGGAGATAACGCCACCACCATTTCGTCCTTATGGCGTGATGACTATGGCGCGTCACTGGCCATCACACAAGGCGGATTAATTGCACCATTTTACGCGGACGATCCGCGGCAAATGCCGTTTATCAATGCGGAACAGCAATATGAAGAGCGATGGGTGGTCGATCTGCATATGCAAGTAAATATGACAGTGAATGTGCCTCAACAATTCGCTGACGAATTATCAATCACAACCATCGATGTATTGCCCAACAGCGGCGAAGCCCATGGCGGCGGCGCAATCGTAAATAGTAGCGGCATTATCGAATAAAAAAGTTTTTAGGGATTACCTTTACATGACCAACTCCATTCCGGCATCACAAATAGTCCAAATCGTACCCGAGGTACTCGCCGCTGGCGGTTCCGCCTTGGTAATGAATGGGGCAATGCTTTCGGCTTCCACCAGAGTGCCACTCGGCACATTTCTCTCATTTCCAACAGCAACGGCGGTTGGAAACTACTTCGGGCCTACTTCCACCGAGGCGGTTGACGCGAATGTTTACTTCGCGGGCTTCACGAATTCTCAGAAACTCCCTGGTGCTCTGTTGATCACGCAATATCCACAGACAAGCGTGGGAGCATATCTGCGAGGCGGCAACATCTCATCATTGTCGCTCACTCAATTGCAGGCCCTCTCTGGCGTCCTGACGGTCACGATTGACGGCACACCGCACACATCGTCGGCCATCAATCTTTCATCGGCGACGAGTTTTTCAGCGGCATCGGAACTCATCACGACGGCCCTCGGCCAAACCGGACCAACGCAAGCAGTCGTTACTGCATCGGTGGGCGCAACGTTCACTGGAACCGCGACCGGAACCAGCATGGTTGCCACCAGCGTCACAGGCGTCATCCATGTCGGTGACGTAATTACAGGCACTGGCGTCTCGGGCACTGTATCCATAGTGAGTCAATCAAGCGGATCGACTGGTGCCGCTGGCACATATATAACAAGTGCCTCAACCACGGCGTCCTCCGCCACCATCTCCTGCGCCTCGACCACGATTGACATCACCGCGGTTTCGAGTGGCACGATTCAAATCGGGCAACAGGTAACAGGGGTCGGGGTCGCCTCCGGTACCTTCATCACCGCGTTCCTCACCGGATCGGGTGGTGTTGGCACTTATACGCTCACACTGTCACAAAGCCCGATTGGTTCGGAAAGTGTCACGATGATCATGCCCACTGTCACCTATGACAGCATCTCGGGCGCGTTCACCGTTGTCTCTGGTACTACCGGCGCTGCGTCCACAATTACCGTTGGTTCCGGCACCATCGCCGCATCGTTGTTGCTCACCGCCGCCACTGGCGCGGTGCTCTCTCAGGGTTCGGTGGCCGCTACACCTGGTCCCTTCATGACGGCGTTCGCGAAACTCACTCAGAACTGGGTGACCTTCTGGACGGCGTTCGACCCAGACACGATTGGCTCGACGGGCAACGCCCAAAAACTGTTGTTCGCGGCATGGGTCAATCAGCCATTTCAAGGGATGACCAATCGATTCATCTACGCGGTCGATGACATGGACATCACGCCAACTCAATCGACCGTAGCGGCGTCTTCGTTGGGATACATTCTCGACAACACCGCTTCAACCGGCACCATTCCGATTTATGAGCCCTCCGGTCTGCATTTGTCGTCATTTGTCGCAGGTTTCATCGCGAGTGTCGACTTCAATCAGACCAATGGCCGCGCGACCATGGCGTTCAAAGGCCAGTCCGGACTTGGCATCAGTGTCACAGACGCGACGGTTGCCGCAAACCTAATCGCCAACGGCTACAACTTCTATGGTGCGTATGCCACCGCGAACCAGCAATTCATGTTCATGAACCCTGGTTCCATCACGGGTGAATTCGATTGGGTCGATAGTTATTACGGTCAGGTTTATTTGAATAATGCCCTGCAATTGGCCATCATGCAATTGCTGGTTACGGTCAATACCATCCCTTACGCACAAAAAGGCTACGCGCTCATCAGGGCGGCATGTTTGGACCCAATCAACGCTGCGATCAACTTCGGAACAATCGTTCCCGGCGTCACGTTGTCGGCTCAGCAAGCACAAGTCATCAACTTTGATGCTGGGGCGAACATCGCCCCAATCATTCAGAACGTGGGATATTACCTCCAGGTATTGAACGCGACACCGCAAACCCGTCAGGCACGTCAGTCTCCGCCTATCAACTTCTGGTACACGGATGGCGAAGCAATTCAACAAATCATCTTGTCCAGCATCCTCGTGCAATAATCGAACAATTACTAATTAACGGTCGGGTGCATAACTCGCCACAACTAAGGCGATCTTTAAGCTATGGCTAATATTTCGAATCTCAATTCCGTTCTTACGCTTTCGGCCAACATTCTACCGTTACCTCAGAACATTCAAGGCTTCGCGGCTGACGATGCCTTCGCGACCACCGCCGTGAAGCCAAACGAAGTCCTCATCGGAGTGGATAACTTCATGAGTTACGGAGCGGTCGCCTACGTCACTCCAATGTCCATCACGTTGCAGGCCGACTCGCCGTCGAATGCATTTTTTGATGCTATCATTCAGCAGCAGAATTCCGTTAATATTGGGATCACTGTTGTCATAAATGGGACGCTTCTACTTCAATCAACCGGCAACTCGTATAATCTCACCAATGGTGTGATTACCGATTACATGCCGATACCGGGCGGAAAGAAGTTGTTACAGCCGCGCAAGTTTGAAATCACATGGAACATCGTGACATGGATTCCTCAGGCGGTTGATGCCAGCGGTGGTACTCTCGTTTAAGAGGTGAGCCATGGCACGTAAGACTAAGACGATCACCATCACGAAAGATGGTCGGGACAAAGGCAAGAAGTTCGTCATCAAGGAGAAGGACGCCTGGGAGATCGAGGCGTGGTCCATGCAGGCCATTCAACTCCTGGCTCGATGTGGCGTTGAAGTCCCTGCGGGAATATTTGAACACGGCTCTGCCGCGTTTCTCACGTTGGGTATCGGCGCGGTCATGACGGGCCTCGGCAAGATTCCCTATTATGATGTGAAGCGACTCCTTGATGAGATGAACACCTGTATCGAGTCGTTTTCTGCTCCAGGCACTGGTGTGTTTGTCTCTGGTTATGATCTGATTAGAACACAGATTGAAGAAGCTTCGACGCTGTTCACGTTGAGAGAGGAAATCCTTAGTCTCCATTTGGGTTTTTCGCTGGCCGACTACCTCTTGAGTTACCTGAATCCAGTAACGGGAGCCATGGCCGAAATTGGGCGGAATATACAAACCTTATCGGGCGACACGGCGGACCTATTGCAACAGCGATCAGTTCAAGACTCTGCACCTTAAAGGAACTTCAAACCTACTACTCATTAGAGGACATGTATGTGCTGCTCGAAGTGTTCGCCGTAGATAATTACAATCGAATGTTGGCGAATAAAGCCACGGAGAGTTAAGTGCCCACCCTGATTGACGCTCTCATAATTAGTATTGGTTTTGATACGTCAGAGCTTGAGGCCAAACGCAAGCAGTTGGCCGAGGAATTCGGCGCTATCACGAAGGCCGGCGAATCAGCAGGTAAGAATCTCGAAGGCGCGGGCAAGCGCGCCACATCATTTTTTGAAAACGCAAACTCAGCGGCTTTAGGGTTATTGGGGACACTCGGAGCATTGGGTGCCGCGATGACCTTGGCCGCTGAAAAAGTTCAAGCGACCTCGGTTCACGCCAATGCGCTGGGTATCGACCCGCATAACCTGGAAGCGTTGGCACAGGTTTTCCATGTGGTGGGTGCCAATGTCGATGAAGCGAAGGCTTCGATGACCGGGCTCATGGAACATTTCCAGCAATTGAAAAATGGAATCCCGCAAAGCACGGATTTCATGGTGGCGAGGGCTAGGATTCACCTCGACTATCAGCACGATGATATCAACACCGCATCGCAAAAAATGTGGAATTATATCAATACAACCGGTCCTGGTCAGGATTCAATGGATCGGAAAAGAATCCAGTTGGTGGCCTTGGTCGGCGAGAAAATGGCGGATTACTATTTTGCCACCGCCAAATCGCATAACACGCTTCTTGCCGAAGCCGATAAAAATGTTATGTCGAAAGAGAAATATGAGGCGATTGACAAACTCGCGGAGTCGATTCACCGCCTCGAAAATGCTCTAAACGGTTTGTTGCAGAACACGTTAGGTAGCCTTGCCCCAGACTTGACCGCCTTCGTTGACGCGATGAACTGGTTCGTAAAAAACGAGCCGATGACGACGGAGGGGATTATCGCTTTGGTCGCGGGGCTCACCGCGCTGAAAGTGGCCCTCACTGCGATCAGACTACTCGGCATGGTGAACGCTGGAGTGACAGCGGCGAGTGCAACCGCAGGCGCTGTCGGTGCTGGTGAAGGGGCGTTGATGGCTGGTGGTTTCACAACCGCTCTAATCGCGTTGTGGCCAGCAGCGGCTATCACCTTAGCGACGTTATTCGTCGGTGATTTAATCAAGCAATATGGGGCCAAGGTTCAGGATAAAATTCTGGGCAAAGGGTGGTCTGACAAACACCCTGCTGAGGCTATTTCCAACTTAAGCGTAAACCCATTCGGCCCTCAAGAAAGCCCTGAACAGAAAAAGAAATGGAATAATTTCTTCGATTGGGGTGGTGGCGATGATCAATCGGGGGATGAAAAGAAAAAACTCAAACCAATTCCGCAGCACGCAGCGGGTGGAATCGTAACGTCCCCCACCGTGGGT
>Ga0206992_1215_pt1 | contig 11338 bp, 16 predicted proteins | sample Alteio_BWMinCont_6_FD_153267 | JGI IMG/M metagenome (GOLD analysis project Ga0206992, IMG submission 153267) | Enriched cells from forest soil in Barre Woods Harvard Forest LTER site, Petersham, Massachusetts, United States -... | ecosystem: Environmental > Terrestrial > Soil > Temperate forest >... | reverse complement strand
AGGATTCTCTCTTTCAGTTTAATGCAGATACCACTCATTCTACTGAAGAATTATTAACAAATCCTAAGTTTTAACCGTATTAGTACAGTTATATAAAAGCGCAAATAAATTAACTGCCTTGTTATTACCCCTTCCAGCCCTGTTTGCGGCAGAATTCCTCGGCATCTTCTTTAGCGCGGGTATATTTGGTGTAGTGGCTGGGGAGCTTGGTTTTTTTGCCGCGGAAGATCACCGTCACCTGGTTGGTGATCTCGTTAAAATCGAAACTCATGCCTTCTTCGTATGCCATTGTCTTCTCCGTTTATGGTTTGGGTAACACGTCTCTATAGCATCACGAGCAAGGCTGCAAGTAGTCCCGCGCATTCTTCGTCCCATAGGCCGGTCAGTGAATGGGCGCGGAAATGGCGCTGGAAGGCAGTGATGGCGTTTGGCAGGTCGGAAGTGTCATAGCCGTATAAAGATAATTCCCTCCCCCCTTGTGGGGGAGGGTTAGGGAGGGGGGTAGCTTTAGATGTAGGCATGTGTTGTTTACCCCCCACCCCGCCCTCCCCCACAAGGGGGGAGGGAGAAGTAGGCCACAGTCCAATCCCCTGCTCCGCCAATCCCTTCCAATCAAACAACACGCCCGGGTCCATTTTATCCTCGCGATTCGGGCAAATATCGGAATGTCCCACGACGTTGCGCGCGGGGATGGCATGGCGCGAGACGATGCCCTTGCATAATTCGATGACCGATTCCATTTGTGCCGGTGGAAACGGGCGATAGCCCCATGTATGGCCGGGATTGGCCATTTCAATCCCAATCGAGCGCTGGTTGATATTGCTATTCCCGCGCCAGTAGCTCACACCCGCATGCCACGCCCTGTTTTCTTCCGCCACCAGCCGGTATACCGTCCCATCCTCATCCACCATATAATGCGCGCTGACTTTAGCCGTCGGGTCGCATAAACGGTCGAGCGCTTCCTTGCCCGTCGGCATATTGGTGTAATGCAGCACCAGCATATCGACTGGCTGGCCGTCGCGGCTGTCGAAATTAGGGGAGGGGAGGTCGATGAGGCGCATGGATGATGGATGATTAGATAATTGGATAATTAAGTGATAACATAGAGATTCCAATCATCCAATCATCCAATTATCTAATCATCCAATTATCTTCCCTCACGTCGCCTCCCCAAGCAAGATCGTTTTCGGCCTGCGTATCACAATCACCGCCACGCCGATAATAGTCACAAGTCCGCCAAGCACTATCTGGCTGGTCAATTCCTCTTTGAAAAATAATTCGCCGCCGGCGATGCCGAATATCGGTGTGAGCAGGCTATAGGGCGTCACCTGCGACACATTATGATGCGTAAGCAGATGATACCATAAGCCATAAGCGATAATCGTCGAGCAAAGCACAGTAAAGGTAAGCCCGAGCGCGGCGCTGAGCGGCACATCGGCCAAATGCGGCCAGTGCGGCTCAAAGAGCAATGACAATAGTAACAGCATCGGCACGGTGCAAAGTCCCGTCCATGCCAGCAGCGCCATGCTATGCAGCCCATGAATTTTTTTGATAAGCACATTGGCGACGCCCCAGGCCAGATTGCTACCGAGCGCCGCGTAAAAGCTCGGCAGATGCGCCATGATATTGGGCGCTCCGGCGACAATAGCCGTACCGATAAAGGCGATGACAATGCCGCCGATACGCCATAATCCCAGCCGGTCATTCAGGAAAACCGCCCCGCATATGCAGGCGAACACGACGCCGAGCTGCCCGAGCAACGCGCCGCTGGCAATATCCAGCCCCCAGTAAAGCGCCACGAAAATCAGCGAAAAATGCAGTGTGCTCATGGTTGACAGCACAATGATTTTTTTCATCTGCTCCCAATTTGGGCGCGCTACAAACGGTATCAATATCATCGACACAAACGTAAAACGCAGCGCCGTCAATAAAAACGGCGGAAAAAACGCCACGCCGAATTTCGCGGCGACGAAATTACAGCCCCAGATCAAGGCGACGAGAATGGCAAAGAAAATATCGAGGGGCTTCATAGTTTCGTCATCCCCGCCTTGTGCGGGGATCTAGAGCTATTGGAACCATTATTAAAAGTTTTATTCATCGTATCTCATTTTTCTTTTTTGTTGCTCAGGATCCCGCAACAAGTGCGGGATGACAAATCATCCCCGGCTCAACGCCCGATAAGCCTCATTAATCTCCGAAGCCTTCAGTTGCAGCAACATCCGTACTTCCGGCGATAAATCATGAGCGGCGAAGCGGTCGGGATGGTAGCGCTGCATCAATTCGTGATAGCGTTTTTTTAAGCCATTCGCTTTGACGCTGGCATCGACGCCCATGACATGGCGCGCCTGCGTTTTCCCGGTATAAATCCCGCAAATCCGGCTATATTCGGCAGCCGGAATATCCAGCCGGTGGGCGATAGAAGAAAGCAGTTTTTCCGCATTAGGCGATAGCTCCCCGTCGGCGGTGGCGACGCGGAACAGGCGTTCCAGCAGCGCGGTAAATAATACGGTGTTTTGCGGAAACATATATTTGATCTGCGCGACATAATGCTCCAGCGGCGTTTCATTACTACAGGCCAGCGTAAACAGCGAGCGTATCTTGCCGCACACCCCGCCGCTCAAAGGAAAAGAATCGCGGAAAACAACATATTTTCCCTGAGTCAAATCGCCATCGGCACAAGCGACTTTCGCCGAAAGCGCAATAACGGCGAAGGTAAAAGACAGGTTCTTGAAATTGGCATCTTCTTCCGCCAATGCCCGCGTGATCGTATCCGCAGGCGCTTTCACCGACGCTGTTTTCCACCCGCGCAGCCGGTACTTGACGCCTGAGAATAAACGATGCGGCTTGATACCGGCCTTGCTTAAAGCCTTTGAGAGATTCGACCTGCGTTTGACGGATTGCGGCATGGCCGGATCATACGATAATTTGCGAGACGATGGTATTAAAATCGTCGCGCAAGGAAACTAACTTTTTCTGCCCAACACCTGCTCCCGTGCCACACCGGTCTGGCGTCTAATTTCATCTGCGATGATCTCCGGCGGCACGTCCAGCCGCGCTGCGCCGAAATCCGCCTGCAACCGCTTAATCAGGCTATCCGCATTGGTTGATAATTCCGCCTGCACCAGTTCGCTGGCATATTGCTCTGCTTCCGGGCTGTTTTTTCCCATTTGCGCCGCTGCCCATAACGCCACCAGTTTCTTCATGCGGGCATGCACCTTGAACGCCATTTCCTCGTCATGGGCAAATTTATTCTCGAAACCTTTGTCGCGTTCGTCGAAAGTCGTCATATTTTTTAGCCTTTTATCATTGAAATAAGTTAACCCCGAGCGTATATAAAGGCTTTTCCGGCATTCTGCAAGATTGCAGTATGGGCGGAATTGCTTTATGACAGTCCTATGGAACCCATCATGCACTCCAAGCGAAAGATATTCAAGATGCCCCCGCGCAAGCCCATTTATGAAGGAAAAGCCAAGCAATTGTTCGAAGGGCCGGAACCCGGCACGCTGATCCAGCATTTTAAAGACGACGCTACGGCTTTTAACAATGTCAAAAAAGGGATTATCAACGGCAAGGGCGTGTTAAATAACCGTATTTCCGAATATCTGATGCTGCGCCTGCATGAAATGTCCATCCCGACGCATTTTATCCGCACGCTGAATATGCGCGAGCAGCTGATCAAATCGGTGCAGATCGTGCCGCTGGAAATCATCGTCCGCAACGTCGCTGCCGGCAGTTTTGCCAAGCGTTTCGGCGTTGCCGAAGGTAAGCCACTGGGCCATCCGCTGATCGAATATTGCTATAAAAACGATGTGCTGGGCGACCCGTTCGTTACCGAAGAGCATATTTTCGCTTTCGGCTGGGCGACGCCGCAGGAAATGGACGAAATCCGCATGTACGCCTTCCGCATCAACGATTTCCTGTCGGGCCTTTTCATGGGCATCGGCATCCGCCTGGTGGATTTCAAGCTGGAATTCGGCCGTTTGCAGGAAAACGAGCGCGAACAGATTATTTTGGCCGACGAAATCAGCCCCGATAATTGCCGCCTGTGGGATATGAAAACCGGCCGCAAACTCGACAAAGACCGTTTCCGCCAGGATTTAGGCCAGATCGAGGATGCCTACCGCGAAGTCGCCCGCCGCTTAGGGGTCATGCCGCAGGACGGCGACAGCAGTTACGTCATCGAGGTCAACGCCAAAACGCCGAAAGCACAGAAGAAAAAACCGGCGGCGAAGAAGAAGAAAAAGAAATAAGCGTGAAACAATAGGGGCATATATGGTCAATGATAATACGGAAAAGCCCGCATATATTTTAAGTGCCGAAGACCCGGATGGCAGTTCTCTGGCAGATAAAGAGGGCAGCCCCATTAGTGCAACGCATATGCAAGAACTGATAGAAAAAATTGCAGCAAGTTATCCGGATGGGCAGCATCCTCCTTATACCCTTAAGAAAACATTGGTGCGTGACTTAGGCAATAAATCGGGCTGGAGCCGGGAAGCGTAATAGAGTTTTATGAAAGCAAAAATCCACATCACCCTAAAAAACGGCGTGCTCGACCCGCAGGGCCGCGCCATCGCCGGTGCTCTGCATAACATGGGCTTCCCGCAAGTGGAAGAAGTCCGTCAGGGCAAATATATCGAAGTCGAAGTCAAGGAAACCGACCGCAAAAAAGCGGAAGCGGCGATTGAAAAAATGTGTGCAGGATTATTAGCCAATACCGTAGTGGAGAATTATAAATTCGAACTCGTGGAGTAAGTATGGATCAGAAAACAATGGATGACTTACTGCTGGTGGGGTCTGATAAGCCTATCGGGTATGTTCCTTTGTCTACCATTATAGAATGTGGGTATGATCCCCAGTCTCTGGCGGGTGAATTACAAGCAAAGGGGCTGTCGACTTATATTTTGTCGGAAGAACAAACCCGGGTCAAAGTGGACGGAGGTGTTTATAGCACAATAGGTGGCGTACTTTGCGCGTTCCATAAAGCGGCTTTAGAGGAGTTGCTTTCATTGCCGCAGAATCAGAAAATACTGGAACGGGCCCAATGGCCTAAAGATGTCGATGGGTTTGCGCGGGCGGTTAACACGAAAATAGTGCCATTTGCGACGCCGTTACATGATTTAATAGCTGAGGCATTTGGCCATAAGAAAACAAAATCCTCTACGGTTGTGCAGGATTATTAGCCAATACCGTAGTGGAGAATTATAAATTCGAACTCGTGGAGTAGTGCTATGCCGGATGCCGCCAGTAGCTTCAAAAGAGCATTCCCACCACTTTCCGATGCAGGGAAGGCGGCCTACGCCATGATCCGGGACAGCACTTTTGAAAAAGGAGCGGCCGAGCATGCGGAGATAGTGCAGGGGATCGGGGCGCTTTTCAATCAGCCTATTTTCGTAGCGCAAACCAAAAGGGGCAAAGATCTGTATGTGAATACTGTCTCCCCGATTTCGCAGCATCCTAAACTTGCTATCGAGGAGTTCTTGGAGGCCGCTGCTGCGATAGAAAAAATGATGAGGCCCGAATTTGAGATGGTGGTAACCCGTTTTGGCGCATTCTCTGGCATGAGTCAGCAGGCGGCGCAGAACAAGATAAAAGAATCGATCTCGGTGTTGCGGGATGAAGTACGGATCGCTTTTCCTGCCCAATATCATTATGTAGAAGAGAAGATGGCCGCCACCAGGCAATTAGCAGAAGGCAGAATGTAGCAATGAAATCCGCCGTTATCGTATTCCCCGGTTCCAATTGCGATCGCGACGCCAAAACCGTCCTCGCCGCCACCGGTCTGCAACCTGTGATGGTCTGGCACGGCGATCATGCGCTGCCGAAAGTCGATCTCGTCGTGCTGCCCGGCGGTTTTTCCTATGGCGATTATCTGCGCTCAGGTGCGATGGCCGCGCATTCGCCCATCATGCAGGAAGTGAAAAAACATGCTGACGCCGGACGATTAGTGATCGGCATCTGCAACGGATTTCAGGTGCTCACCGAAGCAGGATTGTTGCCGGGCATTTTGATGCGCAATCAAAAACTAAAATTCCTCTGCTGCGAAGTTGAGCTGCGCGTCGAAACCACCGCTACCGCCTTCACCAAAAACTATAAAAAAGGCCAGACGATCAACGTCCCCATCGCCCATCACGACGGCAATTATTTTGCCGATCCGGCAACCCTTAAAAGTTTGCAGGATAACGACCAGATCGTCTTCACCTATCTCGACAACCCTAACGGCTCCATCGCTAATATCGCCGGCATCTGCAATAAAACCCGCAACGTGCTGGGCATGATGCCGCATCCGGAACGTCACAGCGAAGGGTTGTTAGGTGGAGTGGATGGAAAAATTTTGTTTGAGAGTTTAGCCGCTGCCTAAAAAAACAAACACCCCGGCGAGGGGGGGTTGTTTTCGTAGGTCGCAAGCGGAGAGATGTTACTCTTCGTCAACGACTTTTTGTTGCTGTAACTCAGTCATTTCATATCTTCCGTCTTTTAGCTTTTTGAGCTTACCAGACAGAGTAATCTTCGGTAACTTTGTGTCCTTGGGACAGATGAGTCCGAACTTCCCATCCTTAGATACCAATCCAAACACTTTTCCGTCCTCTCGGAGAGACGACGTTGAGCCGGCCTGATATCTTCCTGACACTACGACAGTTCCGTCTTTGAGAGGGGGGGTCTTATCTGGTACTAAATGAATATCCCAGAAGGGATCACCCTCACTGACAAGGTGGTATGCCTGTGGTTTTTTTTCGGAAACAAGGCAGTAGAACGCGATCGTCCCAAACACCATAATTCCGAGGAAACCCGCAATTGCCGCTGCCTTACTTTTCATGGCTAAGTTCCTTTTATTCAGAACAACCTTCACAGCATTCAGTGGAAACTCGCCTTTCCACCAAACATCAAATCCCGCCCACCAAAATAGCAGACAGAATTACAAGCCGGAATATTAACATGCTTTTTAATATTTTGGCAAATGCCAATAAAAATCAAAAAAATTATTATTTTTCAGTGCGAAACTGGCTTGGCAATATTTTTTTAAAGGCTTAATTGCTTAAGCCTTTTCCGGAAACGTCACATGATGTCGCATCCGGAACGCCACAGCGAAGGGTTATTAGATGAGGTGGATGGAGAAAATTTTGTTTGAGGGCTTGGCAGCCTGAAATTAACCATTGACTGATGGATGGGCGCAATTTAGCTTATCATCATAAAAATTTGTTAATTAAAGGCGTCTATGAGCGATCAAAATTTTATAGCGGATGATAAGATACCCCCAGCCCTTTTAAAATTAATGGACTCCTTTAAGGGTGCCCCTCAAGATAGCATGATAAGTTTGGCGTTGGCCAGGGCTTTATCGGTGCAGCTTGTTGAAGGAAGCACCAATCCTGCCGTGTATATAGAGCTATCTGAGGGTTTTGCACAATTAGCGAGATTAATGAAGCATGGCTCATCCGAGCAGCTTCTCGCAAGCGCTTTCTCAGAGATGTGTTTGGAGGCTTACCGTATTAAAGGAAGCGATATTACAGAAGAGAATGAGCGGCTCTTAGCAGATCCTAGCCAAATTCAAGACCCAAAGCTCAGAAAAACGGTTGAAAAACATCTTGCTCAAAATCAAACTGGTGCCAGCCGCAAAATTCTTTAAGCCTTCACCGGAAACGTCACCACCACGCCGCGCTGCTTAAAATAGGACTGCATCGTTTTGCGCCCCTGGCGATTGGCCTGCGCCAGCTTCGTCGTATCGACTTCCACCTCATTCGTGCCCTGTGCGGCGAGCGCCGTTTTTAGCGCGGCGATGTGCGTATCCAGCTCTTCATTGCCATTATTAAGCGAGGCGTAAATATTGTCCAATAGTGGGGCGAGGGCGGTGGTGGTCATAATTACTCCATATATTCAGCTGGTGCTTTAATGCACAATCTCGATACTGTCGAGGAAATTACCATCCGATTTGCTGCTGCACGAACCTAGCACAACGAATTTTTCGTGATGGTAATGAATCTTGACTTCCTTGGTGCTTTCCATGGCCTGTTTCACCTGGTCCGCCAAATCGCTGCTGACGGTGAAATGAAACGGTGTGCCGCCGAGGATGCCTGTCCCGTTGCTCATTCCCCCGCGAATGATTTCGCCTTCCCATGTTTTACATAACGGAATCCAACCGTCTTTGGATAGCCGCGTGATGCTGCCGACTTTTTCGCCGTCGGAATCCTTGATGCATCCGCTTAATGCCAATGCTGCGGCGAGAATGATAACGTTACGCAATAGCTTCATGATGTGCTCCCCATATATTCCGGCATCCAGCGTTCATTCGCTTCTTTTAATTCCGCAATCGGAATGGAAAACTGGCCTTGTATTTCCAGTGTGCCGGCTTTTGTTTTTCCGAGTAATGTTGCAGTAACGCCTGCTTTTTTAGCAGCTTCGCTGATGGTTTTTGCATCGCCGGTGATAATATAGCGCGCCTGATCTTCGCCAAACCAGAAGGCGGCATCACCCGTATGCGTAATCGCTGCCCCCATCTCATACCGATAGGTCATCTCCGCCAGTGCCACCAGCAATCCGCCATCGGAAATATCATGGCACGCCGATACAATTCCCTGCGCAATAAGCCCACGCACAAAATCCCCATTTTTCTTTTCCGCTGCCAGATTCACCGGCGGCGGCGCACCATCCTCGCGACCCAGTATTTCACGTAAATATAACGATGCGCCGAGATGCCCCTTCGTTTCGCCGATCAGGAAAATATCTTCGCCCGCTTTGGCAAAGGAGTTGCCGACGCATTTACTTATATCCTTGAGTATGCCGACGCCGCCGATGGCCGGAGTTGGGAACACGCCTTTGCCGCTGGTCTCATTATACAGCGACACATTGCCCGAAATCACCGGATAATCCAGCGCGCGGCACGCTTCACCGATGCCCTGAATACAGCCGACCAGTTGCCCCATCGTCTCCGGTTTTTCCGGATTGCCGAAATTGAGGCAATTCGTAATCGCCAAAGGCGTCGCACCCACCGCTGTCAAATTCCGCCACGTTTCGGCAACGGCTTGTTTGCCGCCTTCAACCGGATCGGCATAGCAATAGCGCGGCGTGCAATCGGTGGTGATGGCGAGGCCTTTATTAGTGCCATGCACCCGCACAATCGCTGCATCGCCACCGGGACGCGCGACGGTATCGTTGCCGACCATGTGGTCGTATTGCTCCCAGATCCAGCGTTTGCTGGCGAGGTCGGGAGTGCTCACTAGCGTGAGCAAGGCGTCAGAAATCGGAAGTCGGAAATCAGAAATTTCTGGCTTCTGATTTCCGGTTTCTGATTTCTTGATCGTCCATGGCCTATCATACACCGGCGCATCGGTCGACACCGGTGCAATCGGCATATCGGCGGCGATTTCGCCATGCATTTTGAGCACCAGATGCCCCGTATCGGTCAGCTTGCCAATCGTCGCAAAATCCAGTTTCCATTTCTCAAATATCTTGCGCGCGATATCCTGCTTGTCCGGTTTTAACACCATGAGCATACGCTCCTGCGATTCCGACAGCATAATCTCATACGGCGTCATGCCCACTTCCCGCATCGGCACTTTATCCAGCTCCAGCTCGATACCGCAATTGCCTTTACCCGCCATTTCCAGCGATGACGATGTCAGTCCCGCCGCGCCCATATCCTGAATGGCGATGATGGCGTCGGTCTGCATGAGTTCCAGGCAGGCTTCGATCAGCAATTTTTCAGTGAACGGATCGCCGACTTGCACGGTCGGGCGTTTTTCCTCGGAATTTTCGCCGAACTCGGCGGAAGCCATCGTTGCGCCATGAATCCCGTCGCGCCCGGTTTTGCTGCCGACATACACCACCGGATTGCCAACGCCCGCTGCGGCGGAATAAAAAATTTTATCCGTATCAGCGATGCCGACCGTCATAGCATTGACCAGAATATTGCCGTTATAGGACGCATGGAACGTGCATTCTCCGCCCACCGTCGGCACGCCGACACAATTGCCGTAAGAGCCGATCCCGGCCACCACGCCCGACACTAAATGTTTGGTTTTCGGATGATCGATCGCGCCGAAACGCAACGCATTCATATTGGCAATCGGTCGCGCGCCCATAGTAAACACGTCGCGCAAAATGCCGCCGACACCAGTTGCCGCACCCTGAAACGGTTCGATATAAGAAGGATGGTTATGCGATTCCATTTTGAAAATCGCCGCCTGCCCGTCGCCGATATCGATTACCCCGGCATTCTCGCCCGGTCCGCAAATCACCCACGGCGCTTCCGTCGGCAGGGTTCTGAGATGCTTGCGCGTGGTTTTATACGAGCAATGCTCGCTCCACATCACCGAGAAAATCCCCAGCTCCACCAGATTCGGCTCGCGGCCCATCACTTTCAGAACACGCTGGTATTCCTCCGGCGTCAGGCCGTGCTCGGCAACGATATCGGGAGTAATTTTTTTTGCGGCGGCAGAAGATGTCATGCCATTTAGTTAGCACGGGAATAAGGATTTACAACCTATTTCCCAGGTAAGATTCACGCTCTGCTCGGTAAATCGTAAAGCGTTATCGGGGGGTGGGAGTTGGCACAAGCATTGTTTATGACCTCGTTTATGGAACTCATTACGCTCATTCTATGCTCCGTTAAATGAGCCTCATAAGCTTCAGTTCTTTGTCTGTGCTCCGTCCTATGGGCCTCCTTCTGAGCCTCTTCGGCAGCATTTTTCACTGCCAGTTTTTCTTCAGTTTTCTCTTTCCGCTTGGCTGTGCCAATACCATAGCCAACACCCAATAGAGCTATAAGCACGCCGCCAAGCATAAACGCTAATGGCGTACTATCTGGTTTGGAATCGGCATAGTGTTCTTTCAGATTCGGTATAACAATTTCCTGCAATTCCAGGAGATGCCTTTGTTGATCAAGTGTCAATTCCGGTGTGGTTCGCAAGATAATCGATTTCCGGATGGCGCTATTTATGGAATCTTTTGCGCGTTGATATTTGGCATGCTGGTAACTATCTGCCTTATACGAAGCCCCTGTCAATGCCATGCCTGCCGCCACCATTCCTATCGTTCCGCCATTTACCCAACTATGTTTTGGCTTTGGGGCAATTTTGCTCGCGCGGTCGGAATCGGCGGGTACGGGTTCCGGGGGAAGGTTTGAATTCTCAGATGCAGGTTCCAGCCTAGGTTGTGAATTGGAGGAATTGAAAGGTATGTTTTTATAGTGAGATGATAGAATTTCTGCTGCTTCCGGCGTAAAAACGGGAGTATCACCATCTAAAATTGCTGCACGAATTTCTGCCACCGCTAATGCCAGATCCAATGCTCCGAGCCTATCATATATCTCCAGCAACGCCGAAGCTGCCCTGTAAATATTGGCATT
>Ga0206992_1207_pt2 | contig 11357 bp, 10 predicted proteins | sample Alteio_BWMinCont_6_FD_153267 | JGI IMG/M metagenome (GOLD analysis project Ga0206992, IMG submission 153267) | Enriched cells from forest soil in Barre Woods Harvard Forest LTER site, Petersham, Massachusetts, United States -... | ecosystem: Environmental > Terrestrial > Soil > Temperate forest >... | reverse complement strand
GCATCGACAGCGAAAGTAACGTGATAGCCGAGGTCATAAGCACTGCGCGCAGTTGGTGTCTAGTTGAGTAAGTGGCATGATGCTTCCTTTCCAGTTCGTTTTAAATTCCAAATAACGCAAGCGGGACTTTAAGCAGCGTTGGTTTCAGTAGCAGACTTACTGTGTATCAGCACCGGCAATCGACTCGCCGCAACCAATGCCAGCAAATGAAGAATCACTACCACCACAAACGCCGGCATAAACCCATGCGGATCAGCGGTTCTCGTCACAGCAGTATTCAACCCGGCAGTGGAAATGGCAATCGAAATGGCTGTAGTGGCGATAGGTCCGCCGATGCGCTGCACTATATTGATAGCGGTATTCGCCGCCGGAATTTTTTCCTTGGCCACCGACGCATATGCAGCCGATACGGAAGGAATGGTAATCGTACCCTGACCTGCACCGGCGAAGAACAGGCAGACCATTGCCACGACGGGTTCGAGATGAAAGAACACCATCCACAGAAACGGCAGTAGCGCCAACAATGCGACCAGCGCACCGCCAGCTGACACGGCACGGCAACCGAATCGCTCCGTCAGAAATCCAACTGCCGGAAATGAACACATCATGCCCACGCCCATGGCAGTCATCATCCATGCCGCCTGTGACGGTGACAGGGCGCAGCCGACGATCAGATAGATAGGCACCAGAAACTGGCGCGAGAAAAAAATGCTGTTGGCGAAAAATTGCGTAATGGCCGCGGCTGAAAAAGTTTTATTGTTGAACAAGCGCAGGTCTATCAATGCTGCACCGTTGTTGCGATTCGCGTGCCAGATAAATCCACCCACCAGCGCGATTCCGGCCAGCAAAATGCTCACGCCATTACCATGCGCGGCTTGCTGCAAACCGTACAGCAGGCAGGCAAGGCCGGGGGAAATCATTAAAAATCCGGGAAGATCAAACGAACGTGCCTGGCTTGAGGCCCCCTCGGCTGGCAGCAACCAGGTGGCCAGCGTCACGCCTACGATGCCAACCGGCAGATTAAGATAAAACAGCCACGGCCAGGATGCATTTTTCAATATCAGCGCGGCCACGACCGGACCCAGTATCGGCGCGATCAGAACCGGAACGACCGTGTAACCCAATACCCGCGCCATGTGCTTGCCCGCCACTCTGGCTATCATCATCTGCCCCATCGGCACCAGCAAGCCGCCGGTTATCCCCTGCAGCATTCTGGCGCAGATCAGCTGATTCATGCTCTGTGCCGCGCCGCACAGTAACGAGGCCAATGTAAATGCGGTGAAGCAGCCTATGTACATACGCTTGGCGCCGAAGCGATCCACGAACCAACCGTTAAGCGGCAGCATCAGCGCCAACGCGAGCAGGTAGCCGCTGACGATCCACTGCGTGCTGGCGATAGTCGCGTGCAATGCATCACCGATTGACGACAGGGAAACGTTAACCACCGTTGAATCGATTTGCGTCATAAACGGGCCGATGAATACGACTGCCGCAACCCGCCAGACCAGTGGGTCAATTTTTTCTGATGTGCTCATTGCGCATTACTCATTGCTCAACCAGGCGACGAATAATTTCGCCCGCCTTGAATAGTGTTTGTTGTTCGTCTTTATCGAGTTCGGCAATGACTTTGGTTAACCAGTTTCGTTTTGCATCACCCATGCTTTTGCGCAGTGCGCGGCCTTTGCTGGTGAGCTGAATATTCATCTGCCGGCCATCGGTAGGATGCGGCTTGCGTTCGACCAGGCCCATTTCCTCAAGGGATGCAACGGTTGCGCCCATAGATTGCGGCTTCATGCTTTCTGCACGCGCCATATCTGCCGTGGTGCTGGGCCCGTCCTTTTCCAGCCGCGCCAAAACGACTGACTCGGTCATCGTGATATCTTCACTACCCGTCGCCGCGCGCCGTCGCCGCAGCAGCAGTCCGATCGCATGGGTGAAATCGACGATCTCGGAATCAAAAGTTTTTGGTGGCATGGTGATGAAGCTCTGGTGTTGAAGAGCCGCCATTTTATATAAAGACAGTCAAACTTGCAAGGCAAGCTTGCAAGTTTGACTGTTTACTTGCTAAGATGCGGCGTTCATATCAATCAACTCGGAAAGAGAGCTCAACCATGTTGTGGTATCACTATGTATCTTATTTTTTCGGCGGTGCGTTTCTGTCCAATGCCATCCCACATTTTGTGAGTGGAACCATGGGGCGGCCATTTCAGAGCCCATTCGCTACGCCTCCCGGCGAAGGACTGTCTTCTTCGAAGTTAAATGTATTTTGGGGTATGTTCAACTTAATCGTCGCCTACTGGCTGATTACTCAGGTTGGAGATTTTGAAGTGCGCAATATCGTTCAGGCGTCAACCCTGGGGCTGGGTTTTCTGTTGATGGGATTGTTCTCGGCACATGGGTTTGGTCGTTTTTATGGTGGCAATGTGCCGGGGAACTGAGAATTGTAGGTTGGGATACGCTTCATCAGCCCAACACGCAACATCAAAATAAATGCAAACATGTATCATTTGTCGAATTAATTTATAAATACGTATCGGTTCACCAAACAACATTGGACTGATGAAGCGTAGCCCAAGCTACGCGACGTTTCAATAAAAAATACGGGCTACCAGTGCTTGAAGCACAGATAGCCCGCAAACCACAACCAACATACTCGAGACTGGTTGCAGCCCAGTCAGAACGATCGTCCGGCAATCGCTCCAAAAATGAACATCCTAATCCCGGGTCGGTAATTGCAATGGCCCCAGACTGGCGAGATAAGTATCAATCTGCGGTGAGGACTGCGCCGCTTCGAATTTGACTCGCCGGTCGCGGAAACTTTTGAGCGGCTGACCCAGCGACATCAATCCTTTGTCGCGCTCGCGACGCACCCGCTCCAGATCGATTTCAACCGGCATGATTTCGCGACCTGTCCCAGCCTGATGAATCACATCACCTGCCGGTCCGACTATGATAGAACGCCCGACTCCACATTCACCGGTGCCGTTGATATCGAAAAAATAGCATTGATTGATAGCGGCATTGGTGCGTGCAATCGACAGTTCGATTTCCCCGGTCCAGCGTATCGGTCATGGTCGGATGCAGTATCACTTCGGCTCCCATCATCGCCATGGTGCGTGTCGTTTCGGGAAACCATTTGTCATAGCAGATCGATACGCCGAATCTACCGACCTCGGGCACATCAAATACACAAAACTCACTGCCGGCCTCGACTTCGGATTCATACGGCAGAAACGGAAATATTTTTCGATAACGTTGAATGATATTCCCCTCCGGATCGATCACGGGACAGGAATTAAAAATCTTGCCGTTTTCTTCGATATAAATCGATCCGGGAATCAGCCAGATTTTATGCTCTCGGGCCATGGCACAAAACGCCTGTTCTGCCGCAGCCCCTTCCGATTGCGCACTGGTTTTGGCGGGCCCCAAGGCGCACAGCTCACTGAATATCACCATATTCGTTGCCGGAAAGCGCTGCATCAGCGCAGCCAGATTTTGCGTCATGGCGTCGAGGTTGTCGGTCAGTGCAGAGACCGGCATCTGTACTGCCGTAATGGTAAAAAAGGCCATTGTTAGTCCACACCCAGTTCAGTTCTGCCGTATTGATTCATCAACTCAAGCAGCGATTCGTGCGGAAGCGCAATCGATTTATTCCCGTTGATCCCTACCATCGTTTCATTGGCGATCATCGAATCAAGAATCGCTTCTTCTACCGCTTCAACGGTCGCATTAAATAGTAGATCCATGGCGTCGTTGGATAGCGATTCAAATTGCATCACCTTGTCGATCGGGGTCGAATACGCGTCCAGGTTTGCCGTTGAAAAAGCCAAAAAAATATCGCCTGAATTATTATTGCCGACCGTACCGGTGCGCGCCATACCCATTGGTACCCGACGCGCCAGACGTTTCATCTGATGCGGCTGCAGCGGCGCGTCGGTCGCCACGATGACGATAATCGATCCCTGATCCTTGCCGCGCAATTTGTCATGGGTTACATGCCGCCCTACCGGCACGCCCAGCACCATCAACTGCTCTCTGGCGCCGAAATTCGACTGCACAAAAACTCCGACTGTGTAATTTTTCTGGTCTATGCTGACGATACGTGACGAAGAGCCGTTACCGCCCTTGAAGTCGTAGCAAATCATGCCGGTTCCGCCGCCGACGCTGCCCATCTCCACCGGACCATCGCCTGCCTGATCCAACGCCTGAAATACATGCTCATCGGTGACATGAAATCCATTGATGTCGCTCAGATCGCCATCATAGGTTTCTGCCGCCACCGGCAACGCCCATGGCGGACAGAAGCTGTCGCCGCGCCTGACCAGCCAGCGTATCGTCGCATCGCGGGTAGTACCGCAGGAATGGGTATTGGTAATGGTAATCGGCGTGCGCAGTTCGCCGGATTCTTCCACCCATGACATGCCGGTCATTTCGCCGTTACCATTGAAAGAGTAAAACCCGGCAGAGCAGGCAATGCGGCTGCTGTCATCACCGCGCGGCAAGATCGCGGTCACGCCTGAGCGTACCGGTCCTTCTCCCGTTTTAAGTGCCCCTTCGCCCGAGATCAGCGTAACCGTTCCGACCTTGACACCGGCGACGTCGGTAATGGCGTTATAGGGTCCGGGTGTGCTGGTAAATGGCAGGCCCAAGCCGCGACCGCGTATTTTTCCGGAAGGGGTTTTATGCCAGTGTTTGTTCATTTTTTTGATTCCTTGAATGCGTTATAAATAATGCTTAGTTTCGTACCGAGATTGGTACCGCCGTAGTTAGTCCGGCAAATGAAAATTCCAATTTTTTCGGCGCGATAAAAATAAAAAATAGTAGATTGAGGCGCACAGGATAATTTCCCCGGTACTGATCAGGCTCGGCCGGCCAAAGTCGGCATCAATCAGGTTTAAATAAAAAATGGCGGCCATGCCTGCCAGGCACAAAACAGCGGGAATCGGGAAGAAAGGCATACGCGAAAAACCGTTATCGGTAGTCCCGTTGCGTCGTCCAAGAATCACGGCGATGCACAACAGCGAGTGCACAACAATCACCATGGTTCCGCTTAATAGCATCAACGTCTCTAATTTCATAAAGCAGGCGATGCAACTGGCTATTGATAACAATATGGTCGCGTTAAACGGTGAATTGAATCTGGGATGGATAGTCGCCAATGCAGTGTTCAACGATGGAAACCACGTGTTGTCGCGTCCGGTTGAATACACCAGTCGTGCCGACTGCAGAATCATGGCAATGACTGCGTTAAAAATCGCGGTTGCGATAGACAGGCTGACGATGGTGGCGATGAGTTTGCCGGCGCGCGATTCGATAAAATAACTCATCATTTGCGGCGAACTCATTAAATCAACCAGGTTAGGCGCCCCCATCAGGACAGCGAGCAAAGGAACAATTTGCGTCAGGACAGAGACGCCCAATGCAATCAACACGACCCGGCCGATTTTGCGTTTGGCATCATGCGTTTCTTCGCCCAGATAAATCGCCGAGCCATAACCTTCGTAGGAAAACAGCGCGAGCGATGTGGCTCCCATGAACAGGCCGAACGTCGCAGGCGTTAATCCTTTGAATGTCGCATCAACGATTTGCGGGCTGGTCATTAATTCGATGAATGGTCGTTCCACATGAATAAATCCCAGTGCGGTTAATAAGACCAGCGCCAGTATTTCTATCAGCAGAAACAAACCTGTCACAAATGCATTCACTTTAATATTCAGCACCGCTACTGCAGCGGCCAACACCAGCATGACAACGGCTGTCCACTGCACATTCAGATCAATTCCCAATGCCCCCAAATAGGCCGATATGCCCAACGACATCGTGGCAATCACCCAGATTGAACCGAATACAGTCATGACTAAGGTGATGAACCCCCAATATCGATTCATGGTTCTGCCGATTACCGGATATTCTCCGCCGCTCGTTGGAAAAGCAGACGACAGCTCTGCGTAGACAAAAGCCATGAACATCGAGGTGACTGCAGCAAATAAATAACTCCAGATCGCCCCGCTTCCTGCCTTGGCTATCACCAGCGGCATGATCACAAAAACCGAGGAGGCCGGGCTGATTGCGGATATGACAATCAGCAGGACTCCGATTGATTTCAGCGACGGAACGAATGATGTAGACGCGGTAGTTTTCAAGCTAGTGTTACTCCTGGTTGGGTTCAAGTCAGAACTTGGCCGACAAGCTGACGCCGACGGTTCTAGGTTCTAAACGGAATACTTCGGTAGCGATAGTCTGTGTAATCGGATGTTGAATCACCATATTGTTGTTAAACAGATTTTTCGCGAACAGAGTAGCTTCCCATTCTTTCCACGAAACGCCGGTGGACAGATCTATCGTGTGGTAGGCCGGACGATTGAAATCCGGATCAGGGATGCCAGCAACGATATTGGGTGGAATAATCACGCCGCCGGAATTTGGCAACTGATTAAAGCCGCCATTGCTGGCACCTGTCCAGCGCGCCGCGCCGCGCAGGAATCCAAAGTATTCATCGCTGATGTCGTAGCTATACGTTGACGTAAAGGCGATGTTGTAAGCTGGTACGCCGGGAATCGACGCACCGGCAACCGCGCCAACCAGGCCGGTTTCGGCACCTTCACTATTATCCAGCGTGGCATGGGTATAACCGGCAGCCAGATCCAGCAATACGCTATGGATAGGTTTGGCTTTGACTTCCAGTTCCGCACCATAGCTGGTTGCAGCGCCAACATTGACGTCATAGTTATAGGTGCATTCCAGCTGAATTTCCTGCTGCATGTTTTTCCATTTGACGTAGAACAGCGAAGCATTGACGGTCAGCCTGTTATCCAGAAAACGCGACTTGTTCCCCACCTCATAGCTCCACAGTGAATCCGGCGTAAATGGGGCTATCGGCGTCACACCGGCCTGTGCCGTGTTGCTGAAGCAGTAGTTAGGCAACGGTGAATTGGCGCCGCCGACACGAAAGCCTTCCTGCGCTGTCGCATAGACGGAATTGGCCGGATCGATCTCCCAGATCACAGAAAACTTGGGTGTGGTTTTAGACGCGCTGGTATCGCTGATCGTCGCTGGGGCACTCGCTGCACCATAATAAAACCCTTGCTGTTGCTGAGTATATTCTTCCTGCGCTCTCAGATAACGAATCCCGAATGTCGTATGCAATGCGGGGGTCAGGTAATAACTGGTTTCGCCGTAAATAGACTGCTGCGTGTCGTGAATACTGTAGTTGCCGTAAAACGCATCGTCTCCCGGAAAACCGGTGGCCGTATAACCGGATGTAAATTGAGTCTGATCGGTCGGTGACACGCCGTAGGTGTTGAACGTGTTATTGATGCCATATATAAAATCATTTTCGACGATATTGGTGTGCTCATTCGCCACGTAGGCTCCGACTATCCAGGTAAGTGGTGAACCACCTTTTTCATACGGTTTGGACGCCATACGAATTTCTTGCGAAAACTGATCTACCGTATTGTTCAAAGTGACACTGGCCGGCAATGCGCCGACCGCTGCAGCGAGGTCCGGATTTACGATCGCAAAGTTCTGCATCTGGCGGCTATCGCTCGCGCCACCGTCCTGCACACGGGAGAACGTGCGTTTGAACAGACTGGATACCGAAGTGATATCACCCACACCTGTATCGTAGTTCACGGTAATGCTGGGCACCAGTAATTTGTCGGAACCGGGTTCGCGGGTGATTTTGCTGGTTTCATAAGGCGCCAGATAAATTGGCTTCGCGAGCGGCTCACCGTTATCCAATACTTGTGAATACGACACGTCCGTATCACCTGACTTCACGTTCTGGTAAAACACATTCGGTGTGATTGTCAGATCTTTGGTCGGTGTCCATTTCAAGGCAAAATGCATCACCTGATCTTGCTGCCAGTTGATACCGTAGTTAATTACATTGCCCAACTGATCGACCTGATTGATGTAACCGCCCTGATGGCCGGACTGTATGCCGAAGCGCAATGCCAGTTCATTTTGAATCAACGGTTCATTAAACACCACATTCCCGGTATAGCTGCCCTGCCCGCCCTTCATGGTTGAGAATTCGGTATATACGTCGGTGGTTTGCTGTTTCAGGTCAGGCTGATTGGTGATGAATTTGATTGTGCCGCCCATGGAACTCGCGCCATACAAAGTACCTTGCGGGCCACGCAATACTTCGACATGATCGAGATCGAAGAATTTAGGTTCTGCGCTGCCCATGCTGTACAGATTCGCTACATTCATGGATACGTCATCCATGTAGACACCGACAGTGGCTGAACCGGCGCTGGAGCTGATGCCGCGAATTTCGATATTCGATAACCCGGGACCGTCACCGGCATCACCGCCACCGCCGCCACCCGAGAATGAAATGTTAGGAATGGCACGGGTAATGTCTGCGTAGTCGCCAATATGCTGTGCAGTCAATTCGTCACCGCCGATCACGCTGATACTGACCGGCACCTTGCTGGAATCTTCCTTGCGTTTTTGCGCAGTCACCACAACGGTCTGTATGCCGTTGGATTTTGCGGCTGCTGACGCGGCAGCAGCGGATGAAACCTTTTCCGTATCTGCACTTTGATCGGATTGCGGTACATCTACGGGCGTTGGCGTTTCCTGAGCATAAGCAGCTATCGTCATGCAGACCGACGCGACTGCCATAGCGATGGTTAATTTTTTAGTATTGAGTTTCATGTATTAAGTCTCCCTGATTGCACATGTTTAGTTATTTTTGAAAACCGAATGCGATGACCGCAAGGTATCAGTGCAGGAAGAACAGCGTCAATTCCCTGAAAGTTGTACCCCTATCGGGGTATGCCTAATTCGGTTAGGTTAATTTCGTAGGTTGGGCTACGCTTCACCAGCCCAACATTGGATAATGAACAAACACGATTTTTTTAAGCTGATTGCGCGAATGGCATATGTATTTGGTTATGGGTTATGGGTTATGGGTTATGGGTTATGGGTTATGGGTTATGGGTTATGGGTTATGGGTTATGGGTTATTTTGAGGTGGAGTGTTGGGCTGGTGAAGCGTAGCCCAACCTACGAAGCGTAGCTCAACCTACTGAACACAACCCAACCTGCAAAGTGTTGACATCCGCATACCCATTCCGTAGCATCGTTGAGAACGCTCTTTATCTTCAGCAGCAAATAATCAGAAAGATCCGCATGATCCCCGACCTGCAGGAACATTCCTATCATCGCCAGATTGCGCTATTGATCGATGCGCAGCACCAGCCCAATTTCTGGATATTGCTGGTTCGTACCCTGCACAATCTGATTGAATTTGATAATTGGGTGGCGGTGCTTTTTTCGGATCGGAAAAAACCGTTAGTGCTTATTGAAAACCCGACCGCCGATGGCTCGGTTGATCTGCTGTTTCAGGATTACGTGAACGGACTGTATCTGCTGGATCCGTTTTATGTGGCCCGATCTGATAAGCCGCATTCCGGTCTGTTTCTGTTGGACGAAGTCGCCCCGGAAAATTTTGCGCAAACCGATTATTACCGTTTGTATTTTCAGTTGAACATCGTTGCCGATGAAGTGCAGTTCAACTGCGCGTTGGAAGATGGTCAGACATTGAGTCTATCGTTGGGAAGGGCGACTAAATTTACCCAGACCGAAATTGCTTTCCTCAATCTGGTAGCGCCGTGGGTTATCGCGCTGATGCAAAAGCGTTATCAGTACGAGCAGCAAAATGAGCAGGTCAAAGAAAATGGCAATCTGATTAGCCAGCCCCAAGAAACTGTCCGCGCAGAGGTCCTCGCCATTCGCGCCAAACTGACCGAACGTGAAATTGAAATCAGCCAGTTGGTATTAAGTGGATATTCGGGGAAAAATATTGCAGACAAACTGAAAATTTCAGTTGAAACCGTCAAAGCCCATAAAAAACATATCTACAGCAAATTGAATATCAATTCGCAGCACGAACTGTTTTCTATTTTTTATCAGGCGCATGCGGATTCATCGATAAATAATTCTCAGTCATCGTAACAGATCATTGAATTTCGGCGCCAAGAGCGCGACCTTATATGGCATACATAAAAAAGCCTTGCATTAGGCAAGGCTTAAAAATAATTTCCTTAAAATTTAATTTATTCATTGGCAAATTTAATCAAATCGGTCGTGTTTTCATAAGAAATGACTTTAACATTTTCATTCTTGAGTTCACTCATAATTTCCTTGAACGCCGCAGTTCGTTCACTATCATCTTTATTGGGAATATCGACTGCAAACAATACGGCAGAGGGAAGTAATTTTTCGCGATTCAATTTGCGAATTTTCCCCAGCCACTCCCATCCATGATCATAAAGTTGAGTAGGATCTTCATGCGCAAGATGTAGCGGCTTTATAACTCTTACTGCTTCATCGTCAACCATTTTTACTAACGGGAAACGTACGTGATAAGCCGCATTTCCTACTACTTCAGGCGCATATAATTTCATCAAGTCAGCCTGCCGCAATGCTTGATGAACTTGGCGTTCTATGAGCCTTTCCTGATATTGTTTTGTTGCGAAATTGCGCTCAACGTAATGCTCGTACAACTCAGCGAGCTTTTCATCAGGGTCAGAGGTTAGGACAACACGAGGATCGTCAAAGCGAATCATTGCTTCGCGTGGCCTCACGATTTCGGCGAACAAGTGATTGAATAATATTTTATTGGTCGGTGTCGGCTGCTCTAGATCAGTGACGCGTGTAGCCACCATCACCGCGCGAACACGCGCTAACTCTGCTGCGAAAGACTTACGTGCATTCCTAAATATGCTGGTTTCAAGTTCTTCAAAAAATGCACTGATACGGCGAACCCGATTTAACAATTTAAAATTGAAATAACCAGTTTGCGGACACATCAAAACAACGCCGACATTAGCAAATTCGCCGGTCTCGGCATATGGAAGAAATCTAACGATAGCGTACTGACATGCGTAATTCATGGGGCTATCCTCCAAAAAGACTGATCATCGAACCTGGCCAACAGTTGTAGCGCATCCTCTTTATTAAAAGAGCAAGGAACTCCGTGATCAATCCACCACCAGTCGGGTGGGCTATTATTGCATGCCGTTTCAAACGCAGCAAATGCCACCTTCATTCGATCGACATAAGTTTCGCGTCTTACATAATCTTCAAAAACATTAGGTATTTGATTACGGAAAACGTGGCTCTCATAAAAATCTGATTGTCTGAATTGAGGATCAAACGCATTGTTATGATCAATGACGGCTAATGCCTGTTTGTGAGAGTCCCAAAGCAAATTGGGATTTCCACCTTTGTCAGTCAGGCTTCGATCTGCATTATGAATCCACCAGTCAAACACTAAGATATCTTGCTGCAGCTCCTTTGGAATCTGTTTGATTTGTGACCACTGGAGTTCTTGAACAA
>Ga0206992_1182_pt2 | contig 11376 bp, 11 predicted proteins | sample Alteio_BWMinCont_6_FD_153267 | JGI IMG/M metagenome (GOLD analysis project Ga0206992, IMG submission 153267) | Enriched cells from forest soil in Barre Woods Harvard Forest LTER site, Petersham, Massachusetts, United States -... | ecosystem: Environmental > Terrestrial > Soil > Temperate forest >... | reverse complement strand
GTCGATCGCGCCTGGCCTGTGCGAAAGGGTGACCGTCGGTTATCGCGGCGAGCAAAAAGGGGCGGTGAGTGACGCATTTGCCCAGTGGTTGCAATCGGGATTTTTTACGCTTTCTCAGGCGGTCGCGGCCAAGCTGGTGCCGAAAGACAAGAATAAGGAGCTTGCACTTAACCTGGAGGCATTGCACTATTTTATCCAGTATGGCAAAAACCCAAAAGAAGTAACCTGTGGCCCGAGCGTATGACATTTTCCTGGGAAGATCCTTTTTTACTGATTGAGCAATTGACTGACGAAGAGCGGATGGTGCAGGCGTCGGCACGTTCCTATGCCCGCGAAAAATTATTCCCGCGCGTCATCGAAGCCAACCGCCATGAGCATTTCGACATGTCTATCATGAAAGAAATGGGCGAGCTTGGCCTGTTCGGCGCGACTATTTCCGGCTATGGCTGCGCCGGGGTGAGCCATGTGGCGTCGGGTTTGATTTGCAAAGAAATCGAATGGGTGGATTCGGGCTACCGCTCGGCCTTGTCGGTGCAGTCGAGCCTGGCCATGCATCCGATTTATGCCTTTGGTTCGGAAGAACAAAAAGAGCATTACCTGCCGAAGATGGCACGCGGCGAATGGATCGGCTGTTTCGGGCTGACCGAACCCGATCATGGTTCCGATCCGGGAAGCATGGTGACGCGGGCGACCCGTAAACCGGGAGGCTTTATTTTATCGGGAGCAAAGAATTGGATCACCAATTCACCGATCGCCGATGTGTTTGTCGTCTGGGCGAAAGTCTATGGGCTGGATGGTACGCCGGATGGCACGATCAAAGGCTTTATCCTCGATAAGGGCATGAAGGGGCTGACCGCTCCTAAAATCGAAGGCAAAATGTCCTTGCGCGCTTCGGCCACCGGCATGATTTCCCTGGAAGATGTATCTGTTCCCGACGATCATATATTGCCGGGCGTGTCGGGGCTTAAGGGACCGTTTTCCTGCTTGAATAAGGCGCGCTACGGCATCGGTTGGGGCGCTTTGGGTGCGGCGGAATTTTGTTTACAGGCAGCGAGGAACTATACGCTTGAGCGCAAGCAGTTCGGCCGACCCCTGGCGGCAAATCAACTGATACAGAAAAAGCTGGCCGATATGATGGTGGATATTGCGCTGGGGCTGGAAGCCTGCCTGCGCGTCGGACGCCTGATTGATGACAATAAGGCGGCGCCGGAAATGATTTCGATGATCAAGCGCAACTCCGCCGGCAAGGCGCTGGACATCGCCCGTGCCGCCCGCGATATGCATGGCGGCAACGGCGTATCCGATGAGTATCACGTCATCCGCCACGCCATGAATCTGGAAAGCGTCAACACCTACGAGGGCACACACGACATTCATGCGCTGATTTTAGGCCGGGCGATTACCGGGCTCGCGGCATTTTCGTAAGATAATCGAAATTGGATTTTCCAGAAAATAGGTACGTAACCTTTGATAATGGCGGGGGGTGCAATTTACCGCGAACTTTGCTCCATATCCAGTTTGCTCAATCCCGACAGATAAAGCTCCTCTACCTTCGCTCTCGCCCAAGGGGTTACCCGAAGGAACTTGAGGCTGGAATTAATGCTGGGATCATGGGTAAAGCAGCGGATGGTGATAAGTTGACCTAATCGCTCCCAACCATATTGTTCCATTAATACGGTTACAATTGTTTTTAGCGTCACTCCATGCAGCAGATTATTATGCTGAGTTGGCTTCATCGTTCGTCCGCTTGTTTCACGCGGATTTTTTTCTTTTCTAGAATACTGTCATTGAGTTCTTTAATGGCAACCGCAGCCTCATGGGCAAGGGCCATGTCAACAAAGCCAAAGCCTTTCGAAGCGCCAGTCTTCGCATCCAACACTATAGTGCAGGCCCTGATATTACCATACTTCTTGAATAACGTAGCGAGTTCATTTTCGCTAAAATTGCGTGGCAGGTTCAGAACAATCAATTTCATAAAGCTCCTGTATCTGGGATAAATGAGCCCATATTGAAATATTGGCGGAAGCGGTGAGATTCGAACTCACGGAGAGCTTGCACCCTCGCTAGTTTTCAAGACTAGTGCCTTAAACCACTCGGCCACGCTTCCGTTAGGTTTTCTTGCTCACGAAAGCGAGATTAGAAAAACCTATGCCGCGCCGTAGTCTGTAAGATAAAGGCGGGCAAGTTTACACCCGAAAAATAGCGATTATTGAGTATTTCACAACCCTATAATGGTGCAAGCCCGAAATTCTCTTAAAATCAGGCGACTATGATGCTTTTGATATTGATGAACTCATGGATGCCATAGGCGGAAAGCTCGCGCCCATAGCCGCTTTCCTTGATGCCACCGAAGGGAAGCCGCTGGTCGGAACGCACCATCATATTGACAAAACAGCAACCCGATTCGATGCGCTCGCGGGCAATTTTCTCGCCGCGGGCGATGTCCTTAGTATACACCGCGCCACCCAAACCATAGACCGAATCATTGGCAATCGCGATTGCCTCTTCCTCATCCTTAGCTGATATAATAACGGCCACCGGCCCGAATATTTCTTCCGTATAAGCCGGTGTTCCTTTTTTTACATCGGTAAGCACCGTTAGCGGATAGAACGCACCTTTGCCTTTCGGTATTTTACCGCCAAGCAAACAGCGCCCGCCCGCCTTGATCGAGCGCTGCACCTGATCATGCAGCTCATCGCGCAGATCCGCTCGTGCCATCGGACCAACGGTGGTCGCCTCTTCCAGCGGATTTCCGAGCTTTTGCTTAGAGAATATCTCGACTATTCCGTTTTCGAAACGTTTCTTAAGGCTTTCGGCCACGATTAGTCTCTTGGCCGATATGCAGGACTGGCCGCAATTGAGCATCCGGCTGGCGGCGATGGTTTTAATGGCATGTTCGATATCGGCATCGGCCAGCACCACATGCGCATCGCTGCCACCTAATTCCAGCACGGTCTTTTTCAAATATTTTCCCGAAAGTGAAGCAATCGATTTACCTGCCGGCGTGCTACCGGTCAAGGTAACTGCTATTACTTTCGGATTCGAAATGACTTCTTCCACCCGGCTGGCCGGAATCAAGAGCGCCTGAAAGGCTCCGTCCGGCAATCCGGCTTCTCTAAAGGCGGACTCAATCGCTAATGCGCAGCCCGGCGTATTTGACGCATGCTTGAGCAAGCCGACATTTCCCGCCATCAGAGTTGGCAGAGCAAAACGCAATACCTGCCAGAAAGGAAAATTCCACGGCATCACACCGAATACGATGCCTAAAGGCTGAAAAGTGACATAGCTTTTGCGATATTCGGTGGCGATTATGTCGTCAGCGAGGAAGTTTTCGCCGTTATCGGCAAAATAATTGGCACAAGAGGCACATTTTTCGACTTCAGCGATGGCTTCTTTTAAAGTTTTGCCCATTTCTTCACTGATTATGCGTCCATATTCTGCTTTTTTTGCCAAAAGCACCTGAGCGACCTTTCTTAAATGATCACTTCGTTTCGCCAGCGGAATTTTTTTCCATTTTAAAAAGCACTCATGCGCCCGGTCAATCGCCTGCTGCACTTGCGCTTGCGTGTGGATAGGATAGGTTTGAATGACCGCTCCGGTAGCGGGATTGATACTGGTTTGCATAGATTCTACATGGTTAAAGGATTACAAGAGCAAATATCGGACACGCTTCCCTGTTCCAAGAGGGGCAGGATGGTGCTAATGATAGCTAAGTATTATTTCAATATGGTAAATGTGGTTCAAAATACGGTTATATTAGTGATATGTCGTCGAAGCGCCTGAATTATTGGCCTTATCTAGCCATATGCCTGTGGGCGTTTGCTCCGGGTGCAGCCTATGCCGACGACGCGGTGCAAACTTTCCCCGAACCGCAGAAACAATGGATGATCGTCCATGGCATCGGTGCTGAGCTGGACGATACGCTGGATATCTTCGGCAATACCACCGGCGGCAAACGGCAAGGCGTCAGGCCGCTCAATACTATTGCCCTTTCGGCGCAAGTGGATGGCAATAAGGCCTTCGGCCTGCCCGGCGTAACGGCAACGCTTTCAGTTATCGAAAGCAGCCTTGGCACGCCCAGCCGTTCGCTGGTGGGCTCGGTGCAGCGGATCGATAATATGGAGCCAGCCACCCGTGGCTTCGACGTCTATCTGGCCTGGGTGCAGAAAAACTGGCTAAATGACCGTATATCGCTACTGGCCGGTATTTATGACCTGAGCGATGAATTTTATACGACCGATAGCAGCGATTTTTTTATCAATTCCGGCTTCGGATTCGGCCCCGAAATCAGCGAAATCGGCAAGCATAATCATGGGGCGGTATTTCCGACATCAGCACCGAGCGTCCGGTTAAAAGTACTGCCTATTCCGGAATGGTATATCGAAACGGCTTTATCGGACGGCATCAACAGCGACCCGGAAAATCACCCGCATAGCCTTCCTACCTTGGATTCCACTTCTTCCGCCATCGCCATGGCGGAAACGGGCTATAAAAAAGAAACGCAAACCGCGGGGCTGGATAAGCTCTCAATCGGCAGCTGGCGCTATATTTCCGAGATTCGCAATTTTTTAAACAACAACAGCGTCACGACGCCACTGAATAGTGGCGTCGCTGAAGGGATATATGCTTTGGGCGAATATAAGCTCTATAGCTTTAGCGCTGATCGTTCGTTAGTCGCCTTTGCGCGCGCTGATTTTACTAATCCGCAAGTGAATGACTATAGCAGCACCTGGAGCGCCGGAATTCTATGGAACCGCGTCATTCCATCGCGCGAACATAGCCAGTTGGGCCTTGCTTTTTCCGATGCCGAAAATACCAAGCATTACCAGAAAACCGAAGCAGCGCTTGGATACGATGCGGACCCCGGCGAGATAGTGACGGAATTATCTTATAAAGATTCCTTGCTTCCCTGGCTGAATGTCCAGCCCGATGCCCAGTATATCAGTAATCCCGGAGCATTGGGTCAGCACAAGGATGCGGTCGTGCTGGGCGTGAGGCTGGAAGCAAAATTTTAAGCGCTGGCGACCAGTAGCGCCCCTGCCGCAATAAGCAACCCACCGAGCAGCAATTTCCACGTCAGCGTTTCGCCAAGAAAGAATATCGCGCCGAGCATCACCAGCACCACGCTCAATTTATCGATTGGCGCTACTTTCGATGCCGGTCCCAGTTGCAGCGCCCGGTAATAGCAAAGCCAGGAGAGCCCCGTAGCGATGCCTGAGCCGATGAGCATGATGAGCCCCGGGTGCGACAGGCGGTCCAGCGGCTGCCATTCGTGGCGCAGCGTGACAATGCCTGCCGTGAGCAGTAAAATGATGATTGTACGGATGAACGTTGCCAGATTGGAATTGATTTCGGCCACGCCCAGCTTGCCCAAAAGCGCCGTCAGTGCCGCGAAAAAAGCAGAGCCGAGCGCGAATAATAACCATCCGTAGTTAGCCGCCATATTGCTGCCTTTGCTTTAATCGGTTTTCCAGTTCCATCGTCACTTTTTCTATCACTCCACACCAGTTGAATGCTTCTTCCTGCCGCTTAACGCTTACACTCTTATACCACAACGTGTCATGATCGCCATGCAATACCGGCCAGCGGAAATCATATCCCTTCGGAAGCAGTAACGTCGCAGGCACGCCGAGCGCGCCGGCCAAATGCACGTTGGAATTATCGATCGTAATTATCTCATCCATACTCGCGGTGAGAGCTGCCAACCCTTCCGTGTCCTGAACCACATCGGGCATATCGGCCTGAATACGGCACCCATTCTCACCGCAGAAACTTTCTATCTCCGCGAGCGAAACATGATGCTGCAACGAAAAGAATCGGCATTCTGGCATGTGCAATAATGGCAATAACTCCGGTAGCGGGATGGATCGCACGCTGCCGCTTTCCTTATTGGCTGTGTGCCATGAAATCCCAATGCGGTACCCTGCCCCGAATCGTTGCAGGCGGTTTTTGGTTTCCGCCACACGTACAGGATCGGCAACCATATAAAGCGGATGTTGCGACGGAACGAAATCCGGCAACCCGTAGACCATCAGATCGCCCATCGGCGCGCAGTAATCCGGTTTGCCGCGACTAAGCGCCCGATCATAATCCTGCCGCATCGGCTCCAGGTCGATCTGCATACCGGTTGCCTGAACCATGTTCAGTAGTTGCGGAAAGCTATCGAGGATAGTGGGCGACAAGGCATAAGCGCCGATATCCTGCAATGATTCGACCACCACTTGCGGAAACGAGCGGGCAAATAAGCTAATCATTTTCGGAAACATCGACAGCGTAATACGCGATGGCTCCTGCGCCAGAAAATAGGGCAGAAACCCGGCAACCATGATGACATCGCCAAAACCCTGCTCGGCCCATAGATGCAGATGCTTTCCCTTAAGCGGCTCGCCTTGCCATCGTGCAAATGGCAATCCGCGCCAATCCGCCGTATCATCAGCGCGTTCCCACGCTGCAAATCGCATCTCATAGAGTTCGCGGCCTTCGCGAAATCCGCTTTGCATCATCCGTAGTTGCGCCAGGGCTAATTGCGACGCGGCATAACCGGGCTTGGCTATGAGTGCCTGCTCATAATAATTCCGTGCGGCATCCCACTCGCCCAGCAATTGGCGCTCATAGCCAAGCCTGTGCAATCTCTCCCATTTTCCAATTAGATTATCCGCCGTGCTTCCCGCCAACGAATCTACCTTCCTAATTGGTCCGGTGTATTCGGTTTGGGTTCCGGTTTGGCAACGATTTTCTCCCACTGAACCTGTGGAGCATCTTTATGCGGAATTTCGTCCCGCACTGGCGGAGGAAGGCATAAATGCAACCCCGAAAGATAGCGCTGCATGCAGTCAATGGCGTGGCGTATTTGTTCAGGATCTTTTTCTTCCGTTCCGGGATAAGTGGCAATATGGGTTACGCCATCCAGCAGCTCGAGCGTTGCTTTTCCTCCTGACGCTTTATGCAATTCTTCCGAATGGTGGTAGGATGTATATTCATCCGCTTTGCCATGCATCAACAATATTGGCGCTTCAATCTTGCTTATAATCTTATCGGACTCGAAACGATTCTCCATGAGTATATCGGCCGGCAGCATAGGAAATTGCTCTCTTGCCCTTTTCACCAGCGAAGTAAAAGTATTGAAACACACCGCCGCCGCTGCTTTTTGCGGCTCATGGCCCCTGTCCGGATTGCCTTGTTCTATGTTATATGCGGTTCGCAAGGCAACCGCACCTCCCAGCGATTCTCCGAATAGAACGATATTGTCCATGGGAACTTCCATGGTATTCACCAGATAGCGTACCATAGCATGTCCCGTTGCATTACATCCCGCTTCGGAAGGATCGACTTTGGGATGCGAGCGGTGCCCCTTGAATCCGGGATAGGCCGCAATAATGATGCCGAAGCCGCGGTCGGTTATTTCTTTCAGTATACTGGCCCTGAAATCCAGCGATCCGGCATTGCCATGACAATAAACAAGCGTTGGGTAGCCTGTTTTGGCTGCTTTATACCAAGCTGTAACACATTCACCGGTATCCAGATGCAACTCGCCAATTCGGTAATGTTTCAGGCCGTATTTAATCGGCTCTTGCAATAGCGGCCCCGCATCGCCGCCTTTGGGAACGTAGTTGGGATCAAATTCAAAACTTGGTTCCCATAATCGCATTAAAAACCATGCCAGCGGATTTCCGGTCTTGGCAATTTCTCTCAAATATTGCGCGGTAGTCCTTGGAGCGGGGCGCGCAATGCGCGGCACATTAGCAATAGTGTCCGCATGTTCAGGAGGAATCACGCTATTGTCCTCGATGGGTTTTAGGTCATCCTGCATGTGTTTTATAATCCGATATTACCATCAGCAAATGGTAGAAAGCTAAATCCTCCCAAAGCTTTAGTCCACCGCATTTATATTAAAATTTAGTGACGGTAGTACCAGACTTTCTGCGTGGCCGTAGCATTCAAAGCCAAAGGCCGTGCTGGGATCGGACCAGCGACCTATTGATTAAGGGTCAACCATTCTACCAAGGAAGAGCGCTATTTTAGCATTTTTTCTATATTGCTTCCAGATTTTTATGCGGGAACATCAATTTATTCAGCATGATAATCAACGGCATCCATTCGGATTTTTGCTGAATATGATGCCGTTCTAGGGTATAATTACTGTGAAGGGGAATAGCTCCCTTAAAGAAAATTGGAGGAGTGCAGTGTCCGATTTCGAACAAATGCTGTTATATGATTACCGGCTAACGACCGCGGAAATTCTTTATCATATGCCTGACCACCCTGTCCTGTTGCAAAGTTATATCTGGCAGGAACTGGATATCGCCCCGAAATTTCCAGTGCTGAATAAATTTCTTAGCTTCTGGGAAAAAGAAATCGAGGGAAAATTACACTCGGTCAAAATCGCCAGCACCAAACTGTTAGTTCCAGCGAAATTTACCTATTGCAAGGGTGAGCTGAATATTCATTAAACCATCTGCATAAGACCGGGGAATAACGCCAAAATTAGCGTTCGCCCGGTCTGTGGGTTTATGCGTGGATTCTAAGCGTCTTCGTTTTCGACTTCGATTTCAACTTCGTTTTCTTCGCCTTCTTCAGAAGCGGCACGACGCTTACGGTTAGCTTCCGGCTTGGATTTAACCAGCTTCCCTTTTGCCTCGTCCCAAGCGTAATGATAGACGACGGTTTTAGTGCCGGTAGCCACGATATCACCATTGGCCAATTGCAGAACATCGAATCCTTTTTGCAGCGAATCCTGGATGAGTGAAGATGACTGGCGCAAATAGCGCGCATCCAGCATCATATTGGTGATTTCGGGTTCGGCCTCTACAGGTTTCTTGGCGATTTGTGAAGCCATCCGCTTAGATGTCAGATCAATTTTTTTCATTACTAGTGTCCTTACAAGAAAGGGTTAATTTAAGTTAATTACCACAAGAATGCGGGAATGCAAAGCAAAAAATATATATGGCCACACTTTTGTCAAATTACGTTTATGGTGGTAGATAATTTTGATTGGTTTGTCAACGTCTATCACCAAAGAATTTACTATTAAGTACAAATTGTTAATAAAATCAAAATGGTGGGCAACAGGGATAAATCACCGCTGCTATACCCGACTAGGGGTAATCGGATTAGCAGCGGTGATGACCAGATCGGGATTACTGAATGATCTGATCAAGGGCAGACAGAAGGCTATCCGCCGTCTGAATTACTTTACTATTTGCCTGATAGGCGCGCTGGGCAACGATCATATTGGTCAGTTCCGATGCCAATTCCACGTTGGAAGATTCGAGTGCCCCGGCGGAAATAGTACCTACTCCGCTTTGTCCCGCCTGTTTCAGATTGACGATACCGGAGCCGTTGGACTGGGCATAAGCATCGCCGGAAGCGGCGGACAGCAAGTTAGGATCGGTAAAAGACGCCAGAGGAATTTTGTACAGCTTCTGGGTTTCACCGTTATTATAGTTGGCGGTAATATAACCGTTGCTATCAATGGATATGGCCGTCAACTGTCCGACTGGCGCGCCATTCTGATTGACGAACGATACGTTGTAACCGCTGTCGAACTGGCTCATACCATCAGTCTTTCCGATCTGCGTCGCACCAGGTGTGCCGAAAGGAAGGCCTGCCGATCCCCAATTAAACGTCACGTTACTTGAAGTCGAGCCATCGGTCCAGTTGATGCTGATGGGACTGGTGAGTGAGGAACTCACATTTTCCAAGCTGCCATCGCCATTGAATGTAATGGTGCCGGTAGCCACCTGACCGTCGATCAATGTCGCGCTGGAAGACGAAATATCGCTGGCCGGTTGGGCATAGATTTCCACCGCCCATTTATTATTCTGCAGTTTGGCAAAGGCGACATTGAGGTTATGCGAAGTGCCCAGACCGTCAAATACGCTGACCGGCCGGCTAAATTGCGGCGCAATCGCTCCGGATGCCATATTATTGGCCGCCACCTGCGCATTATAGGCCGGACCAGTTGGCCCCACAGTCTTGGGCGCAACTGGGAAGGTGCCGTTTTGCGACGCCGCCAGACCAAGCTGCGACAAGAGGCTTCCATGATCACCGCCCACATCCTTAAAGGTAATGGTATCCGTCGGGTCGATGACATTGATGTCAAGAGACGAGGTCGCCAATGGGTTTTGCACTGATGCCGTGAGCCCGGAGGAAACATTGACCAGGGCCGCCAGCGAATTCAGAGAATTGAATCGGTTTGCCTGGGGTGCAATAGCGGCCAAGCCGAGCTCGCGCACCCAGTCAACACCCGACAGCACCGGCGATCCGCCGCCGCCAGTAGCGGTAGACTGTGTATTGGCGAACGTCACCGCCTGGGTAGCATCGGTTGCACCTATCCACAGATTGCCACTCACCGTCACGCGGGCTGCCAATCCGGTCGTCGCGTTAATGGCATCGGCCAGATTGTCTATGGTATTGAATTGCCCGATCGTCGCATTCGGTGCTGTCGGCGTATAGGTGAATTTCACGGTGCCGGTAGCGGGCGTTGTAATGGTGAAGGAAAGCGCATTCGGGTCGATGCTTGATACGCCCGTTACGCCGAGCAGAGGCTGCGATGCATTTTGCGCATCAAGAATATTGCCGGCATAGGGACGCTCATGTTCTACGATCGTGCCGGTGCTGGCCGCGGCGCCGCTAGACAACGCCGCCGTAGTCGGCATGGTAATCTGGTAGCTATCCGCGGTTACAGCCGATACAATAAAACTATTGCTATTGAACTCCGACGCCGGAATACCATTGATCAGACCGCCAGGCCCGTTGACGCCGGAAAAGGTTACGACGTCGCCATTAGCCAAACCGTTAGCTGGAGCATCCACCGTTACTACTTTAGCATTGGCGCCAGTTTGGGTGATGAACGGATCGGGTGTAACTGTTTCCGTACCGTTTCCTCCGGCCGCCTCGGGAAAAGCTACCGCCAGCTTGCCATTTTTGGCGACAACACTGATGTGCGTAGCATCCACCACGTTATACTGAAACGTGCCGGTAAGATCGGCTGCCAAAATATTGGCGTCGAGATTGCCAACGGGGCCGACAAGATTGATGTAATTCAGGCTGCGCATACCTGCGGTCCCGCCCGGAATGGCAATATCGACCGTTCCGCTACCCGCAGCGGTAGAGGCAAAAGCACCAGCTGCGAGCGTGATAGGGGCATTCAGGGTGGTATTATTCGGCAGATTCGCCTGGGCCAGATCGCCATTGGCACCCGTGTTGACGTTACGGCTTTCAGTAAGGCCACCATAGGTGTAGTTAAATCCAGTTGAATTCGTTCCGGTCGAAATATTAACTACATCTCCTCTTATAATGCTATCGACCGCAGTGGGCAGTTGCCGGGAACTCCAGGTAATCTGGATACCACTTCCAGCGCCAACCTGGCCAGCT
>Ga0206992_1209_pt1 | contig 11497 bp, 11 predicted proteins | sample Alteio_BWMinCont_6_FD_153267 | JGI IMG/M metagenome (GOLD analysis project Ga0206992, IMG submission 153267) | Enriched cells from forest soil in Barre Woods Harvard Forest LTER site, Petersham, Massachusetts, United States -... | ecosystem: Environmental > Terrestrial > Soil > Temperate forest >... | reverse complement strand
CAGCGCTTTTTGTACTGCCATCATATTCGGAGAATTTTGGAATCGCGGCGCTTGAGGCGATGGCTTGCGGCTGCCCCGTGGTGGTGACGCCCCAAGTGGGGCTTGCAGAAGTCGTCGGTGCAGCAGGCGCAGGGATCGTTGTCAACGGCGAACCGCGCCAACTTGGATCGGCGATCGCCGCGCTCCTCGCCGATCCGGCGCGCTGCCGCCTCATGGGGGAAGTCGGAAAAAAGCTCGCCGCCAAAGACTTCTCCTGGGCTCGAATCGCCGAGCAGATGGAGCAGGTCTACGAGCGCTGCGTGGGAGAATGGACGACACGTGCTTGAAAAGATCACGCCAGTCATACTCACCTTCAACGAAGAGGCCAATATAGCGAGGACGCTGGAGCGGCTCGGATGGGCACGCGATATCATCGTGGTCGACAGCCTCAGTACCGACGCGACGGCGTCAATCGTTTCAGGGATGGCTACGGTCAGGCTGTTTCAGCGGGCCTTCGATAGCCATGCGCAGCAGTGGAATTTCGCGATCGACGCGACGAGCATAACGACGGAATGGTTCTTGGCGCTAGATGCTGATTATGTCCTCAGTGACGCACTCATTGGGGAGCTAGCGGCGCTGCAACCGGAGCATAATATCAACGGTTATTCCGCCGGCTTTCGCTATTGCATTGGAGGGTCGCCGCTACGCGGAACCCTCTATCCGGACGTCACGATACTATGTCGCTGCGGCTTCGCTCGCTACCAGCAGGAGGGCCATACGCAGCGCGTGGCGGTGACGGGAGCGGTCCGCACGCTCAAATCTAAAGTTTTGCACGATGACCGCAAGCCGCTCGCGCGCTGGATCGCGTCACAGCAGCACTACGCGCGGCTCGAGGCTGAATATCTCCTGGCTGGCCCCAACTATACCTTCGGTTTCATGGATCGAATCAGACGCTGGGCCTGGTTGGCCCCCATCCTGGTATTTTTTTATACGCTCGTTGTGAAGGGTTGTATTTTTGACGGCTGGCGCGGATGGTTCTACGTGCTGCAGCGGACTTTCGCGGAAGCGCTGATTGCACTCGAGATCGTCGATCGCAGGCTCCGGCAGCCCTGAACGAGACAGTCAGGAATCAAGTATGACGCTCTCGGAGCTCGCAGGTAGCCATGGCTAGAACGGCTTTTCAGAAATTCTTTGCGCCTGCAAAAAAGCTCCTGCCCAGGACGGTCTGGTCGAAGATGCGGGCATTGGGGACGGCGATGATTGCGCCAGTCCGATTCAGCATAAAAACAGGTCACTGGAAGAGCAGTCTGCAGGCGACGGCGCGCAGCGCAAGCGGATCTCCCATTCCCTGGTACACCTATCCCGCAATCGACTTTCTCGGACAACGGAATTTCAAGGATCGCAATATTCTGGAATTCGGCGGCGGTCAGTCGACGCTATGGTGGTCGGCACGGGCACGATCGGTCTTGACCGTCGAGGAAAACGTTGAATGGGTCGCATCGCTTCGCTCCCGCATCGGCGGCAATGTCAGTCTGCATTATGTTCCGGCCGAGGACACGACGCGGAATATCGAGCCGGTAAGAGCGGTGCTTGACGCTAACGCGATTACGAAATTCGACATTATCGTCATCGATGGCCACTTACGCGAGGAACTGACGAGCCTCGTCTTCGACTATTTGGCGCCCAGCGGCGCGTTGCTCCTCGACAACGCGGAAGGCTACGGAATATATGACGCACTGAAAAAACGAAACTGTCGGCGAATAGATTTTTATGGCTTCGCGCCCGGGGTTATACTGCGCCATTGCACGTCACTCGTCTTTGTCGACGATTGCTTTCTGCTGCAGTCGGATGTTCCAATCGCCGATATCGAGGCCGGTTCTTAAAGTGGGCGATTGAGATGTTGCGATGCGGGGGCGATGTTTCGGACCAACTTATCGGCGAGATTATTGCATGCACGCGAGCCGATCTGGCGGTGTCAGGAACGGGTTCGCGGCGTTTCACGGCGGGCGGACAGGAGGTCGTCTTGACCGAAGCCAAATTATCGGACATTCGCGTGTCGACGTGCCACATATGTGGTCGGAACCATAAAGTCGTGCATCGGTTCGGATGTGGCGAAATCGTAGAAAAGGCAGTATGCTTGTTTTTCGCATGGCTGATATCCTCCTTATGCTTAGGCGCATGTATGAAATTTAAGCTGGCATCTGATGATTTCTTTGGTCGTGGCGTAGTGGCGTCATGTGCCCCTGCTTGGACTACGTTGGGCGTTTGGCCCTGCGGAACTGGTGGCGATGCGGTTGGGTATTAATCTTGTCAGCAGGGTGAGAACACTCCTGTTGGAGATGCATTACAGCAGTCACGTGGGCCATCATGCTTGACAAACCCTTCACTGTCGCGAGCTATCTCGCGATTGGGTTGCTGATCGCACTCGCGCCGATCGTTGCACAGTATCGGAGCGCTCCGGCCACCCGGCTCGCTCGTGACGGCGTAGGTATCTCGCACGGGATGCGATGCTGGGCGTGGATCACAGGCTGTGGCTGCGGATTGATCGTCGCCACGGTACTGCCTTGGTGGCGAGCCATCAGCTCGGGCGCTTCACTACGCGAAATTTTTGCCTATTGCATTATCACTACTGCATCGCTGTTCGCGCTGTCCCGGGAAATGAACGCTAACGAAAACCGCCGCGTGAGCGTTAGATCAAAGTGGGTTATCGGCGCGCTCGCCGGCTCGGTCGCTGTTGCGATGAGCTTCGGAACGGGAATTATTTCGATGCCGCCGTTCATATTCGTGGCATGGCAACATTGGGGTGCGTACATCGGTCCCGCTGAGCTGGTCCTGTCTGGAGCGAGAATTTTGTATGATTTTCCAGCTCAATACGGCTTCGGTCCGACCTTGCTGATTGCAGCCGCATGCGGCAGCAATTGCTGGATCTCGATGTATTTCATAGCAGGTGGAACGGCGCTGGCTTTCGCGCTGCTCGGTTTTTTCATAGCTAGCAACGTAACGATTAGAAACCTCGCCACATTCTGCATGATCATCGGTGCAATCGCTGCGAGCTTCTTGCTTTGGGTGGCATATCCGCCGTTGGTCTCGTCAGCGGTTGTCATGCCCTCCGGCGCAGGCCTGCGATTCCTGCCGGTATTAGCGCTTGTCGCGATGCTTACATGGAGCGAGGGCGAGTCGAGGCTTCAACCGCATTGGACGAAATTAGGTTTTTGCTTCTTCGCCCTCGGGGCGCTTTGGTCGCCAGAATCGTTTTTTATGAGTTCGTTTGTATGGGGTCCCTATTACTGCATACGGCGCATGGCGGGGAAACCACGCAAGCAATTAACGCAAGTATTGCTCAAATCGATATCAGCACTTCTCTTGGCGGCAATCGGAATGCTTGTGGTCTTTGTGGCCATCTATCGATTGCATTTTGACGTATACCCGACGTTGTCTGCCTACCTGGCTTATATCCTCTTTCCTCCGGGTCCGCTGCCAATCAATCCGGGTGGACCGATCTGGTTTTACTTGGCTGCGCTCGTTCTTGGTGCGTGGCTTAGTCGTCAGCTGTTTCATGTAGGTGGCAATTCCCGTGCATTCCGAAGGTCCCTGCTGCTTCTCATGCTCTCCTACGTGTCACTATCGTTCGCGTTAGGACGCAGTCACGACAACAATTTCCTAGACCTCATTCCCTACAGTGCTTTGATAATATCTAGCGTAGTAGCATCACAGCTTACACTTTTTCCCAGAGGGATGGCCGCCGGCATGCTGGCGAGTTTACTGGGGTTAACCAGTCTGTTCGGATGGTCAGTTTGGTCGGTAACTATCAAGAGTCGACGATTGCTGGAATTTAATCCGTATAAGTTTGTTGCATCATTGTCCTACGAGAATCCCGTAACGGCGGCAGATCTCGCGGTTTATTGTTGGCCGAGCCTTTGCACTCCCGCAGACGCTGGTCGCGCCTTGTTCCAGATTCGACAAAGCTCCGCTGAGCCAACCACGATGTTGGACGGTGCCTTCGTATTGTTACCGAGTACCCCGCCTGCAGCCTGGAGCGCGATGAATGACCCAGTTAACTATTATTCTCTTCCACGTGAGTGGCGGCAAACATTTCTACAGCGGACAGCGGACCGATTGCACCAAGGCGGGTGGCTTATTGTGCAGAGATCGCTACCGGCTAGGTGGGTCGATGATTTTCAATCGGCCTATTCCATAGTGGAACAACTTGATTTCGGCACCTATCGCGCTCTGCATTTTGAACCGCAACCAGCAGATCCGCAGACAATCGGTCGATGATTTTCGGAAAGACGCAGGACGCGTAGACCGTCCGGTAATCTGCGGCCGTCTGGGGCCTTGCCAATCGGCTGTCGTTTGCGCCCCGTAGTTTTCTCGATCTGCAAGCCAGTTCTGTCATTGCCAGCGCGACGTCCTGGTTAAGACCCGCTCAAGCGCCCTCCTTGAGGTTGGAGTCCAACGGACGTCAGTCCACAATCGGTAAAGTGAGATAGATGTTTACCTGAGACGTCTTGGAGAACGGCATTCTGATAAAATCGAACGCCGCAAAGGCGAGGTGGAAAAACGGTGTTAGGGGGTTCTCAAGAGACGGCCTATGTGCCGACACCTCCGCCAGGCCTAGCAACCGTAGTTCATTAATCGCACTGACCGTCCAGAACGGAGCACCCTGCGTATAATTGCAGCCAAGTATCTTGAACCCATTCGCTTCGCAGTGACGCATCAAACTCTGCTTTGTAAACAATACGAAGTGTCGAGGCGTGTGCAGGCCGCCCCAAGATCGGTTCTTGAATATCCGCGCATCAAGGGAGTCGAAGTTTGGCGTCTTGATCCAGATCAACCCGCCCGGCTTCAAGAGCCGCCACGCCTTTTTCAGCACAGCTACAGGATTCGGCACGTGCTCTAGCAAGTTTAGCATTAGAATGAGATCGAATTGACGGTCGGTTTCTAATCCCTCGATCGTCGTCAGATAATATTCGTGCCCGCTGGCACGGGCGCTAGCTTCCGCACCTGGATCGATATCAACAACTGCAGTGTGTTTTATACGAGGGTCTGCCACCTTGAGACCATTCAGAATCCACCCGTTCCCGCCGCCAACATCCAAGGCCGATAAAGTGTCTCCGGCCAATCGTTTAGTTAAAGACTTGAAAGAGCGATCGTCCAGGAGTTTCTTGATACGCAAAGCCAACGATTCTCCCTCGCTCGCCGTGAACGAGTAGTAATTCGGTGGATAGATTTGACTGAGACGATCCAATGGCATCGGAGAAATAAAAACAACATCGCATTTGTCGCATTTGTAGAATGAGAATGAGTCAAGCGAAGTGAAATACTCAACATCCTGCGCGGTGGCAAAATGTGAAGCGCTGGAGCCCGCGCAGATTGGGCACCTAATATCACTCACAAGATTCTAAACAAGCTAGCAAACGTTCCGAAGTAACTGGAGCGGCGCATCTCAATTAACGGGGCAGCTTCGGTTTGGAGTAAATACGCCTCCAACTGTGGGAGATTGGTATATGAAACCTGGGGCTCCCAATGGTGCAAAAGATGACGGTTAAATCCGGCACCCCCAAAAATCGATGAAAACAAATCCGACCCGAACATTCGGGTGTAGGCACCGTGGTCGTTATCAAAATAATTTGTCGCCGAATCGGAATGGGGATCGCGGTGTTCAAGTAATTGCCGGAGCGCCCCAAACAACGGAAAAAACATAACAACGCCAAAGATCCATGCGGTACTTGACCAGAGACCACCACATAAGTAGGCGACGAATACAATACATGCATGAGCCGCGATGCCAACAATTCCTACTTTCTTTCCGTCGCCGGTCGTTTTCGGCCGATCAGTAATTGCTTTTCGGGAAGTGAGAATCTCAATCACCCTGACACCGAACATCGCCTTAGCCAGAAACACGATGTTGAGCGGAAAGAAGTAACTCGCCTCGCTATCGTCGGTTCGCCCCAGCGCACGGTGATGCTGGAAATGCACGGCTCGATATTGCTGAACAGATGTTCCAATCAACCATGCTATGAAGATATTGCAAAGAAAATCGCTCTTCTCCTTCTCGGCCGAGAAATTAAAATGCGCGCCTTCATGGATGAAAAGTTGCAAATACGCTATCCAAAAGCCGACCGACACGGCACCGCATACGACTAGCAGCCCCCGGTGCGGCGCGAGGGTTACTGCTACCATGGTAATAATCAATGCCGCATATCCGAGTGTAATGTCCAAGTATATCCGCGCGTAATTCGGTTTGAGCGTTTTGATAAAATTATCGTACCGAATACCATTGCCGTCGATAAGCTGCGGTCTAAGCAAGTGAAATTTCCTGGAATAATCATGGTCCAATTCAATACCGCTCATGTCCGTCAGCACCAGTTTTGCGCCACGATTTAAGCATTGGATCGAGCTACGTGCAATCATCAGAGGGGCCATTTAAGGGTCCGGGACGTTAAAAACGCTCCAAGGCGTTAAAAGTGACCCACCGTAAAATACTGCGCACCCAAATGGCATTCGCGCGATTGCACCAAGGCGGTTGGCTTGTTATGCAGAAATCCCTAGCTGCTACGTAGCTCGATGACTTTCAGTCGGCCTATTCTGTGGTGGAAGACCTGGATTTCGGCACTTATCGCGCTCTGCATTTTGAGCCGCGACCAGCAGCCTCGCAGGCAATCGGCCCATGATGCCCGGAAAGAAAGCAGAAGCGCGCAAGCCGCCTGTTAATCGGGGTCCGTCCGGGGGTTTGGTCAATCGGCTGTTGTTTGCGCTCCGCAAGTTTCTCGACCTGCAAGTCTGTTCCGTCTTTGCAAGCGCCGCGCCGCGGCTAAAGACCCGTTCTGGCTCTCTCCTCGAGGTCGGTTGTGGGGATCAGCCCTATCGATTTTTGGTGCCGTCCGCGTGCGTCTATAGAGGGTTGGATTGGGAGGGTGCAAAAGCCGAATTTGCAGTCGAGCCAATCTCCGACGTCGTCGTCTATTACCAGGGCGCGACGTTTCCCATGCCAGACCAGGCATTCAATTCGGTATTCCACACTGAAGTTCTTGAGCATGTCATTGATTTTCGGACATTCTTGTCTGAATGCCGTCGTGTTCTAAAGCCCGGTGGAGAGATGATGTTCACGGTGCCTTTTCAGGCGCGTTTTCATCATATCCCGCATGATTATTGGCGTTTCACAAAAAGTGGCCTGGAATTGATTCTGAGCGAGGCGGGCTTTACGGAAGTCGACGTAACGTCTCGTAGCACAGATCTAGTAGTTGCGCCATACAAGGTTGTTGGGGGGCTATACCGGGTCTGCATTTGTGCATGAAGCTCAGGTTGGGCACTAGTGACGATTGTATTGGTTACAGCGTCAAAGTTTGTCGTCCGCATTCAGACTAGGCGCATTCGCGGTTTTAGGAGCGACTCACTTGACCACGAATACCGGCGCCAACAAGCGACGATACCGTTCCGGGGTGTCGAGTATGCAACAGTCTCGCGTCGGACGATTGCGGCTCGCCCTCTGGTTACATCTTGTGACTTTAGGCCGTTTCGGCGTCGTCGGCGTGGCGGCAACCCTCACGTATTTTGCAGTCACGACAATTCTGGGTCGTCCTCCGATCGGAATAAATTCAGTCGCAGCTAATGCGCTGGGCGTATTTGCGTCTCTCTGGGTGTCCTATTTTGGCCACCACCGTTATACATTCGATGTCCCCGGCCAACACGAACGCTACTTGCCGCGCTTTCTTATCGTGACAGCTGGGCTCTTCCTTTTGAGCAGCGCTGCCATGGCTCTTGGGCGAAACGTGTGGGCCTTGGACCACACATTGGTGACTGCCCTAATCGCCGTCTTCTTTCCTCTGATCAGCTTTCTTCTGAACTCGCTGTGGACCTTCGCTCAGAAACGCGCGCAAATCGCACGCTCAAGTGATACGACCGAGCTCTAGAAAATTTGCGAGTGAGGTTACAGAACGTATTGCGGCGAACGTCGGCGGATGTGGCTTGTGGCCTTGCTTCAGCCGTGCGGTAATCCTCTAATTTTAGATCTGACCCGCGAAGCGATTACCCCCTGTATTAGTATGCTGATAGCGCGGATGACGGCAAGTACTTGGCCTCTCGCTCGGACGATAAGCAAAAGTTTAGAGGTCTCCAACAAAACTGCGCGTTTCATTGCCGCCAAATTGTCCAGTCCCGGGAGACTTCTCGGTCCAGTTATCGCTAGCCGGAAACCATTGATCAAACTGAATGCCACCATTTCTGCGAATTCCTCGTTTCGCACGGGGCGTTCCGCTATTCCGCATTCGATGACCCATAAGCGCGCCAGCCAATAGCCCAGATGAAGAAGCCATTCAGATGATGATACTGTGATCGAGCCGTCGTGCAACGAAAACTGAACGACCTCCTCGCTGAGCATAGGAATTCTTTGGCTCATGTTGGAAGCAATAAGATAAAGAAGGAGGTCCGGCCCTATAGCCCGTCTCCACATTACCTGTTGGCGGAGAGATGTGGCGTTGCACCATACTTCAACAGTGTGGATCCACTTATCGAGACAGTGGCGTTTAAATATCGCACATGCAGGGCTTACAGGTCTGTGGGTGCCGTGCCTTGCCCGCCTAAAGTATCCAATCAAAAACGCTTCGCGATCAACATGTTCCTCTGCACGGTCGATAAAGAAAGGTCCCTCCTCGTCCACGTTACGAACCGCGCCCGACCCGATGGCGAGCTCCGAGCCCTCCACCAGGAGAGGTAGTAGGACGCGCAAGAAGCGCGGAGAAATATAATCATCGGACCAGACAAAAGTAACGAATTCGCCCGTTATCAACTTAGCGCCGTCAAGCCAACTCCGCGTCGGCCCAAGCCCCCGTTTATTTTGTATAAGACGAACTCGTGAATCCCCCGCGAAGCGCTCTAACAGCATCTCCCACGAGCCATCATCGCTTTGACTATCGACAACTATGATCTCTACCGCCACTCCCGTCGTTTCAGCCTGCGCTCGGAGGCAAGAGTCGACCGCCCGCACAACGTATCTCCCACGATTAAGGGTCGGGACGATAAAGGACACCAGCGGAGCGCGTGCTGCTGACATTTCGGAGAATTCTATTCTTGCGCCTGACTGGAGACGTAGCGTCTTAGCGCACTTTGAAGGTCAAAAGATGGGAGCACCCCGATTCGGCTGACGAGGAGGCTGACATCGGCGGCCAGCACATTCGGCGGATCGTTTTTGTCAAAGTCCCATTTAACGTCGGTGCGATCAAGGACTTCGGTCAATTTCAGCGCGAGCTCTAGAACGGAGTGACAGATGCCTGTTGCGCAATTGACCGTGCCAGTCTGAGTAGCATCGACCAGACGAGCGCATACTTCAGCAATCCATCGAGCGTCGGCGATATCCCTCATATTTAGCGCGCCAACAAGCTGGAGAGATGAGCCTCGGGTAGCTGAGACTATGCGCGTCTGGAGCGAGGGAATAAGATAAGGTTCGGTCTGTCTCTCGTCGAAAAAGCTGAAGACGCGAACGATAAGCGTTCGCTCGAGGAGGGAGCTTACCCATTGCTCACCCTGCAGTTTTGTGCGTCCGTAATAGGAGATCGGGTTGGGTACTTCGTCCTCCTTTAGCGGCCGGTCAGACGAGGCATAAACGTGGGAGGTCGAAATGTAGGTGAGGTGACAATTTGGGTTGCGAGCAACCGCCCTCGCTACATTGGCTGTCCCTCCCACATTTACTGAAATCGCAACAGACAAATGGTCCATGACTTTACGCACTGGAACAATTGCAGCCGCGTGGACAACCGCGTCTAGCCCGGTTACCCAAGGATCGAGAGAGGAAGAGTCACGTATGTCGCCATCAAAAGGTAAAATCTCGTGTCCTTTGAGGGACAAGGCTGAAAAGAGTCGAGTGCCTAATACGCCCCGCGCCCCAGTTAATCCAATGCGCATAGAGATACCATTAGAGTGCCGCTGCAGCCTGGAGCGTCCTGTGAATGTGCTCCTCCATTACATCTGTTGAGAAGGGATTGAGGCCAATCATCAGCCCTCGCTCGAAAACCCTATCGCATGCGGGCAGCCGCGGTTGATCTTTTTTTAGGTTGTGCATCCGCGTTAGCGGATGACGCAGTAGATTGCCCGCAATGATGGGGCGCGTTTCAATGCCGGATGCTTCCAGAAATTCCTGAGCTTGCTTTCGATGCGACCCGTCATTCAGCATGAGCGGGAATGCCATCCAGCTATGCTGATCGGCTATGGCTGAGCCCGGTATGGTCACCTTGTTGGCAAACGACTCAATGCTACGTATCCGCCCCTTAGCAATGCGCCTCCGGTTGACTAGCATCTGGGGAAATCGGTCCAATTGAACACTGCCAATCGCTGCTGCGATATCTGTCGATCGCACGTTGTAGCCCGGCAGCACGAAGCAGAATCTCGGGTCGACTTCGTCGGTATCCGGGAACGAGAAACGTTCCAGCTTGAAGTGTCGGGTCCAACCGTGAGACCTCAAGGAGTAACACAGGTCGGCTATATCAGCAGAGTCCGTCAGGATAGCACCTCCTTCCACCGTTGATATGTGATGAGAGAAATAAAAGCTGAAGGCCGAAGCAAGGCCCAGTCTTCCCACCGTGTTGCCGGACGGCGTCACCGCGCCAAGACTTTCACAAGCGTCCTCTATCAGAATTAGCCGATTGGTTTCACAATAGGCGCGAATCTCGTCCAAGCCGCTTGGGTTACCAAGAATTGGAACGGCGATTACTGCGCGCGACTTTGCAGTTCTAACAGCATCTATCGTATTCACCGTCGCGTTCAAGGTGCTGAGATCGACGTCGCAATAAACCGGTTGCAGTCCGTGATTCAGCAACGGCTTAATAGTGGTCGGCCAACTAAGCCCCTGTATGATCACTTCATCGCCCGACTGGAGCGGTCCAAAGGTGATGTCGGGCTTTAAGAAACTACAATAGACCACTGCCTCGATGCCAATTAAGTTGGCCGACGAACCTGAGTTGACCATGATCGCGAATTTCGCATTTTGACTTTTTGCAAAAGCAGCCTCGAAACTCGCGACGGCGCTTCCTTGTGTCATTTGTCCACTGCGAAGCACTCGAATCGCAGCTTCGATTTCGTCGCGTTGCAGTGTGTTGTACGCCAACGGAACGCGATACATCATTATTTTAGCTTTCTCTTGATGCCATTGGTATGCGTCCGGCAAGCATTCCGGAGCGTTGATGGTAAGAAATGAGGGGCTTGTTCTATGCTGGGTATGCTTTTTTGTGCGTTATGTGTAATCCCGCCCTACAACTCTTCGGACAGATATGTAAATGCTAGCTACGGCTAACGTTCCTGTGCAAGGCGGTTTTCGGCGTGCCTGACGCGGTCGGCTGCTGCGCGCTTGATTTGCTTCCACTACTGTCGGGCTGGATCGCGACCTTAATGGGACTGGCCAGGTCGTATTTCGTATAGGCTTCCCCGACTGCCGTGGAAAAATCCGCTTCGCTGTTGGTTTTCTCGAGCACCGCGAGTGTGATCGCTTTTTCGTTGCGGTGGTCGCCGGTGAGCAACATTCCTATAG
>Ga0206992_1206_pt1 | contig 11564 bp, 7 predicted proteins | sample Alteio_BWMinCont_6_FD_153267 | JGI IMG/M metagenome (GOLD analysis project Ga0206992, IMG submission 153267) | Enriched cells from forest soil in Barre Woods Harvard Forest LTER site, Petersham, Massachusetts, United States -... | ecosystem: Environmental > Terrestrial > Soil > Temperate forest >... | reverse complement strand
CATTTGCTTCGGAAAGCCAGTCGCCGCTGTTCATTGTCGGCATGCCGAGGTCGGGCACGACCCTCATGGCGAGTGTCTTGTCGAACCATCGCTCCATCGCCACGGCGGGAGAACTGACGACCATCGCCGAACTGACGAAAGGCTTGCGGGAAAACAGTCTCGTTTATCCGCAGGCGGCCAGACATTTGACCCGGTTCACCGCTTCGCGTTTCATTAATGATTACGAGGCGCGCCTGCGGCGCGACGTGGGACGCGAGGTCCCGCACGTCATCGACAAGCACCCGTTGAACTACAGGCATCTGGGGCTGATCTCGATGCTGTTTCCGAAGTCGCGAATCATCCATTGCACGCGTCATCCCCTAGATACTTGCCTTTCTAATTATTTTCAGCGCTTTGCGCTGCAATACAGTTATTCCTTCGATTTGCGGAATATCGGCCATTTTTATGGACAGTACGCACGACTCATGGAGCACTGGCGCGAGGTCCTGCCCATCAAGATGATCGACGTCCGCTACGAGGACCTGGTGACGAACACGGAGCCAGTGACCCGCCAAATTCTGGATTTCCTCGAATTGGATTGGGACGAGCGCTGCCTTGCTCCCCACACCAATTCCTGCGCGGTGGAGACGGCGAGCAACTGGCAGGTGCGCCAGCCGATCTACCAGCACTCGGTGGAGAGGTGGCGGCATTATGAGAAGTACCTGGGGCCGTTGAAAGAAATGCTTCGCATTTCCTAGATTGGCGCTCGTGATCCAAAGAAGAAGAAGAGAAAGATTAAGAGCAGGAGTAAGACTGAGAAGAGGATTGAGATTAAGATTAGGATTAAGATTAGGAATTCGGAGTTTGCGAATGTCTATGAGCGTCTGTCTGGTGACACGAAACGAAGAACACAACATCGAACGGGTGCTGCGATCCGTGGCTGGTGTGGCCGGCGAAGTCATCGTCGTGGACACGGGGTCATCCGACCGAACCGCCGAGGTTGCCGCCGGACTGGGCGCCAAGGTCTGTCAGTTTGTCTGGCAGGACGATTTTTCCGCTGCCCGCAATTTCGCGATTGGTATGGCGAATGACGATTGGATTTTGTGGCTGAACCCCGATGAGGAATTGCTGCCGCAAGGGCTGGATAAACTGCCGACGTACTTGGGCGCCGACAATGTGCTCGGCTACGCGATGCGCGTGGAAGATGTATTGAACGCCGCCCGGCCTGACCACGTGAGCCAGACGGCCCAAAACCGGTTGTTCCGCCGCAGCGAGGGGATTCGCTTTCGCGGGCGGCTGCACCCGGATTTCAATCCCCCCTTGGAAGAGCTAGCCCGAAGCCAGGGGAAGTCGGTGCAAACGGCGCAAATCGTCGTGCGGCGGCACGCCTACCTGTCCACCTCGACGCCGGACAAGCTGCGCTGGGCCCTGCATCTGCTGGAGCTGGAACTTCGCGACCACCCGAAGCAGATTCACTACATGGTCGAATACGGCCGGACGCTCTTGTTGTTGAACGATCCCCAAGGCCACGCCGTCCTGGCGGAGGCGGCCCAGCAAGTCCTTGCCGTACGCGAGGCGCCGGCGCCGCCTGACGCGGCGGTTGGTCCCTTGCTGGAGTACCTGCTGACGGTGTCTCCGGAGCAGTCGCGCAGCCGGATCTCGCGGGACGAAGCGAGGGAACTGGCGCTTCGATGGTTTCGCTATTCTCCGCCCGTGATCTGGGTGCTGGCCCAGATCGATTTCCAGAAGGGCGACTTCGCCAAAGCCGCGGTGCATCTGGAGAATCTTCTGCACATGAATTCAACGGGGATTTACGATCATTCCCGAGGCTTCGATCCGGACGTGATGGGAGCACCGGCGATGATGAACCTGGGGATTTGTTATTTGCAAACAGGAAATCTGGAACGGGCGGAGCGTTGTTTCGGGGAACTGCTGAACGATCCGATCCATCGCCAAAAGGCGCTGCAGAATTTCGCGACGGTGAACGCGCTTCGGGCAAGTCGAAAATAGGCGTCCGCGGTTAACCCGACGCGCAAGCGAGAGAACGGCTGGTTGCCCCTGCGACCGGCCGTTCCCTCGCTTGCGCGCTTGCGCGTCGGGTTAACAGTGGCTTCTCAACATCGCGCGACAATCAGCCGCCGAATTGCGGAATCATTGCTACATTGGTATTTGGATTGAAACGCTGCCACGCCGAAACCAGCACTTAACCTCGAGAATCCGAAATGATTGTCCTCGACGCACACCTCGACCTCGCCTGGAACGCCATCGACTGGAACCGCGACCTCCTACAGACGGTCGCCGAAATCCGCGCCCGCGAGAACGCCACGAACTCCCTGGAATTCAAGGCCCGCGGTCGGAACACCGTGACCTTCCCCGAATTGCGCAAAGCAAAAGTCGGCACCTTCATCTGCACCCTGCTGCCCCGGCTGTTCCGGCCCAACCTGATGCCGGCGATCCAGCGCTATTCGGCGATGGAGGCCGCCTACGCTGCCGCGATGGGGCAGCTATCCTACTATCGCGCTCTCGCAGATGTGGGTTACTTGCGCTGGATCAAGGATGCCGCCACGCTCGACAAACACGTGAACGCCTGGAAGACAAGCGGCGGCGACAGGGAACCGCTCGGATTCATCCTGAGCATGGAAGGGGCCGATTCGGTGCTGTCGCCCGAACAGGTGCAACATTGGTTCGATGCGGGTTTACGCATCATCGGCCCCGCGCATTACGGCGTGAGCCCTTACGCGCACGGCACGGGCACGGAAGGCGGCCTGTTTCCACAAGGGCCGGCCCTACTCAAGGAGATGCAGCGGGTCGGCATGATTCTGGACGTGACGCACCTGTCCGATCAATGTTTCGACGAAGCGCTCGACATCTACGGCGGTCCGGTGCTGGCGAGCCACCACAATTGCCGGGCGCTGGTGCCCGATCAGCGGCAGCTGACCGACGATCAAATCAAGCGTCTGGTGAAGCGCGGCGCGGTGATCGGCTCGGCCCTCGACGCCTGGATGCTCTATCCCGGCTGGGTCCGCGGCACGACCACCCCGAAAGATTCCGGCGTGACGATGGATACCTACGTCGATCACATCGATCGCGTTTGCCAGCTTGCAGGCAATGCCCGGCACGCGGCCATCGGCACCGATCTGGATGGGGGCTTTGGGACCGAGCAGACCCCGCACGACCTGGATACGATTGCCGATCTGCAGCGCGTGCCGGATCTGTTACGAAAGCGCGGTTACAAGGAGGGGGATATCGAGGGGATCATGTGTGGGAACTGGGTGAGGTTTTTCAAGGAGGCGTGGAAGAAGTGAATCAGACCTTGGTTGACGGATTGAATCGGCAATTGGATTCGCTTTATCCAAATGCGAGCAAACAACTAGATCGACTTGGCGAACTTCCCGATGCAGTTCGTGAAGACGTTGTCGCTTCTCTGCTCAAGTACGCTTGTCAAAGTCAGCATATCGGCAACATTGCGCTTGCCAGAAAGACTCTGTCAACGATTCCGCGCCCTTGCTTGTCGATGGTCTTGGAAACGGCAATCCAGAAAAATGTTGATTTGAGCGACGAATGGGAATATCGAAGGCTGCTTGAACTCTTGCGGGAAATAGAGTCCGACCTACTTTCAGATTTCGTGAATCGCGGCTTGGCTTCTGACGACCTTGAAATTCGTGAAACTGCCGGAGACTTCAGGAGTGGGTCGATCGAATAACCGACGCAGAAAAGCGCAGCAAAGCAAAGCTGGTCTTCGATTATTCGGCGACTAACTGGAAAGTATGAAAGTGAATGCAAACAGATAGGTTAGGCCAGGCGATTTCCGATGAATCTATACATGCCAGAGGTCGAAACCGCCTGCGACATCGCGGCGTGCTTTGCTGAAGCGCGAAAAATGAGCGAGGGGGAGATCAACGCCCCCGGTGAGACTTCGGGCGAACGGCGAGTGGCGCTAATCACGCCCGGCCGACTGATCATGTCGATCCCTTGCCCGTCGCCGTCGGCTGTTTCTGAGGCGATGATCGAAGGTGTGCGTCGCATCGTCCCGCCACAGCCTAAGCAAGCTATCACGGTCATCGCGTTCAACGATGCGGTCACGCATGGTGCGTTGAACATTCAGCAGTTAAACGCGCTTGTCCCGTTTCTTGGCTATCTCATGGGGATGGCCTTCGACGGACATACGGTGGTGGTGTTTGAGGGTCATCCATCGGCATTGAAGGCGGGTTGCAGCGATACCGGCGTGTTGATCGTCGATCAGAGGATGGTCGACCATCTGCAAAAAGATTGGTTGACAGTCGCTAGCTCGGCAACGAGAGCGCCACGAGTTCTCGTCTTCGGAGGCGATGGTTCCATTGCGGAATTGGCCCCTTCGCCCGGGCTGTTAGATAAGCGGCCAGAAATGCGAGTCGGAGATTTCATTCGTTCGGGCCAATTCGCGGCTGCCGCCGGGGCCGCGGCAACATTACAACGGCAAGCCGCTCACAGATCCGATTCTTCACAACCTATTCACCTCGAACTCTCAGCGGCCGCGAGGACAGGGTTCTTCCATGCCTTCTATGCATTACTCGGCGCGAGAGACGCTGGAAATGTCGATCCCAGTAACGTCGGTACATTCAATCGGATGGTTTCCGAATTGCAAAGGCTAATGGATTCACAAGGTGCGGGATTCGTCTCGCGATTCAACATGGCCTACTTTCTGGCCAACATGTCGCAGCTAATACCCGTGCTTGTCGCCGGCGAACCCCCTGAAAAAATGGTCGAGGCATGTGGACGATTCGGTGAAGTCGCCGATGCCTTTCAAAACGCACTCGAACGCTCCGAAAATGCAACTGCTCCAAACAGCACGTTGGCGAAATCCAAGCAAGATCGGCAAGGACGAAAGCCATGGTGGAAGTTTTGGTAGATCGCGGTTCAGAGAATTCCGATCGCCGATCACTCAACGACCACCAAACTCTTCTCCGCATCCGGCAACACCAGGCACCTGCCCCCGAGATCGACCAGTCGCTGCACCTCGCCCGGCGAGAGTATCGGCGTTGCGAAGATCTCTTCGACAGTCTCCGGGCGCAACCCGCTGGCCAGGTAAAGGTGGGCCTGCTCGCAGGCGCTCGCCCAGGCGAACGCCGTCGGCATGTCGTCGGGCTTCTTGTCACTCAGAAGCTTGAGCGCGGTTGCAGGCTCTTCCAGACCTCGCAGCATCTCCATGCCGTTGCCCAAGACAGGCTCCGCTTCGGTCAGAAGAACGATCAGGCCGTCGTGCTTGACAGCCCGCGAAGCGCACGTGGCCGCCCTCGCCAGCGCCGCGAAATCCACACGGCTTGCACGCATCCCGATAGTCGCCAGGACGATGTCGACCGGCTCCGCGAGAGAGAATCGCCAGCGATCATTCAGCAGCCGGATCGAGTGGTTACTCGAGTCGATCAAGCCGGCGCAGATATGAGCGATCCCGTCGCCGCCCGCTTCGATGACTTGAAGATAAATGGTCGAACTGAGGAGCGAGGCGACTTCCACTGCCTCAGCACGAATTCCCGATGCGTCCGGAGAAGCCGAATTCGCGGTGAATTCACCCCACGTAGCGTGGCGAGATTCCTCGTCGCTCAGCCCCGGAAAGAGGCTGCCTTCGCAGCCGGCATACCCGAGCAACGGATCGTAGCGCCGCCCCGAAATCGTGACAATCTGGTCCGCGTCGACCAGAGTCCGGTTGAGGTACACCCGTCTTCCCTTCTTGGTGGAGGAAAGATAACTGAGTTGTTTGCGATCGCCCGCTTGATGGTTCTCCGTATGAACGTCGGCGAACTCGTCGGGCAATTCATCGATCCAGTCCTGCGAACCGGTCGAAGACTCGGTCACGATGGTGACGGACTCCGGGCCGATTCCTGCGGAAGCAAGGTAGCGGAGGACTTCGGTGAGCAATGCCCCAAGCTGAGGGAGACGTTCGTCGATGACCAGGGCAACGCGGTCATCGGGCGTCAGGGCTCGGCGCATCGGAAAATTGAGGTGATACGGGTTTTCGAGGGCATCCCAGACGGCGGCGCGAAGGTCGGCAAGGGGAGCAGCAATGGGCGCACTCGGCTGCACCGTTACCAGTCGTTCCTTGGGAATACGGACCGACCAGCTTGAATCGCCGACGCGGAGTTCGATTTGGTTCATGGCAAAACCCGCCATGATATTGTGTAGCCGCGACGCGGAGGCTTTGCGTAGCGGAGCGCGTTGGGGTAAGGCGCTATTTTACCGTCGGGCACTTGCCCCAACGCGCTCCGCTACGCAAAGCCTCCGCGTCGCGGCTACACAATACCAGTTCAACTGTACACCTTCGCAAACTCCGCACACGTGGTCGGCTTGATCTTGCCCGCGTTGCCCGCCTGGCCGAACGCCTTCATGCGGGCCACGCAAACTTCCTTCATCGCCTCTCGGGCCGGCTTCAGATAGTCGCGCGGATCGAATTTGTCCGGCGTCTCGGCAAACACCTTGCGGATGGCGGCGGTGATGGCCATGCGGTTGTCGGTATCGACGTTAATCTTGCGCACGCCGTGCTTGATTCCCAGTTGAATCTCCTCGACCGGCACGCCCCAGGTCTGCTTCATCTTGCCGCCGTAGCGGTTGATGAGGTCCTGAAGATCTTGCGGCACCGAGCTGCTGCCGTGCATGACCATGTGGCAGTTCGGCAGCCGTCGGTGAATCTCGATGATGCGGTCCATCGCCAGCACTTCGCCCGTCGGTTTGCGGGTGAACTTGTAAGCGCCATGACTGGTGCCGATAGCGACCGCTAATGCATCGACCTTGGTTTTGCGGACGAAATCCTCGGCCTGCGCCGGGTCGGTGAGCAACTGGCTATGGTCGAGCTTGCCTTCAGCGCCGTGGCCGTCTTCCTTCTCGCCCTCGCCGGTCTCAAGCGAGCCCAGGCATCCCAGTTCTCCCTCGACCGAAATGCCCAACGGATGCGCGAGCTTCACGACGTCGGCCGTGACTTGGACGTTGTAGTCGTAGGTTGCGGGCGTCTTGCCGTCGTCTTGCAGCGAGCCGTCCATCATGACCGAAGTGAAATTCTGCTCGATCGCGCTCTTGCAGGTCTTGGGGCTGTTGCCGTGGTCCTGGTGCATCACGATCGGAATCGTTGGGTAGAGTTCGGCCGCCGCGAGCATCAGGTGCCGCAAGTAGGCGTCCTGCGAGTAGCTCCGTGCCCCGCGCGAGGCCTGGATGATGACCGGCGAATCGGTTTCCTTGGCGGCCTCCATGATGGCCTGGATCTGTTCCATATTGTTGACGTTGAACGCCGCCAGCCCGTAATTGTTGGCGGCGGCGTGGTCGAGCAATTGACGCATCGGGACTAATGGCATTCGTGGTTCTCCTCGGGGGCACTGAATGCTTCTTGTTGTACGAATAAGAGGAGCTTTTGACTTCAGGTCGATTCGAATCAACGCGGTCCGACATGAGCGCCCTGTTCGAGCCGGTTCCTGATCGGCATCCGCATACTTGCGCGTGCCGAATACAGCGTCGTCGCCGGCGATCGCCGGCTTTCGACGCAATAGCGCGCGATAATCAAGAACCCGCCGTACCAGAGCCAGTTGTGCCGGAACAGGTTGTGCCCGAAGTTGCCTTCGAACAGCATCAGGAAAATGCCCATCCCGACCGCGCTCGCGAGCTGAAAAACGAAATCGTCCTTGCGCTCCGGGTTCCGCCGCTGCGCCTGTTTCATCCAGCGAAGGTTGATGCCGTAACAGGTCAAAATGCCCAGGAACGCGAGAGCGCCGAGCGTTCCCGTCTCACCGATGAGCTGGCCGTACAGGTTGTGCGATTCGATGGTGCTTCCCGTCGACGGCCGCCAAGCGCCGGGGCCGCATCCAGTAGCCGGGTTCCGCATCCAAAGTTCGGCGCCATTGATCAGGCCTTCCAAACGCCCCTCGCCGGAAACGCGGGCATTTGCCGGCCCAACCTCCGGATTGACGATTGTCTCGAAACGCGTCTGCAACGTGTCGGGCAGGGCCAGGAACAACACCGGACTACAGGCCAAGGCTGCACCCAAGCCCAACCAGCGGTGACGGCTGCGCATGACGACGATCCCGACCCAGAGGACAAGTCCCAGAAGCGACGACCGCGAGCCGGTGAGCAGGATACAACCGGCCGACAAACAGAAATAGGTGACGGCCCCGAGACGAATCCAGGTCGACCTGGAGGTGTTCCAGAACAGTGCCGCGAACGGCAACGCGAAAACGATGCTGGCGCCGAATGCGTTGGGATCGCCTTGCGTAGTGTCGATGCCGATCATGCGCGGGATGCCCATTCGAAAGGTGTGCCTGCCCGCGAGATACTCCTTGAACGAGTGGCTCATGTAGATGCCCATCACGAACACGAAGCCGAGGACCACGTACCAGAGCTTCGTTTCGTCGTCGACCACCGTGACCAAGAGCAAGTAAAAGACGATGATCTTGAACCAGTCCTCGACGACTTGCTGGCCGTTGTCCATGAACGGGGACATCACCCAGCAAACCAGGACGGCGGCGGCGAAAGCGAAATAGGCATAGTGCTGCGGATTGGGCAGCCAGCGTTTCGGCTGCACCAGCCAGACGAGGAACACGCAGCCGATGTAGAGTCGCTCGAGGTGGATGTCTCCGAGGATCGTCCAGAACTCGAATGGACGATGAATGAACAGGAACATGTAGCCGATGAGAAGCCAGTGCATGAGGGACGTCCGTTGTCCGTGGGGTCAATCCGTTGCGCCTGCTCCGAGGCGGTTATTGAAGTTTGATAAAGTCTAACGGGTCAGTGAGCAGTGCGAAAGGTCAAGTCGTTGCCGGCGGGCGGGAATTTTGGGACAATACTTCTTCGACGAAATTGCTCACGCAAAAGGCGAATTGACGCTTAAGACCGCGGAGTTGCTGGAAGCTCCGCCGGAAATCGACGCCAAGTCGCTGGTGGCCATTCGGGAACAGGGGGAGGTGTCTCGCCATGAAAAACGGCTACTGGGTTTCTGACAGACAGGTCGTTTATTACGATTCAAACGAGATCCGGGGCGCCGACGTCTCGTCCTTTCAGAAACTCAACGACTCCTGGGCCAAGGACCGCAAGCGTGTCTACTTCCACGGCGGTCGAGTCACCAAGGCCGACGTGAATTCCTTCCAGGCGTTGAATCCGCTGTACGCCAAGGACAAGAACCATTGCTATTACCCCGGCGGAATCATCAAGGAGGCGGACGCGGAATCGTTTCGCGTCTTGGACGACGGGGTGTGCCTCTTTGAATATCGCAACGCTTTCGGCGACCACGTTCGCACGCACAGCGACTCCCAGGGATATGCCGTGGATGCCGAAAACGTGTTCCATTACGTTAACACCATCGGCAAGCCGTGCGTGGTCGGCAAGGCCGACCCGGCGACTTTTCAGGTCCTTGGGTGCGGCTATGGACGCGATCGGCAGAGCATCTACTATGAGAACTCGCAGCTCAAGGACGCCGATGCGCAGTCCTTCGAGGTGATTCCGCCGCATTGGGGGAGAGACAAAAAGAGTGTCTTTTATCAAGGGGGACGTTTGGCGGAAGCCGACCCTCAGACGTTCGAGATCCTGGCAAGTCAAGACTTTCTCTGGAAAGATGCCAGCCACTATTACTGCCGGGATGTGGAGATTCAACGAGATCAAGCGTTCCCACACGGCAGCCCGGTCGCCGGATATCCGCTTTCATTGGTGAAGGATCTGGCCGTTGCGGCGGACTACCTTCAGCGAGGCGCAACGCCGCACGATCGGTCGGCATTTAGTTTCGCTTGCAGTAAAGGAAACGCCGAAATGGTCAGGCTTCTGCTCAATGCCGGCTGCAAGCCCGAAATCGTCGATGCGGGCCAGAATTCTTGCCTGACAGAAATGTATTGCAAGAACTACATGGAAATCGCGAACCTCCTCATCGAAGCGGGGGCCGATCCCAATCACATGATTGAGTACTCTCCCTCCCAGCCGGCTTGGTTGGCGGCAACGCTCCGCCCACCTCTCCAGCACGCACTCCATCGGAAGTGGTTTGATCTGGCGGATTACCTGATTTCGGTTGGCGCGGACATCAATGCGAAGACCGGCGAGGGGGAACGGTTGATCGACTATTGCCGGAGGTTGAACAATACGGCTGCCGTGGATTACCTGGTGAGCAAGGGCGCGTAAGCCGCCGGTGAGCCTGCTTATCGCAGTCGTTCGGCTGCGGAGGCAACCGAGGGATCGAGGTGTGCGTGCGAAACGTAATCGCCGAAAGCATTACGATACACGACTTGTGGGCGGAGCCCACGTTAGATTTTGATTAGGACGAAACCCGTTGCCGAAAAACGAAGAGCCGCCTCATTCCGAGGCGGCTCGATCACTTCCTACTTCACCTTCTTGAACGACACCGTCTGCCCCACTTCCTGCATGTCGACCCGGAACTCCTCGCCCTCGCCCTTCGACTCGAATTTGCGAATCAACGTCACTCCCAGCGTTCGGCTGTGAATCGTCAGCGTATTCTTCTCGAGCGTGTAGGTCCCCACATCATTTGACTGTTCCGTCCCCCGCACACCCGAGACCACGTTCAGTCCGGAATAGCTGCCGTTTCCCGCGAACTCGACGACCTGCGTACACTTCAATCCCTTGTAGAGGAAGCTCGCCTTCCAGGTGCCCACGATCGAATTGACGTTGCCGATCGGTTGCTGCGGGCTCGGGGCCTGCTGTGCCGGCGCGGCATCCAGTTTCCCGGCGGGCATCTTGATCCCCCACTTGTCGAGCGGGTCTTCGCCGACGCTCGGCAGATCCATCGGAAAAGCGCCCGATTTCTGCACTGCGGCGATGTCCACCCGAGTGAACGGCTTCTCGCCCGCGTCCATCAGCTTGAACTGCTTTTCCATCGCGGTGCGGTTGGCGTCGAGAAACGAGGCACGGCCAATCATCGTCGACTCGATCGGCACGATCCGTCCGCTGCCGGGCATCTTGATGGCGGGGAAGCAGTGGCCGGGCACGCTGTACAACACGGGTTCCAGGCCGACGGCCTGGCACAGGCTGCCGTAGAGGATCGCGAGGTCGATGCACGTCCCCGCTTTGTTCTTGAGAACGTCGCGCCCGTACTTCACGTGCTGGTTGAACTGCTTGCCGGTCTCGCCGCTGGGCGGCGTCTGGTAGGCGATGTTCTCCGACATGAACATGTAGACCGCCTTCATGTACTTCTCGGCTTCGGCGTCGTTGCTCGCGGCGTTCGCGAAGCCGGTCCACTTGGCGATCCGCCCCGCCGCTTGTTGAATCACCGGGTCTTCGTGCGTGACAAACGAGGCCAGCACGATCGGCGTGAGGTTCGATTGGTCGGCCCAGTCCACGCAATCCTCGTACTTCATGCTCGTATAGAAGACCTGATTACGGCTCAACAGCGTCAGCTCCTTGGTGTCGGTCTCCTCGATCAGCTTCCCGTCTTTGCCCTTGTACTGGTACTGAAGCTCCATCGCCACACGGGTCTGTCCGGTCAACTTGCCGATTTTCTCCATCTCGAAGACCGGGAAATAGCTGTCCACCACCGTTTGCCCCGCGACGACAACGGGCGTGCCATTCCAGGCGCTCCAGGTGGGAGCATATTCCGCGATGCGGAAGCGGACTCGGTAATCGGTGAGGGTCCG
>Ga0206992_1186_pt2 | contig 11568 bp, 4 predicted proteins | sample Alteio_BWMinCont_6_FD_153267 | JGI IMG/M metagenome (GOLD analysis project Ga0206992, IMG submission 153267) | Enriched cells from forest soil in Barre Woods Harvard Forest LTER site, Petersham, Massachusetts, United States -... | ecosystem: Environmental > Terrestrial > Soil > Temperate forest >... | reverse complement strand
TCTGGATCTCATGAGGAAGATTCGATTTTGGGTCAAACGACTGCGTCGTTACCGCGGCCGCCGTGCTGCTGCCGGCGGGGATGCCATAGCTTTCTTCGGTCACATTGAGCAAGGCGTCTTCGGTGTTCGCCGACCAGTAGACCAGCCCACTAGTATCGTCAGTGACATCCAGCAAATAGCCGTTCGGCGTATAGTTGTAATCGACCTTCACACCCGACGGATACGTGACGGTTGCAATCCGGCCATTCAAGCGGCTGACGGTCGTGGTGTAGTCGGTGCCATCGACCGTCGTCGTGGTTTTGAACGGACGGCCATAGGTGTCGTAGAACTCTTGTCGTGTCGTATTGCCGGTGCCCGTGCCGGTGCTGGACGTCGCAAGGTGGCCCACGCCGTTTGCTGCGCTGTCGTAAGTCCAAGCGCTGCTGGGCGACAGCGAGGCGCCAGTCTCTCCAGTTGGCCGATCGAGCGGGTCGTAACTGAAGTCGATCTCGCTCAGGGCTTGGTCGGTCTTGCTGAGCATCTTGCCCAGCCCGTCATATGTGTAGTTCGTCGTGCCGGAATCCGGATCGACAAGCTGTGTCCTATGTCCGCGCAGATCGTAAGTCATGCCGATATTGTTCACCGCCGGGCTTCGCGTGATCGCGGTCGTGTCGTTGAACGCGTCGTAGGTATAGCTCGTCGTGTTGCTGTTGGCGTCGACGGCCGATTGCACCTGCCCGAGACTATTGGTCCTCGTCGTTGTCGTTTCCGATACGAACGCACCGCTACCGGTAAGGCACGTCGTTCCGCCTCCGGTGTCGCAGAGGGTAACGCTTTCGACATTGAATGTCGTCGTCGCATTGATCGCATAGCTATAGCTGACCAAACCCCCATCAGCGCGGGTTTCCGTTAGCACGCGGCCCACATCGTCGTAAGCGTAAGTCGTGGAATACGTGGGGGCGCCCGGCACATGAGGCAGTGTTTTCGACGCGATCCGCCCGTTCGTATCGTAGGCAGTTTGATTGCTAACAATCGTATTCGCGATCGCACCCGGCCCGTCGAAGGTCGGTGACGCGTTAAAGCCCTGGCGCTCCAGATCGTCGTAGACAGCATAAATATCCGGTGACACGGTGACCGTTCCAGCCGGGTTGGTGACCGTCTTGTGCACGTTGCACGACAACGAACCGCACCCTGTCGCGGAACTATAGGTCCAAGTTGTCGTCACAAAGTCGGGCCGGACCTCGGTCGCCTTGCGGCCGAAATCGTCATAGGTCCAATTCATCGTCAGCGAGTTTGGATCGGTCTGGCTCAACAGGCCACCGAATTTAATGTCGTAGTTGTAGCTTGTCGTTTGATTGAGCGACCCCGGCGCCTTCGTCATCGAGGTCATGAACCGGCCATCGGCATCGAATGTATAGTTGGTTGCGATTGCGGTAGCATTCGACGCGTAGCGGTGGGTCTGGGTCACGTTGCCGTAACCGTCTCGCAGAGTGTAGTCGAGTTCCACATACATCGTCGGATCGCCCGGCTCGACGACCTGGCTGTCGAGCACGCCGGTCAACGGATCGTAGGTGTATTGCGTCCTGCGCAGCCCAGTCGGTTGCGCGCAGGTCGGCGTGCTTCCAAACACGGCACCGCTGCTTTTGACCTGAGTCAGTTCGCCCAGAATCCAGTGGGTCGTATCGTTGTTGTAAAGATTGCAGACGATTGCGTTATAGCCCTCGGGCGACGTCACCGTCGTTTTCGCAATGTTCCCGTAAGAGGTGTTGGTCGTTCCGTCGCTGATTGCTTCATAGCCGATTGTCGTCGTGATCGGCGGACCGGCTGTACCATCGAGCTCCCAACTCTGTTGCACGCTTTGCGTTGTCCGCACAAATTGCGGCGCATGGGTCAGCCCAGAAACAGAGGCGCTGGCCGTAAATGTATTGTCGATTTCCTTGATCGTCTGATGGGTCGTATGGGCCGCGTTGTAATGCCATGTGATCTGCGACGAGACCGTGCCCGCCAGCGGCCATGTCGCGTCATAGTTCAACGGGTCGATCAGGTTGTAATCGGTCCAGTTCTTGGTATTTGTACCGGGAATGTTATAGGTCAGGTCGTCGCTCGAAACCCATGTGAACCCTTCGAACCCACGCCCGCTGAGATCAGTCTCCGGCCTGCCGTAGTTGTAGAGGAGGACATAGGAGCCGCCGACCCCATTATCCGTCGCGGACGCCGTCGCCACATTCATCCCACCGAGGCTGCTCAATGTCGGATAGGTCGAATGGCTTCCCTTGTCGTAGAATTTCCCTGGTGCCCATTGCAACGCATAAGAGAAGTTGGACGCAGCCCCCAGCCCACTGGTGAAAGACGATATGAGGTCCGGCGCGCCGTTCGATGTCGCCACAAGGTAAGGTGCGTACAAAGGGAACCAACACAACAGGTCGCTGCGTCCATCGCCGTTAAAATCGCCCGAGGTGATAGTCCCGGTGCCCAAAAAACTATAAGTGCACGACCAGGTCGATGGCGCTCCTAGTGTGAAGAAGCCCCCGCTGCCGTTCGAGGCGGCGATCGTGACGGTCCCGCTCGAACTGAGGCAGGCGAGGTCGGTCCTTCCGTCACCGTTGAAGTCACCCAGCGTGACGGTCGATGGCGAGGTGCACCAGGAACTGCCGTTGTTCCATGTCGTTGCACCGGTGAAAGTACCGTCACCGTTTGCAAAAGCCACCGTATGATTGCCGGCGGTATCGTTACAAACCAGATCGGTTTTGCCGTCGCCATCGAAGTCGCCGAGAGCGACGAGCGAGCTTGAGGAGCAAAAGGGACCGAACCAAGAAGCCTGTGTAAAGCTGCCGTCACCATTTGAAAGTGCAACGATGAACTTGTTCAGGTTGGCGCCCGTGCCGCTGCAGAGCAAATCCGTCTTCCGATCGCCGTCGAAATCCCCAACCTGCAGGCGCGAAGGAACGCACCAGCCGTTCCAGGGAGTTTGTGCGGCGAATTGCCCATTACCTTGCGAGAATGCGACCGTATGCGTGTCATCGGTAGCTTTGTTACAGATCAGATCGGTCCGGCCGTCGCCATCGAAATCACCGGTGCTGATATTCGCCGGGGCATCGCAAAAGGTTGAAAGGCTCGTCCACGTTCCGAGAGTGTCGAAGGTGTTGGTTGCGACGTTATAAACGTAAACCTTGTGGGTCACATTGTCGGACTCGTTGCAGATCAGATCGGTTTTGCCGTCACCATCGAAGTCACCTGCTATGAGCGTTCCAGGAGATGTGCAGCCGGCCGATATCCATCCTTTGTCTGTGAAGGTGCCATCGCCATTGGACAGTTGAATATCGACATTGGTCATTGCACCGGTGCCGATGCAAACCATGTCCGTCTTGCCGTCGCCGTTGAAATCCCCATACGCGACATAACCGCAGCCGCCTAGACTGTAGCTTCCCGCCGTGAATGTTCCTGGATTAGTAGCTGAAGTCGGCCAGCTAAACGTTGTCTCCGGCAGGCACGTCGCGCCACTGTTGCAGCGTTGAATGTTGATTACCTCCTCGCGGTTCGTCACCGGACTTTGCTGATAGTGAACAAAATAACGGCTGGCGGTGACCGGCGTGCCGCCGCCCGGCGGCTCGACTTCCATGAAGATACTTGAGAGTCTGATGGATTCCGTTACCGCTTCGCCGCCTTGGTGGAATTGTCGCACCGCGTTTGATGTAGCCAGAATGTCGCTGTAGTTAAACTTGACTACATTGTGCGCCACGAGCGATACACCCGAAGTATCATTTGCCGTATAGTTGATGTTTACAGGATAAATCGCGTTCCCCGTTGCACCATTCGTATAATTCATGTAATTGACGGTGTAATAATTCCCCATCTTATCGATAACTTTATTAAGAGCCCAAACGCGCACGGCGCCGGTCCCTCCATTGTCAACTGCTTGTGAATCCGGCGTGTTCCCGTAGAAAAGCGTCAGGCCCGCCCTGGTCTGTACCTCGAAATAATTTGGGCCGAGTCCCGGCGCGACGCCTTGGGCGGTGATCTGAGAAAACCCATCGATTTCAGTGCGATACTGTGTGCCGCTATTCCCATAGACAGTGCCGCTGACCAACATGAGCCGCCGCCCATCCAGACAGAATCGATCCTTCGCATCGTCATGGACGCCATGGAACAGGGTGTCCTGCGCATAGGTTTGCGGGCACCGGGTGATCTGTGACAGGCCGCCGAGCGACCAACCGACGCCCAACAAGCCATCCCCACCCTGGCTGTTGTAATTGAGGCTCAAGGTCGGGGCCATGCCGGCGGTTCCCGGGGGAACATCGAGTGGAACGTTGTAGGTCACGGCGCCGAGCTGGTTGACGCTCGCTGAACCGGAAAGACCGAAAATAGCCGCGCCTGACGGATGCGATAGAACGATCGCGGCCAGCAGCGCAACTCCCGGCGCCTGCCATCGCCCTCCACGGAAGCCAGTCGATACACTGCGCGCACGATCGATCATTCGCCGAACAAACATCGACACCCTCCGGCCCTGTTTTTTCTACCTTATCTAGGATTCTCGGACTAACAAGTTATATTAAAATCTCCTTGCCATTATTAAATTATTGCGAGGGTGTTATAATATTACTTCGGTATTCTTCCGTTCCGCGTTTCTGAAACCATAAATAGATTTTGCTTTATCCTTTGCCACTGCGTGTTAGGGTTGGACGGTAGGGCCAGCGCAGGCACCGGCACCCAGGACACGCGAGCAGGGGATTGGCATGCAGACCAGATTAATCAGGATCGCAGTGAGCGGCGTGTTGTTCGCCGCACCAATGGCAGCCGCGCAACCAACGGTCGGAACCGGATCGACACCTGTGCCGTCCCCAACCGCCACCGCGCCCGAAGGTTGTGCCCAGGACATCGCCCAGCAATGTTCGAGCGCAACAACCGCAAGTGCACAATCTCAGTGTCTGACCGGAAACATCAGCACCGTCTCCGAAGCCTGCCGCGCCGCTATGGCGCAGAATCCTCCACCTGGCATGACGAAGTCTCTCGGCAACGACCCAGCACCCAGCACCACGCCGCCGCCGGCACAACCCGTCAATCTACCCGGCTTAGTGCCGCCGCCGACGCAGACCACTGCGGCCCGACCGATACCTGCCCCGCCGCCACTCGTGGGCACACCGCCGATGGTCGTTCTCGCTCCGCCAATCAGCACGGTCCTGACCCCTGTACCCGTAACAACGCCACAACCGCCCGTGCAGTGAGAAACTAAGCTCTAGATCGACCAAAGGTAACGGCGGCCGCGGCAGCAGAACTCCCGTATCGGGAACCCCCTTCAAAAATTGAACTCATTAAAAATGTAGCATAGGCTCCTCTCGCCCACTGGTGCGGCCTTTGCAACAGAGGCGTCGACGCTTCCTTTCGAGGAAGATTTCGATGTCTCAGTTTACCAAACGGCTCATTAGCAAAAAGGAGCTCAAGTCTGTCTGTGGCATACCCTATTCGCCACAGCACATCGCGCGTCTCGAGGCGGCAGGCTTCCAGACGACGAGCGTGCGGGTGAGGACGTGACGACACACTAAGAATATTCATTGTAGTTCTCGACGCCATCACGGCCTCGCCACCTTCTCTATCCCGGAGACTAAAGCACATGCACCGGACACCCCGCCGAGACATCAGGTTGTTCGTCCGGCTGGCAACCGCGTTTTTTTTGACACTATTGCCTGGGGTGGCCGTTGCCGACCCGACCGTTAACTGGACGGGGACCTGCGGCCCGAATTTCCCGATTTCCATCCAAAACAATAGTGAATCGGTCTACTGGCATCAGTTCGCCGGCCGCTGCGTGTCGTCCGTGTCTGAGGCGCTGGAAGTCATCGTCGCCTCAGACGGCGATACCGTGGATCCCCAGGTGTGGGTTGGCGCGGGAACCGACAGCGGCCAAGTCGGATCGACCGTCCAATTTCAGCTCTACATTAGCGGGATGCCTTACGCGCCGGGTTACTACAATTTCACGCGCAACTTTGCTTCGCAGCCCTTCAAACAGCTGGGTGCGTCTTACGCGTATACCCCCAACCCTGCCGCCCCCGGAAACACGCCCGATAGTGGAAGCCAGGCGCCCGATGCTCCGTCCGACGGCGGAGTAGCGGAGCCCGGCAGTATCTGCGTCTGCGATCCGATCGACGTCGGCACCGGCAACGTCTTCGAGCAGGTTACCGACTATGCGACGGCCGGACCGAATAAACTCAGCTTCACGCGCTACTACAATAGCCTCGGCAACGAAAACACGGTGGCCGCTTCGCTCGGCGTGAACTGGCGATCGACCTATGACCGGTACCTAAATGTCGTCATGGTCGACGGCCAGCCGACGCAAGTGACCGCCGAGCGGGCCAACGGCGCCACGATCGTATTCACCGCCCAGGGGGGCGCCTGGGTGACCGATACCGACGTCGATCTCAAACTTACCCTTTCCGGGACCGTCTGGACGCTGACCGACAGCGACGACACCGTCGAAACCTATAGCGCGCCGCCGTCGCTCATGCTCGAAGCCTTCGGATATTCGACGATTTCCGTTCCGAACACACTGGTCGTCAGCACGATCACAGCCCGCAACGGCTATACCCAGACGATGCAGTATAATGCGAGCAACCAGCTCGTGGCGGTCGTCGATTCCTACGGCCGACAGCTGAACTTCACCTATCAGAGCGGGTTGTTGCAGACGCTGTCGACGCCCGACTACGCGATAACCTATGGCTACAACGCCAGCGGTTTCAGCCCGTCCAACGACCGTCTGGCATCGGTCACCTACCCCACCGCGCCCGCCACCAGCCAGACCTATCTTTACGGTAGCTTCCCGCAGGTCTTCGACATGACCGGCATTGTCGACGAGAACGGGGAGCACTTCGCGACTTGGACCTACGACCAGAGCAATCGAGGCACTTCGAACCAGCGCGCCGGCGGCGCCGACTTAACGACCATCGCTTATAACGATATCGACGGCAGCCGAACCGTCACCAACGCCTTCGGCGTCACCGACCTCTACACCTTTGCCACGCTGCAGGGTGTCCCGAAGGTCACCGGCATCAGCCGGCAAGCGACATCGACGACCGCGGCGGCATCTCGCAGTTTCACCTACGACGCCAACGGCTATCTCGCGAGCGCGACCGACTGGAACGGGAATCAAATCAATTATGTCAATGACGCGCGGGGCGAGCCCACCAGCATTGTGGAAGCTGCTGGTACGACCGTCGCCCGTACAACGGCGATCACCTACCACCCGACCTTTCACCTCCCCACCGAAGTCGTCACGCAGGGACTGACGGTCGATTACACCTATGACGGCACTGGCGAACTGCTCACCGAAACCGAGACCGACACGACCGCGGCGGCAGAGGCAGAGGCAAGCCGGCTCTGGTCTTATAAATGGACAAACGCTCTACCAGCCTCAGTCACCGATCCTCGCGGCTCGGTGACTAGCTTCGCGCATGACGGAAGCGGCGCACTCACAGCGACCACCAATGCACTTGGACAAACCACGCAGGTAACGGCGCATCTGGCGGGCGGCCTGCCGCTGACAACGGTCGATCCCAACGGCGTCGTGACGCGCCTCACCTACACCGCGCGGCAATGGACGCACTCGAAAACCGTTGTTACGTCAGCCGGGGACCGAATTACCTCGTACGACCATGATCCGGCTGGCAACCTGACACGCGTAACGCTCCCGGGCGGCGCCGCTCTGAACAGCGCCTATGACGACGCGCACCGTTTGATCCGCACCACTGACTTGCTGGGCCAGCGCATTAGCTATGAGCTGGACGCGCTCGGCGACCAGACCAAGATCGCCATGTTCGTGAAAGGCGACGACCGGGCCGCGGGACGGCGTACGGCGACCTACGACGCGCTCGGCCGGGTGATCGAGGACGTTACAGGCGGCATCGATGAAGCGACCCGCTACACATACGATCCCAACGGCAACCCGCTCACGGTCGCCGATCCATTGCACCGGACGACCACGCGCCAGTTCGATGCGTTGAACCGGCCGGTCCAAACGACCGATCCGGCTGGCGGCATAACCACATACACCTACGACGCGCACGATCGGCCGACCAGCGTCACCGACCCCAATACGAATGCGACGCGCTACATCTATGACGGGTTTGGCGATGTTGTTGAGCGCGTAAGCCCCGACAGCGGGACGACCAACTATCAATATGACCCCGCTGGAAATCTGATCCAGAAAACCGATGCCGGGGGTGTCGTCACGCAATACGGCTATGACGCTCTCAACCGACCGACCGCAGTCACCTACCCGAGCGATCCAGCCGAAAACGTTACCTATGTCTATGACGAAGCCGGCCATGGTTTCGGCATCGGTCGTTTGACGTCGATTACAGATGCCGCAGGCAGCCTTGGCCGAACCTATGACGAGCTGGGAAATGTTCTGAGCGAGACACGCAGCTTCGGCGCGGCCACATTCATAACGTCCGATACCTACGATCTCGCCAGCCGCGTGGCCTCTGTTACCTATCCGTCCGGCCTGGTCGTTACCTACATGCGGGATGCGATGGGCCAGATTGCGGGGATCGAGGCGCAGGCGCCTGGGGGCGCCGCCGTTTCAGTGGCCTCGAACATCGCCTATCAGCCCTTCGGGCCGCTAAAGGCTCTAACTTTCGGCAATGGTATCGTCGAACAGCGGGACTACGATCTTGGTTATCGCCAAACCGCCGTCAGCGACCTCGGGGCGGCGGCGGTTCAAAACCTGGCCTACCACTACGACCTGGCCGGCAATCTGCGCACGGCCACCGATGGCGTAACACCGGGCAACAACCAAAGCTTTATCTACAATTCCCTAGACCGTTTGACCGAGGCAAAGGGCGCCTATGGCAAACTGGGCTACCGCTACGATCCGGTTGGCAATCGCACGAAAACATTCGCGGGCAGCGCCATGCTTAACACGGCCTATAGCTACACGCCGCTCAGCAACCAGCTCGCCACCGTGACCATGGGCGGTGCGACGCAAAACCTTGCATACACGCCGACCGGAAATCTGAGCAGTGTCAATGTTTCCGGGAACGTGACCAGCTACACCTACAATGCCGCCAACCGGGTGGCCTCTGTGAGCATGCTGGGCCAGAACGTTGCCGGCTATACCTACGATGCCTTCGGACACCGCTTCGCGCTTGCGCCATCCGGGCCATCCGGCCCGAAAACGCTGTTTCTCTACGACCGCGCCGACAACTTGCTGGAGGAAGCCGGCGACAATGGCACCTCGAATCGCGACTACGTCTATCTCGGCGGTCAGCCCGTCGCCTTCGTCCTACCGCAGAGTGGAACGCTCTACTTCGTGCATACCGATCGCCTGGGAACGCCTCAGGCGGTTACCGACAGCACGCAAACTGTTGCCTGGCACGCCGCCTATAAGCCGTTCGGCGAGATCTCCATAGGCACTACAAATATTGCGCAAAACTTACGTCTACCCGGACAATACGAGGACACGAGTCTGGGTTGGTACCAGAACGGCTTTCGCGACTACGTGCCAGCGTGGGGAAGATATTTGGAAAGCGATCCGCTTGGGCTCGGCGGTGGGCTTAATACCTATGCGTACGCACTCGGGAATCCAGGAAAATATACTGATCCCAAGGGCCTTTCAGGCGATTGCCCACCTGATGACGACATGCAGACCGACGACGAGATCGATGTTGACGCCATTGCTGACGATTTCGGAATTGCAGTCGATGATCTGAATTTCTTCCGGTGGATTGCCGGCGGGGATGATATCAACATTCCTGGTCTCAATTACTATGGTACGGCGGCAGCTGCTAACGCATTTGCGCAAGCACCGACGCTGAGAAACGGAGTTGAGCTTACGGCTAACCTGTCGTCTTACAGTGACTGGACGAAAGGCTTTGGCTTGGGTGTTTCTCTTGGTAAGACGTTAACCTACGGTTCCTACCTTCTATCCGTTCACACGTGGGGCCAGGAGAAGGTTGACGAGTTTTTGATCACAACCGGGCATCGCCTGAGAATTTAGCGCTTAGGCTGTTTCTGGGGAGGACGAACGGTCTGACGCATAGGAAGAGTGCACCACAGTGCGCTTCTCGCCGCACCGGCCGCTGAAAATAAATTAGCACCGCGCACCCGCGCACGCGAGTGCCTTCGAAGGTAAAATGCGTTGGCCGAACGGTGAAATCATAGCTGCTAGAACGCCCCTTGCGTGGTACCTGAGACTACCCGCCGCCAAGAACCAACACACGCCAATCTGGCCACCCGCCTCGTTCTAAAATCGCAAGCAGCAGCCTGCCAACTAAATCAGCTCCATCGCTAAGGGTAATCTCCCGCGCGAGAATATCCTTCGCCCTTTCGAGCTTTCCTTGGTGCGCAGCATCCGAGCGTAGCTGATACAGATCGCGAACCTGCTTAGCGATCTCGACGCGTTCGTCTATCGTCTTTCCGAGCAGCCACGCGGCGCGAATACCAAGTTTGAAGTTGATTTCTTGATTGCTGGTGCTGTCGCCATGCATGAGCAGAGCCTCAAGCGCTACCCCGACATCGATAGCCCGGTCTTCATCGCGCCACATACGCCGCGATCGATTGAGCCGCTTGATAACCAATTTCAGACTGTCCGTTGCGCCGACAAATTTCGAAAAGAGTTGCAGCACCTCAGTTAGTTTTGCGTCGTCGATAGGCGCTGGTTCATCAACGGAGCCCTCGACCCATTGCGGATCCCCGTAGGCAACGGGTTCCGTGATGATGGGAAGCCGTGGATCGTCGTCGCCCCAATACATCCGCACAATGCTCACCACCCTGGTGGTGGTCAGAGCAATGCACATCGCTAGATCGGTAACTTCGAGGATGTCCTCCGCTGGAACGCCCTCTGCCGGCTGACTCTCCATGCCGAAAACGGGAGAAAACTGAATTCGCTTCACTACGGCCGCCGCAAAAGGAGCGTCGACAAACTGTCTGGTCATGAGGCCGAAACCAGTACGGTCAATTCTTCGCATCCAATCGGGGACTTGTGTCCAACCAAAGGGAATGAGCTGAACGTCGGGCGCGAGTTGCACTGGTGCCTCAACGCTTACCCCCGCTATTACCGCGACGAGTTCCGCCGATGCCTGATCTTGCTCCATAAGGTCGGCAAGCTCCGCCACCGCGGCCTCTGCGGACCCAAGTACGCGTGCTCTCCGAATGAGCGAGGCCGGGATCGTGTACTCATCCAGCCGACTCACCTGATGACGCGCGAGACCGTACTGATAGCGGCGGGCAAGATCGCCCAATTTCGCGGTTCGCAGGTATAGTGAGGCGAGCGCCTCATAGGTTTCCTCGCTCAGGCCCATTTGGCGCGTCCCGCCCGGATACGCTTTCAGGACCTTGTCTTTGGGAATCGCGGCCTCAGCAGCAGCGATGGCAGCCACAAGCTCCTGCATTGGGAAAACCCCTCAAAAATTGAACTCACAAAAAATGTAGCATAAGCTTTTCCCGCCCACTGGTGCGGCCTTTGCAACAGAGGCGTCGACGCTTCCTTTCGAGGAAGATTTCGATGTCTCAGTTTACCAAACGGCTCATTAGCAAAAAGGAGCTCAAGTCTGTCTGTGGCATACCCTATTCGCCACAGCACATCGCGCGTCTCGAGGCGGC
>Ga0206992_1203_pt1 | contig 11695 bp, 7 predicted proteins | sample Alteio_BWMinCont_6_FD_153267 | JGI IMG/M metagenome (GOLD analysis project Ga0206992, IMG submission 153267) | Enriched cells from forest soil in Barre Woods Harvard Forest LTER site, Petersham, Massachusetts, United States -... | ecosystem: Environmental > Terrestrial > Soil > Temperate forest >... | reverse complement strand
GATGGTGTCGGGCTATCATTATGACGATTTGCTGCATAAAGATTTGCTGGTGAAGCGGATCGTCGAGGGCAATCTCGCCGATTTCCGGCATGGCGATGGGATTATTATCGGCAAGCGCATGGCGGAAAAAATGGGAATTGGTGTGGGCGACGACCTGACGCTGATTTCGCCGGAGGGGCGCGCGACGGTGGCGGGAATGGTGCCGCGGGTGAAGGCGTATCGCGTGGTCGGGCTGTTTGCGATCGGCATGTTTGCCTATGATAATGGGCTGATATTGATGCCGTTTGATGAGGCGCAGGTGTATTTTAAGTTGAAGGATAATGGTTCTGATGCCGCCAACACGCTTGAAGTGATGGTGGATGATCCGGAGCAGGCGTTGGCGGTGGCGCGTCATATTAGTGCGACACTTGGGCCGGCTTATCGCATCTATGACTGGAAGAGTTCGAATAGCGGGATTTTCCAGGCGGTGATCGTGCAGCGCAATGTGATGTTTCTTATTCTTATGCTGATTATCATCGTCGCCTCGTTCAATATTATTTCCAGCCTGATTATGCTCGTGCGCGAAAAGGGCAGGGATGTTGCTATTTTGCGGACGATGGGCGCAAGCCGCGCTTCGGTAATGCGAATATTTATCGCCTGCGGTTCATGTGTTGGCGTGATCGGCACGATTATCGGCGTGATTTTAGGGTTGCTAATCGCGTTTAACACCGAGAATATTCAGTTGTGGCTGGAATCGATGATGGGGCACAAATTATTTGCCGACGAGCTTTATTTTCTCTCGCACCTGCCGTCGAAAGTGGATGGACATGAGACGGTTATTGTAGCGCTGATGGCGTTGACCATGTCATTCCTGGCGACGATCTATCCGGCGCGAAGGGCGGCCAAGCTGGATCCGGTGGAGGCGCTACGGTATGAATAACGCCGTGCTGACTTTGAGCCACATCACCCGCAGCTACAAGCAGGGTGATGGCGAGCTTATCATTCTGAACCAATTGAATCTTGAGTTGCGTGCGGGCGAAATGGTGGCGCTGGTCGGGCCGAGCGGGTCGGGGAAATCGACGCTCTTGCATATCGCCGGGTTGCTCGATACGCCAAACTCCGGAGAAATAAGGATCGGCGACGATATTCTGAGTAATGCCGATGAAGAAAAACGCACATTAGCGCGGCGCAAATATATTGGTTTCGTCTATCAGTTTCATCATCTGCTGCCGGAGTTCTCGGCGCTGGAAAATGTTATGCTGCCGCAGTTGATTGCCGGAATTTCAGCGCGCGCTGCACGGGCAAAAGGTGAGGCATTGTTGGCGGAAATGGGGCTACAACAACGCATGTCGCACCGCCCGGGAAAATTATCTGGTGGCGAGCAGCAGCGCGTCGCTATCGCCCGCGCATTGGCGAACGATCCGGCTTTATTGCTGGCCGATGAACCTACCGGTAATCTCGATCACGGCACGGCGGAATCGGTATTCGAATTGCTTACCCATGTGGCGCGTGAGAAAAACGTGGCTATGCTTGTGGCAACGCATAATCCGGATCTGGCGCAGCGGATGGATAGGATTGTAAAAATAGGTTTCTAAGGTTGCGTAGGTTTCATAAGTTGCGTAGGCTATAAGCAATGAACAACCTGCGAAACCTACGCAACTTATGAAACCTACACAACCTTCCTTCATCCACTTACGCGTCCATAGCGCTTATTCGCTCCTCGAAGGGGCGATTCATGTCAAAGAGATGGTGAAATGGGCGAAGACGCAGGGCACGCCGGCGATTGCCATTGCTGATTCGGGGAATTTATTCGGCTCGCTGGAATTTTCATTGGCGGCGATTGATGCCGGGATTCAGCCGATTATTGGTTGCATCGTATTTTTAAAACCCTATCAGGCCGATCAATCGCGCAACGCCAGTCAGGCGAAACCCGACCAGTTGCTGGTGATTGCCCAGAATGAGCAGGGCTGGCGTAATTTATTGCATCTGGTCAGTAAATCCTGGCTCGCGCCGACGGGCGGACATGCGCCGGTGATTACGCTTGAGGATTTTCAAGGCTATAGTGATGGGCTGATTGTTTTAAGCGGCGGCATTCATGGCGCGGTGGGTAAATCGCTGATAGCAGGTCAGGATAAGCTCGCCGAAGAGCAATTGCTGGCGTTGAGCGCGCTATTTCCTGAGCGGCTTTATGTCGAATTGATGCGGCATGGGCTGGAACAGGAAAAAGTCATCGAAGCACGGCTGGTCGATTTGGCCTATAAACATAATCTGCCGTTGGTGGCGACGAACGACGCCTATTTCCTCAAGGCCGATATGTACGAAGCGCATGATGCATTTTTATGTATTGCCGATGGCAGTTACGTTACCGAAACGAATCGCCGCAGGCTCACGCCGGAACACCGTCTGAAAACGCCGCAGGATATGGCGGCATTATTCGCCGATATTCCCGAAGCCATTGCCAATACCATTGCCATTGCCAGGCGTTGTTCGTTTATCGCCACCTCGAAAAATCCTATATTACCGCACTTCACGCATGGGGAACTAAGCGAGGAAGATGCGCTCAGGCAAGAAGCCGCTGCTGGTTTGAAAGACCGGCTGGAGCGCTATGTTTTTACCGCTTCCATGAACGAAGAAGTGAAGGCGGCTAAGGCCCAGATCTATTTCGACAGACTGGAGTTTGAGCTGCAGGTCATCATCAAAATGAAATTCCCCGGCTATTTTTTGATTGTATCGGATTTTATCCGCTGGTCGAAAGCGCAAGGTATTCCGGTAGGGCCGGGGCGCGGCTCTGGTGCTGGTTCCGTGGTGGCATGGGCGCTATCGATTACCGATCTTGACCCGCTGCGTTATGGCTTGCTGTTCGAGCGCTTCCTGAACCCCCACCGGGTATCCATGCCCGATTTCGACGTGGATTTCTGTCAGGAGAGGCGTGAAGAGGTGATTCGCTATGTTCAGCAGCGCTATGGCAGCGACCGCGTGGCGCAGATTATCACCTTTGGTAAATTGCAGGCGCGGGCTGTGCTGCGCGATGTTGGGCGTGTGTTGCAGATGCCGTACGGGCAGGTTGATAAAATATGTAAACTCGTGCCTAATAATCCGGCGGCGCCGGTGACGTTGGCTGAGGCCATTGATATTGAACCAATGCTGCAGACCTCGATTGATGAGGATGATACAGTAAAAAAACTCATCGACATTAGCTTGAAATTGGAAGGCCTGAACCGCCATGCTTCGACGCATGCAGCGGGAGTGGTGATTGGTGACAGGCCGCTGCAGGAATTGGTGCCGCTTTACCGCGATCCGAAATCGGATATGCCGGTGGTGCAATATTCTATGAAATATGCCGAATCCGCCGGGCTGGTGAAATTCGATTTTCTTGGGCTGAAAACGCTGACCGTTTTGGTGCGGGCCATTGAATTGCTGAAGCCGCGCAATATCAGTATCGACCTGCTGGCGCTGCCGGAGGGGGATAAAACGACGTATGATATGCTGAGCCGTGGTGAGACGGTTGGTGTGTTCCAGCTTGAAGGCGCGGGCATGCGCGATACGGTGAAGAAACTGCGGCCCGACCGGCTGGAGGATATTATCGCGCTGGTGTCGCTCTATCGCCCCGGCCCGATGGATAATATCCCGACCTATATCGCCCGCAAGCATGGCGAGGAAAAAGCGGAATACCCCCACCCCCTATTGGAACAGGTACTCACGGAAACCTATGGCGTTATCATTTATCAGGAGCAGGTGATGCAGATCGCCCAGCTTCTGGCGGGGTATTCTCTGGGTGAAGCCGATCTGTTGCGCCGCGCCATGGGTAAGAAAATCCGCGCGGAAATGGAAGCGCAGCGCGATATTTTCGTGGAAAAGTCGGTGGCACGTGGTGTCGATAAAAAGCAAGCGGCGAGTATTTTCGACTTGATCGCTAAATTTGCCGAATACGGCTTCAACAAATCGCATGCGGCGGCATATGCGCTGATTGCCTATCAAACGGCGTATCTCAAAGCTAATTATCCGGTGGAATTTATCGCGGCGTCGATGACGTACGATATGCATAATACCGACAAGCTCGGCGTTTTCCGTGAGGAGGCTAATCATCTGGGAATTGCGCTTTTGCCGCCGGATATCAATAAGTCGGACGTGCTGTTTTCAGTGGATAATGGGGCGATTCCTTATGCGCTGGCGGCTATCCGCAATGTCGGCGCTCAGGCGATGGAGGAAGTGGTGCGTGAACGCAAAAACGGCGCTTATCAGGATATTTTTGATTTTGTTACGCGCGTGCCGGGTGAATCGCTTAACCGCCGGGCGCTGGAGCATTTGATTAAGGCCGGTGCGTTCGATGTGCTGCACCCCAACCGCAACCAGCTCTTCAGTAATATAGATCTTATTATGGCCTATGGTTCGGCCAGCCAGCGCGACCGCGATAGCAAGCAAGTCAGCATGTTTGGCGGCGATGGTGTGATTATTCCCAAGCCGGTGCTGGCGGAAATGACCGACTGGACGACATTGGAACGGCTGGAACATGAATTTTCCGCTATCGGCTTTTATTTATCGTCACATCCCCTGGGGGGGTATAAGGCAGCTTTGGATTCGCTGCGGGTGACATCCTCGGCGCAGTTTGCCGATAAGCTGGATAGCCAGTTCCGCACGATCAAAGTGGCGGGCATCGTGACCGGGCGGAAATTTAAATCGTCCGATAAGGGGCGGTTTGCCTTTATCCAGCTCTCTGATATGGGCGGCGTGTTCGAAGTTTCCATTTTTAATGAGCTTTTGCTGAACCAGCACCGCGATATTCTCGAAAACGGCAAAATCCTCCTGATGTCGGTGGATGCCAAGATGGAAGAGGCGGGAGCGCGGTTTATAGCGCAGACTATCTCGCTTTTTGATGATGCGGCCACGAAGCAGCAACAGATCAAAAGTTCATCCGCTTTCCGTATAACGGTGAATCAGCCGGAGGCTCTGCCGTCTATTAGAGAACTTTTGGGCACGCCTGCGCCCAAAGGCGTTAAAATTACGTTATCAGCGCAGCTTGGCGGTGAGCGCGCGGAATTGCAATTACCTGATAAATATACGCTATCTCCTACTGTGCTGGAAAAGATACGCGTGGTTAAGGGCGTGGTTTCAGCCGAGGAAATTGTCGCCTAAGTTCTGGGTTTTTAACATTTCCTTTTCCTTTTCCTGTTAAAAATAATCCTAGTTGTAAATCTTTCAGGGATTATTTCCGCAATGCTTGGCGCTATTGGTCTTATCCTTACATTTTCTCTTGTGTTCGGCATGTACATCTTGTCGGGGGGGAAAATTGAAATTATCCTCGAGGCTGTGCCGCATGAATTGCCGATGCTTATGGGCGGCGCTATTGGCGCGTATCTCCTTGCTAACAGCAGTACCGTTCTCAAAAGCACCTTTAAGGAAATTGTGCAAACCTTCAAAGGCTCGCATTGGAAGAAGCAGGATTACAAGGATGTGCTGTGCCTGATGTTCACCTTGTGCAAGCTGATGAAATCCAAGGGCATGATCGCGGTCGAGCAGCATATTGAGAAACCTGAGGAAAGTAACATTTTCAGCCAATACCCCCATATAGTACATGACCATTTCGCCATCAGCCTGATTTGCGACGTGCTGCGGACACTGACGATGGGTATGGAAAACCCCATGCAGATCGAAGAAGTCATGGATAAACAGCTTGAAAAACATCATCACGAAGCGTGCGGCGCCGGGCACGGGCTGCAGGGCATGGCAGATGGATTGCCCGCCATTGGTATCGTGGTGGCGGTGCTGGGCGTGGTAAAAACGATGGCGAGTATCAATGAGCCGCCGGCTATTCTCGGCGCGATGATCGGCGGGGCGCTGGTGGGGACGTTCCTTGGGGTGTTCGTGGCCTATTGTATCGTCGGGCCGATAGCGTTACGCAATCTGTCACTTCATGCGGAAGACCAGCAATTTTATTTTATTATTCGCGATATTCTCGTGGCGCATCTTAAAGGTATGGCGCCGCAGATTTCGGTTGAAATGGGGCGCTGCCAGGTTCCTTCGCATCATCAGCCGACTTTCCTTGAAATGGAAGAAGCAACCGGTGCAATCAAGCTTGAAAACTAAAAAATACGGCCGGAACGAGGGAGAAGTTCCGGCCGTTATGTCAGAAGTTATTTGAGCTGAATATTGTACGTGTATAGGGTTGTATCGCAATTGCGTCCGAAGTCTTATAAGCATCGGCTACACTGTACTCGATGGGAGAGGGCGAACAGGCTTGCAGTGAGGCCAATAGAGCGCCGAAAAGCGCCATATTGCCTATCTTTCGTACCGAACGTATGTGCATAAAGCTACTCCGTTGTTGGTTTGTACGCCACCAATATACCTGTAGGGGGTATATGATATTTTCCCTGCAGCTATCTTGATATTTGGATTATTAACCGCTCGCGGAGGGTTCCACCATTGCTATTGCCTTGCGAGGCCCATGCGTTTAACACATGGACATTGCGCTGGACAAATACATTTCAAAAATGTACAAAGATTGAATGCGGTGATGCCAACATACCCTAAAGGGGTACATTAAGTTGCCAGAAATTGGCGTATTTCCTGATTTTTACTGAAAATAGCATTTTCGAGATGACGGCTTTTGAAAAAAAGCTGCGCGGAATGATGGGTGTCGCCCAGGCGAAGGCCGGGGGGCATGCCACGCCGTTTACGTTGTCATTGTTGATAGGCATGGATTCCCGCCTGCGCGGAGATGACGAATTATGAGCGGTTATTGAAGACTTAGAGGCTTGCGCGGATAAAACGGACGATCAAAGAACTCTAGTAATCGTCAATGCCCCAATTGGGGGTCGTCGCTGTGGCGGGCGGGACGTAGGAATAGTCCATCATCGTGGGCGTGCTTTGCGGGGTGGTGCAGGCCGCTAGATTGGCTAATAAAGTGCCAAGAGCTATGATTTGTATGATTTTTCTTGTTATTATAGACATATAAATAAATTCTTCCTTTTGATAAAGGGACTATAGCCATATCTATTGCGCATTCAATTGCTATAAAAACAGAGTTGTTATGCAAAATATGCATGGCTTGATTATGGCTTGGCATTGATGCTAAAATATATTAATGATTGGTGACTTTAATAGAAGATTGAGGAAATGTCATGATTCAGGAAAACGAAGTAGCTGACGTATTAGTTCCACCTATATCAATGGACAATAATTTTGCTTATTTTGCTAGCAAGATGGATAGTATACGGGGCGCTATACAGATGCATGAGCCCAACGAAGAAGGAAATGTATCTGATGTATTCAATACTGGGAAGGCATGCGCTAAAATAATAGAATATCATTTACAGCAAGCGGAACTAAAAGAATACCATTTAGAGGTTATCGCTTCCAGGCTGAAAAAAGATTGCGGCGACGTTATAGAGTTGGCTGCTGCTAAGGCTTTAGCAGGGCGCATTCGTTCATTATTGGATAGTATACCTGGCTTTTCTAACGAAAGTATTAGTCGTAGCATTTCAGAGTTATCGCAATGTGAAATAGATGCGCAGGCACTTGAGAAAAATCACAAACGCCTGCTTAAGAAATTACCTGATGGTAAAATCAAAGATGCTTTGCTCAGAGAAAGCGAGCAGGCGGTTAAGGAGGTGAGAGCAACTAATATCAAGTTTGCACAGGCTTATCTTAACTCTTGTAAACAACAAACTGCGGAACTGCTGGATCAGGTTACGGAGGCTGTGTTTCTTACTGGTTCCTTAAAGCAGGGCGATGCAAATGGTACGCTTTCTGCTGCTGAGAAGCAGGTAGTCGCAGGTATGCTTGGATTAATTGCGGATGTGCGCACTGCTCTTACGGAAGCGGGCAAAACTGCGGATGAGGCCATAGCAATGTTTGGTAATGCGTTGCCGGGAAAAGAAAAATCCTAAAACAATAAATCTTCCGTCTTCAATCCCAAAGCCAGCGCTATTCCTTTGGCTTTATCAATGGTTTCCTGCCATTCCTGCTCGGGATCGGAATCGGCGGTGATGGCGCCTCCGACCTGGAATTCGAATTGATTGCCCCGGATGATCAGGGTGCGTATCACTACCGATAGCTCGCAAGCGCCGTCGCCGCCCAGCCAGCCGATGGCGCCGCTATAGATGCCGCGCTCGACGCCCTCGAATTCGCTGCATACATTCATCGCGCGTATTTTGGGCGCGCCGGTCATGGAGCCGGGGGGAAAGCACAGCGCTATGGCGTCGAGCGTTGAGTGGTTCGCGTCGATTTTCCCGGTGATGGTGCTCGACATATGGTGGACATTGGCGTGTGAGGTGATTTCAAAGAGTTTTTCCGTAATAACGCTGCCGGGAATGCAGGAGCGGGACAAATCATTGCGCATTAAATCGACGATCATCAGGTTTTCGGCGCGGTCTTTGGCGCTGGTAGCTAGTTTCTCCAGTGATTCGTGGTCGCGCTGGCTATCGGCAAAGCGAGGGGACGTGCCTTTGACCGGGCGGGTGCGGATGTTGGATGCCTCATCGACCGCCAAAAATAATTCCGGGCTGGAGGAGAGTATGTAGGTATCGCCGATTTTCAAAAAAGCGCTGTAGGCCGCCGGGCTGGCTGTGCAGAGCTTGCGATATAAAGCCAGCGGATCAATTAATCCGTTGAAATTTCCAATGAATTTGCGTGTCAGGTTGGCCTGATAGAATTCTCCTTCGTTGATGCGTTCGCGGATTGCCGCTACTTTTTCCAGATAGCTGGCCTTGGTCATATTTGAGGATAGCGAAACTGCTGAGGGCAAGGATTCATTGGCGCTTTTTTTGTCATATACCGCGTCAGGGTATTTCCCCGCGCATAATTCAATGATTTTCTTATCGTGATCGAAGCGAATGACGTTGGCAAAACGCGTCATGGTAAGGTTTGGCAGCTTATACCACCCAGGGGTATCATGCGCCACTTGCTCCAGGCATTCCTTCAACCCATAGCCCAGATAACCAAACCAGCCATTGCCAAAACGCTCGCCACGGTTGCTCAATTTCCCGCGTAATGCCTCAAAATCCTGGCTTTGAATGGTCTCTACAGGATCGTAGGCGATATAGCTGTAACGGCCGGAATAGGAGGTGCGTATGGCGGAATAGAGAAACACTAAATGGGAAAGATCCACCGATCCGCTTTCCGTAAGTGCGGCGATATAGTCGAGCGGTTCGATCCACGTCATTGTGAAATTCAGTGGGCTGCCTGAGGGGCGCTACGACTCGCAGGCTGTTGCTTAAGCGTTGGCTGCATATAGTCATTGTAAAGTTGGATCACCTCGGCGACCGGTTTGTTATTAATGGTAGTACCTGGTCCCGAACCGGCAATGACAAAAGTCAGCGTTGATGGCATGGCAGATGCAGGCGATAATGCTGTCAAAAATTGCTTGATGGCATTTATTCGCGCCGGATCGACCTTCATGGCAGCGGATTTTTGCGTATCAAAATAACTCATTATTTTTTGCAATTTATCGGTATAGGCCGCCATATCATCAATCATCTGCAAGCAATTCGCACAACTTACCTGCAGGTTTAATGCTGGTGGTTTTTGCGTGCTGTTTAATTCGCCTTTACCGGCAATACCATAGGATTTCGCTGATATTTCAAAGTTATTTAAAGTAAAATCCCCGCTCTTGAAATCGTCGCTTCCTTTGAAATTACTGTCAAGCGCCAGCACCATTTTACCCAGCGCGTGGAAATTCGGAATGGCGGGCTGGATGATGGCATACAACTCATCAGGTTTGTATTTCTGAACCGTGGCCTGAATTTCACGTAATCTCGGGTTATTGCTGGTGTAGAGCTCCGAAATGGTGTTGTGAATCGTGGGTTGAATGGTTGCATCATAGGGTTCATTAAACGCCGATTCGTTTCTAAAGGAGAGCTGCATGGTGCGGTTACCCGGGGTGGGTATATTATCAAAATGGAATGCCATATGCTCGTTATACAATTGATTGGTAATATCCATTTTATTCAAAACGACATCCATGGCCTGATTTTGGTCCGTCGGCTGTAAATTCTCAGGCCCGGAATAGGTGAAATCGATATCGATATTCTGCTTGCCGTAGGCGGAAAAGCTGGGGAATTGCCTATCGGGTAAAAATCCATGGTAATAAGCGAGCATTTCAGCATCCCCCAGGGGGGTAATTTCCGCATCGGCAACCTGAAGGTAAAAACGCACCTGATTGATGCCGTTCTTAGGCGTGTTGGTAATATATAAACGCGAGGGTCCCAATGTGCTGAACAGATTGTTTCCCGTCGGGTCAGTGCTTTTTTCTCCGGCTCTGCTGCAGTCGAGCATGCGGAAATCCCTGATCAGCGTTTTGCCATCGCGATTTAAGGATTTGAAATTCCATAATGCATCGAAAAGGCCGGATTCACGTTTCAGTTGTAACACGCAGCTGGAATTGCCTTGCGGCCGGGTAATACTTGCGAATGTTTGGCCGCCAACGGCAATGCTCTGGCTCCAGTTGCCGCTGGTATTCATAGTGTAGCGATCTGAAAGCGCGTTGATGCCCAGGGCAATTTTTCCATCGAGCGAAATATCCTGCATCCATTCTTTCAGATTTGCATAAGGCAGCCGGCCATTGATATTCACATTTTTGAGCAGCTCATCCACTCGGCCTTTGAAATGCGGTTTTACGATCGCGACATTCAGGTCCGATGGAAAACCGCTGATTTCAATGGATTCATAGGTAATATATTTTTGCTTGGCGTTTATCGCATCGATGAATTGCTCCAGCGAATGCCGGACATAAAGCGCCTGACTATACCATGAAATCCCGTACCCGGCAGCGCATACTGCAATGAATACTAAGAATGAAATCGCAAATATGCTACGCATGAATTATCCTATCGTTGAAATGCTATACTATAGGAGAGTAGTTTTAAAACCTATCGGGCTTTCGCTCAAGCAAAGAGTTTTACCAGTCACCACCCTGTGCCAGGCAGTAATTTTGCCGGTCGTTGTCCAGCAATTGCGAATAATGGCTGACGAATTCCTCGCTTTTCCAATGCACTCCTACCGGGTTAAGCCCGGCGACCGGAAGCGCCTTCCATACGACATTGGTGATGCACACAGCATCCGCTTTTGCGAGATCGTCATATGTCGCCTCGATTTCCCGAATATCCGGGCAAAGGCGCAAAAGCGCGGCGCGCGTCGATCCTTCGAGAATGCCGCATTTGAGGGATGGCGTGTAGGTAATGCCGTTTTTGCACCAGAAAATATTGCCCGAACTGGTTTCGCAAATCTGGCCTGATTCATTGAGAAGCAGTGCATCGAAGCATTGATTTTCCACCGCTTCCATGCGTGCCAGCGTTGAGTTCAGCCCCTGGCATAGCTTCGCATTTACGGGCAATGCGCAGGAGGATATTTTGCAATAGCTGCTTTGCCATAACATCACGAGCATTTCATCTCCTGCATCAAGGCAGCAAGCGCCTTTACGGCCGCCGTCAGATACGCCAGCCGGTCCCCGACATTACTTCCTAATCCCAAAATAATCATTGGCTAAACCCATTAAAGGCCAGTATTTTACACCTTTGCAAACTCACTGCACAAGCGGATATGACATATTGCATCGTAAATGGCCAATTAATAGAGGCTGACAAGGCACAGATTTCCTTGCAGGACCGCGGATTTCGCTACGGCGATGGGGTTTTTGAAACCGTCGCCGTCCAAAGCGGCGTTCCTTATCAGTTCGAATGGCATAGAAACCGGCTAAGCAATGGCCTGAAGGCCATAAAAA